>Ga0114922_10003476_pt1 | contig 14663 bp, 22 predicted proteins | sample AartaG_FD_100975 | JGI IMG/M metagenome (GOLD analysis project Ga0114922, IMG submission 100975) | Deep subsurface microbial communities from Aarhus Bay to uncover new lineages of life (NeLLi) - Aarhus_00045 metaG | ecosystem: Environmental > Aquatic > Marine > Oceanic > Sediment | place...
CAGTAGTTCTAGTTCAAGTAGTTCAACAAGTTCCACTGCTTCTACACAGTCTACAACTACTTCGAGTAGTAGTTCAACAACTACATCAAGTTCTAGTTCAAGTAGTTCTACAAGTTCCACTGCATCTACGCAGAGTACTACTACATCAAGTTCTAGTTCAAGTAGTTCAACAAGTTCCACCGCATCTACGCAGAGTACAACTACCAGTAGTTCTAGTTCAAGTAGTTCTACAAGTTCCACCGCATCTACGCAGAGTACAACTACCAGTAGTTCTAGTTCAAGTAGTTCTACAAGTTCCACTGCTTCTACACAGTCCACGACTACGAGTTCAAGTAGTTCTACAAGTTCCACCACATCTACGCAGTCTACTACTTCCTCAAGTTCTAGTTCAAGTAGTTCTAGTTCTACAAGCAGCACGGCATCAACAACATCTACTACAAGCAGTTCAAGTTCAACAAGTACTACAGCTCCTCCGAATTTATTTAGTGTCGATAAGGACTCAGGTAAAATTTATAAACACGATGGGTTTTCAGCATCTATTTTGGATTCATTTAGTTCACCTGATGCGGCGCCTAGAGGACTTACTTCAGACGGAACTAATATTTACAGCAATGATAGCGATAGCGATAAAATTTATCAACATGATGGATTTTCTAATTCTATTTTAAACTCATTTAGTTCTCCTAGTAATGCACCACGTGGACTTGCGTGGGACGGAACAAATATTTGTAGTATTGATGCCGATAGTCAAAAAATTTATAGGCATGATGGATTTTCTAGTTCAATATTAGATTCTTTTAGTTCTCCTGGTATATCTCCTAGAGGACTTACTTCAGATGGAACTAATATTTACAGTAATGATAATACTGTAAGTAAAATTTATCAACACGACGGATTTTCTAATTCTATTTTAGACTCATTTAGTTCACCTAGTACTTATCCACGTGGGCTTGCATGGGACGGAACAAATATTTATAGTGCTGATTATGTTGGTAAAATTTATAAGCATGACGGATTTTCTAGTTCAATACTTGATAGCTGTTCATCTCCGAGCATAAATATATTTGGTCTTGCTTGGTCAGAGGGTATAACAGAAACAACTACTAGTTCTTCAACAATATCAACTACCAGTAGTACAGCATCTACAATATCCTCAACATCTACGTTTTCTACTACGAGCAGTACCGCATCAAGTACATCTACTATTTCCACGACAAGTACGCACAGTACTACAAGTAGTACAATATCAAGCACATCTACTTTGTCTACAACGAGCAGTACAGCATCAAGCACATCTACTTTTTCTACGACAAGTACGCAGAGTACCACAAGTAGTACAGCATCTAGTACATCTACATTTTCAACAACATCTACAACAATTACAACATCTTCAACACTTTCAAGTACTAGCACCCAAAGTACTACTACGAGTTCCGCGTCAAGCACTTCTACCCAATCAACAACAAGCAGTAGCTCTTCTACAGTATCTAGCACATCTACATTTTCGACAACATCAACAACAAGTAGTAGTTCCTCAACATCAACAACAAGCAGTAGTAGTTCTTCAACAATATCTACTACATCTACAACGAAAACAACAACTACTAGCAGTTCAAGCACCACAACAACTACTGATCCCCCAGAAGTTATTAATGAGGTACAAAGTTACCCAATGCGGTTTTTTGATGAGGAAACAATTTCGGGCGAACCAGTAGAAACTAGATGGAGCGGGGATACATACAATATATCTATAAGTGTACTAAGAGATGTACAAAGTTGTCCTATACAAAAAATAGATGGCTCTAGACTACAAACAGGTGAATCCATAGAAAGTCTTTGAAAAGCACTTGACAAAAAATTTTATTTGTGTTATTATAATAATATCTAGTGAATATTAACCTTAAATCAAAACGTGTTTACGTAATATTGAGAAGGGAGTTATCAGTATGAAGATAGCAATATTAACAAGTTTTACATCTATGCTTCCAGGGTATAGTTTAACGGGAATCGTTGAAGATCAGGCAAGAATGTTGGCCAAATATGGAAATGAGGTTCATTTATTTGTTTGTGAAACATATAAAGGAGAAACCTTTGGCGACGATGTAATTCTAGAGAAAAAGATTCCTTTTTCCCATCTAATTGATTATTCATCAGGAAATGACTTATCAGATCACCATAAAGAAATAATACAAAAAACTTCTGCCATTTTTATAGAAGAATTGGCAAAAGACTACGAAGTAGTTTTTACTCATGATCTTGTTTTTACTGGTTGGAATTTGCCATATGGCTTGGCGTGTTGTGAAGCATCTAAAAAATTACCAAATGTACGTTGGTTGCATTGGATACATTCTGTACCTACTAGATATAGTGATTGGTGGAATGTTCAAAGTTGGGGGAAAAAGCATAAAATTATTTATCCAAATGAAACCGATAAGATACGTGTTGCTGAGGCATATAGGGGGCGTATTGATGATGTTAGGGTAATTCCCCATATAAAAGATTTAAGAAGTTATGGAGCGTATCATACAGAAACGTCTGAGTTTTTAGATTGTTATCCAGAGATCATGCAGGCAGACATATTACAAATATATCCATCTTCTGTAGATCGTCTTAAAGCAAAACGCCTGCGAGAAGTATTATTAATATTTTCTAAAATTAAAAAAATGGGGTTTAAGGTATGTCTTGTTGTAGCTAACCAATGGGCAACGGGAAGGCAACAAAAAGAAGATATAAATGAGTATAAAAAAATTGCTGTAAGAAACGGTCTTCAGATTGGTAGAGATGTTATATTCACTTCTGATTACAAAGAGGGCAAATATGGTGTTGGTATACCTCGATATATGGTAGAAGAATTATTTCGATTATCTAATTTATTTATATATCCCACTAGAGAAGAATCATTCGGACTTGTTATGCCAGAAGCATCTTTATCAGGTGGGTGCTTAATGGTTTTAAATAAATCGCTTTCAATGCAGACTGAAATTTCTGGGTTTACTACACTTTACTTCGATTTCGGGAGTTATCATATGGAGTTTAAAGCAGATAATGAAGAAGTGTACTTTACCGATTTAGCAAAGATTATTTTAGGGAGAATGCGACAGAATGAGGCTATACAAACTAAGACATTTTGTAGGCAGCATTATAATTATGATCACTTGTATAATCATTATTATGCGCCAATTATGGCAGAAAGTAAATTATGGCTATAAACAATGATGGTAAAATTAGAGTATAAGGGAGTAATACAAAATAGTGACTGAGAGGAAGTATAAATCCTTAATCAGGTTTAAAGTTGCTATGTAGCTAATTACTACTTAACTAGCTAAGCGGGGAGACTGAGGCTAGACACTCGATAGTTTGCTTGCCGTGGGTTCGAATCCCATCTATTTTGCTCAGAATAATAATGGCGGAATGTGTAGACGCTATCTATGCTAGGAATTCTTCCACCACCAAACGAGATGCAGCATAGGGCTTTGGAGAATTCTATGTAAGGTTAGAATCCTTACTTATTATTCTATTTTAACTATTATGTATTAAGTATACTATATGGTTGCTTTAGAGAACAATAGAAAGTGTGTTAGTGTAGATTTAAAAAAGAATATCTTGAACTACATAAAAAGAGGCTTAACATATGAGCGATAATTATGAATTAATTTTTACCTATAAAAATTTTGAATGTAGATTAAATTCATGTTATCAAAATAGAATAGACATTTCAAACAACATGAATTGTTATTTTTTTGTTTATTTTACTAATTTAGCCACAATAGAAATTGCTGAACTAGAAAAACTTTTAAAGCAATTTATTCTTGTACATCAGGATGGTATTAAAACTGGTACCCAGCAATTAAGAAGACAAATAAGAGGATTATTAGAAATATGAGAGTTATATACTTTTACGTTAGTAACGGGGCTTGTTCACCGGATAATATCATTCCTTGGAGTGATAAAATTGAAACACAGAATCATTATGCTAAAAATATTTGGACTGAAGGTCCTTTTAAGCTTTTAGACAATTTAGCACAAAAGGGTATTATTGATGAACAATTGGTATTTATAGATTCTACTAGAAACCCAGGGTTTTATCAGATTACTCAAAAATCCAAGGTTTATGTTGTTCCTCACTTAAGTGAAGCTTTGAACTATATAAGACCTGGCGATGTTATATATGCTAGGGGAGGATTTAAGCCTTGGATTGATACTTTGCAAACGCTTACAAATAATAAGCATTGGATAATGTTTTATAGAGCGAATACAAATCGTGGACGATGGCCATATTGGGATATAATACTTGATGATCTGGTAGATGCTAATTATAATGTAGGGGGCCGATTAGGATATGCTTTTAGAAAACCAATTAATGAGGACTTGTTTTATAACAAAAATTCAAGAGAAAAAATATATGATGTAATGGTAGGAGCTTCGCATATACACATAAAAAAGGGACAGCATCTTACCATACAAGGACTATTAAAGTATAAAGAAATGTTTGGTAAATCATTATCTATTGTTTTACCGGGTAGTTTTATTAAATCTTATACAAATAAGAGCATATTAGATGTAATAGCATCAAAAGAATTAGTTTTAAATTATATCGGAATGATAGATAGAAGACAATTAGCTTCTACAATGAATTTGACAAGATTGTTTTTACATCTTGGGCCTGGCGGACAAAACGATAGGGGTGTTTTAGAAGCAATGTGTTGTAACACACCGGCAATAGTTGCCTCTAAAAGGTATAGTCCATTTATTTATAATAATCCCGAATATGGAAAACTAATAACTTGTCAAAATGATCCTAGAGAAACTGCAACCACTATTGCAGAAACCCTAACAAAAATAAAAAATGGGGGTTATAAGAATGTTTCTGAGTATTATCTTAAGAATAATGGAATGGAGCAGGAAGCAGTTCCTCGAATGATTAAATTATTAGATTTTATAAAAGCAAATCCAATCCCCGATAGAGAAAAATTATTAAAGGAGTTTTTATAGAAAATGGATAAAAGACTAAATATAGTAATTGCTTGTTGTGATAAATGTCCGTATCAGCAATATTTTAGATGTGACGCTTATCGGTGTATGCATCCAGAAGTAGAAGGTAAAATTGAAGATAATGCTACTGATATTAGAAAAGAAAATTATCCAGATTGGTGTCCTTTAGAAGATGATTATTTATATTTAGGAGATGATGAGGAGGAAGAGGAGTGAAGACAGCTTGTATAATACCTGTAGTACAAATAGATTTAGCAATTGCCTTATTAAAAAATATTTTAACAAATACAAAAGAATTGTACCAACTTATTCTTATTGATAATTCTGAAAATAAATTAAATGCTGCAATAAAAAGTGATGAATGGATACAAGATTTTGTACGAAAAAATGCTGTTCCTGTAAGATATGATATAATTGTTAATATGCCTCCCCTACCTTTAAATGAAACATGGACACAAGGCTTCGGGTTAATATCAAAAGAGGCCGATTTAATCACAGTACTAAATGATGATCTTATTATTAATACAAAATTTTTTGAGTGTTTAGAAAATATTGCTAAAACTGTTACTAAAGAATGTGGAGTATTTTGTCCGTATACAACTAGACAAAAAGAGAATGTATTTACCGCTATAAACGACACAATAATTGAAGTAATGTATAGGCGTGAGGGTTGGGCATATACAATGCGAAGAGAATTTTTTGCACAATTAAAACCTATTCCTAAAGAATTAAAAACGTTTTGTGGTGACGATTGGATTTTTTTAGAGGCAATGAGGTTGGGGTATCGGTGGATAAAAATGATGCATAATCCAATATATCATTATGTGGGCGCAACTGTAGGACATACAGAATCTAATAAAAGTCTTGATGTAGATAAAAGAATGTTTTACAAACTTACTGGGATTAGTCTTAAAGAATTAGGGAATCCAAGACTAAATAGGGAGAAATTTAAATAAATGAGTTATTGTGAAACATGTCTATTAGGTAATAAATGTACTAAGCATGGAAAATGTTTAATTCGTGGAGGAAAGTAAATAATGCATGAATCGTCAATGCAAGCAATGAAAAATTTTATAGAAAAATATCTTGATCGAGAGACGGAATTAGCTATCTTAGATGTAGGGTCGTTGCAGTGTGATAAAACGTCTGCAACATATAAAACATTATTTGATTCGTCTAAATGGCACTATCTTGGACTTGATTTAGTGTGGGGAGGAAATGTAGATATAAAATCAGATAATCCTCATTATTATCCATTTAGAGACAGTTATTTTGACGTAATAGTATCAGGCCAAGCATTAGAGCATATAGCAAGACCGTGGGTTTGGATTAAAGAAATTTATCGTCTTTTACGGAATGATGGAATACTTTGTGTGATTGCTCCCAGTGGGGGAAAAAGACATTTTGATAAAGATTATTGGCGAATAATGCCGGATGGTTTAGAAGAATTATTTGAATGCGCAGGACTAAAGAAAGTAGAAATAATTAGAAATAAAAAAGGGAAATGGAAGGACGTAACAGGTATTGCCCGGAAGTCCATACATTACCCAACAGTTGTGAAGGGGTATACTTAATGTATTTTTTTACGGCCGATGAGCATTACAATCATAAGAATATTATAAAGTATTGTAAAGGAGTAAATAATGGCAATAAAAGGAATCCCCAAAAATACAGAATTTAAAGAATTATTCGTAGAACTTGTTAAATTGTTTAAACCTGATGTATATATGGAGCTTGGAACAAAAGGAGGTTACATGTTCCATGCGATTGCCCCCTTAGTTAAAACTGCCATTGGGATTGATTGTAATAGTTTTAATCAGTCCTTTTTTAAGCATAGAAATGTTTTCTTACATAATACTACAACAGATGCCTATGCAGAAGGGTATGAAAAAGATCATGCACCAGAACATGTGAAAGTTGATTTTCTTTTTATAGATGCTTGTCATGAAAAGGAGCAAGTTCTTAAAGACTTTGATAATTTTTCTAAATTTGTTAGAGATGATACAGGTCTCATTTTTTTACACGATACTTACCCCACCAAAAAAGAACTTACGGCCCAGGGTTATTGTTCAAACGCATACAAAGCTGCTTGGGAAATACGTACTAATGAAAAGTACAGGAAATGTTTCGAGATAGTTACATTGCCTGGGCCATTTTTTGGATTATCAATTATTAGAAAAGCGAGGAAACAATTAGGATGGGAGTAACAAATGTATAATTTAAATGACACTTACACAAAATCATTTTTTAAAATGCGGCCCCGTCTAGCATGGCGCATACCAATAGTATGTAATGCAATTATAACAGCTCTTCATCCCCAAACTGTGCTTGATTTTGGATGTGGTTGTGGGGGCTATATAAAAGGATTTCATGATAGAGGAATCACAGCTTGTGGTATTGAAGGCAGTAAAAATTGTTTAGATTTTTTAATGGTCGATCCTCTTTACGTCAGGATTGCAGACATAAGACAGCCGTTAGATAATTTTTTTGAGTTTGTTATTAATAGGCATGATCTTGTTTTATGTCTTGAAGTAGCCGAACATATAGAAGAAGAATTTGTTTATAATTTTATTTGGAATCTTAAGGCTGCTTCTAATGAAATTCTTATGTCCGCAGCACCTCCTGGACAAGGTGGTTTGAAGCATGTTAATTGTCAACCAAAAGAATATTGGGTAGAAAAAATGGCAGAAGTTGGTGGGGGACATTTAGGATATAAATATAATGAAGAATATACAGAAAAAGTAAAATCAAAATTTACACACTTACACCGAAAAGAGATCCGTGTTTATTATGAAAATTTGATGTTTTTTAAGAAGGAGAAATAATTAATGATATTTTCGTATTACAGATTTATTAATAAAAAAAATGGAAAAACATTGTATGAAATATCTTTACATAATGATGAGGTAGTTGCGCATGAAAAACGATTAAATGAGATGAAAACCTATTTAGCCCATAAGCATAATGTGAAAAGCGATTATATTTATCATGAGAAGGTGAGATGAGTAAAACATTAAAATATGTTGGATTAAGACTTTACGGTTACTGTGACGGTTATTTTGATAACGAAAGTTATGATAATGATAAGTTTATAGAAGCATGTGGTAATGATTGGGTAATAGCTCATGGAATTGATGATAATCATGTATATTTTGCTAAATTTGAAAATAGTCAAGAACTTATAAAGAAAGTTAAAGAATGGTCACAAGAAAATGAATAAAATAAAAATTGATATATGTATGACGGCTTGTCTTCGCCTCAAAATTATAGAAAAAACTTTGCAAACGTTTGCCCGGAATTTATTTAATAATGATAAAGATTTTGATTACCGATTAATTATGAATATTGATTATGCAGGCAATATAACGAAGCATTCTAATCTTCATGTCGCGCATTGTATCGAGGAAATTGCTTGCAATATTTTTTCTAGTTATAATATTACTTATAATCTTATAGCAAACCCAAGTTTTCCAAAAGCTTTTAAGTGGGTGTGGGATCAAGTAGACGCAGATTACGTATTTCATCTCGAAGATGATTGGGAATTGTTAAGACCAGTAAGTCTTAAAAAAATGATTGCTTTAATGGAAAAGTATCCATTATTAAAAATTCTTAGACTTTCGGCATTTCATGCCCATAAGGTCAATATGAAAAATTGGAATAGGTTTTATCCTTGGAACGGGGAGTTTTATGAATGTCCTAAGAATTTAATTGGGGGAATGGCATTTGCAGGCCATCCCTCCTTAATAAAAAGTGACTGGGTATATTATATACGAAAATATCTTAATGGCGTATCCAACCCAGAAAAACAAATTAAATGGCGAAATAGAGATATAGGACCGTATATACAAAATTTTAGATACGGTGTATTTTCGGAGCAAAATATTGGTCCCACTATAAGAGACCTTGGACGCAGTTGGATGATTCAAAACGGGTGGCGAAAAGAAGGAAATAAAGCAAGATTTACAAAATGGGTAAAGGTATGATGAATAAAAATATAAAAGACTTTGATTTTAGGACTGGTTTTAATGGGTATAGAGATGATTTTGAAATAGCAATAATTGAGAAAGGTATAGAAGTTGGTGTTTTTGATACTCATGGACATGTTTCTGTGAATCGTTCTAAAATGGCATATACCGCATTTGCAAAAAGATTGGGAGCCGCTATAAAAACATATAAAATTTTTGCTGTTGATTATTACGGCTATATAAAAAAGAGTACCGGATTTATAGATTCTTTACACATGCAAATTGGTATTTTAAGAGGAAAACAAATAAAATCAATGCGAGTTCCTTTAGTGCATTTTGCGTCTATAAAAATGGAAGATGTAGCAAAAATTAATTCCAATATGCTTAAAGAATTTCCAAAATTTAAGCAAACCATTTTAACTTTAAGGGGGTTTAAAGAATAGTGGTAGAAAGATTGCCTTTAACGTATGCAGAAACACTAGAACAAAAAGAAGAGTTCTCTTTGGCCGACTGGGCATTTAACAGTCATTATTAGACAGAATATCGTGCTGGTTATTTTAAGTGTGAATGGTGTGAGCGTACTTATGCGTCTAGTACAATTAATAAAGACTATCCTTTATGCAAAAAAAACTATTGCATAGAACAGTTAATAAAGGAGAAAGAACAATGTATAAAATTAAAGGAATTTAAGGATAGGAAAAGATTAGGTGCTGTTATAAAGGCTGTAGGGGATTTAGAAAAAGCCACATCTTGTGGGGATGAAGAAGAAAGACAAAGAGCAATTAATATTATCGTTAATAGGCAAGGGGTTTAATTATGTTCACACAGTTAATTCAAGGAGATTGTATGGTTGAAATGGACAAGTTAATCCGTAAAGGGATTAAGTTTGACGCCATTATAACAGACCCTCCTTATGGAACAATAAAAGGCATTAGTAATGTTAATCATGGGTTAAGCGACAAGTGTGGATGGGACAATAAACTAAACACGGCAGAAATGTTTAATAAGTGCGAGAAGCTATTAAAACAAAGTGGAACATTAATTCTATTTTCACAAGAACCCTACACTCAAGAGTTAATAGCATCATACAATAGGCACACAAATATTGAATATTGCTATAAATATATTTATTTGAAAAAGCACCATGCGAACGCTTTGTTTGCAAAAAAAGCACCGCTTAATTATTTTGAAGAAATTTTAATCTTTAGGCGGAAATATGATATTTACAATGAAGAGACATTAAGAGATTACGCCAAGATAGTTTATAAACACATAGATAAACCTTTGAAAGATATAAATAAAGAATTGGGACACAGAAAAGCAGAACATTTTTTTTATTTAGAATCTACGCAATTTGCTCTATGCACAAAAGATGTATATGAACAAATTACAGAAAAATATGAACTTAAAGACCAGACATGGTTTATTGGTTATGCGGAATTGGAATTACTTAGACCAGTACCCACATTTAACCTTCCCAAAAACCAAAAGGTTAAGAAGAACATCCTCGAATATAGTGTTGAATCGACAGTGCGTGGTAGAGGTATACATCCTACGATCAAGCCAGTCTCACTAATGGAAGATTTAATAAAAACATATACAAATAATGCGGAGTGGGTGTTGGACTTTACTATGGGAAGTGGCACAACAGGAGTGGCAAGTAAAAGGCTTGATCGTAGGTTCGTAGGAATAGAAATTGATAAAAAATATTTCAAAATTGCAGAGAAGCGAATAAATGAAAATTTATAAAATCACAGAAGCAAGTAAATATCTCGGAGTGTCAAGCAACACGTTAAAGACGCTTGCCAACAACGGAAAGATAAACTTTTTCAAGACTACTGGCTGTCATAGGCGTTTTTGTCAAGATGATTTAGACGCTTATATGGGAGTTAAGAAAGAGAAGCAAGAAAAGCTAACGGTTATCTATGCCAGATGTTCAACAGTCAAGCAGAAAGAAAATCTTGAACGACAGAAAGACAGGTTGAGAAAGTATGCTGAAAATAAGGGCTACAAATTTATTTTGATTGATGAAATAACAAGCGGAATAAACGAAAAAAGGAAGGGTATACATAAACTGATTAAGTTATGTTTTGAGGGTAAGGTGGTATTGTTATTATGTGGCCGTATTGTGAACGAACGGCGAAACTAATTAAAAGAAAACGAAAGGAAGGTGTTGGCAATGACTAAAGATTTATCTATAATTATTCCTTATTGTGTAGAATATCCACAGATAGCTTTTACAGTAAATAATCTTATTTGTGAATTAAGAGATTCTGATATAGATTATGAAATAATTGTAATAGATAATTGGTGTCATGAGGTATCTGAGCAAGTTACTAAAACAAAAATTCATAATACAAAAGATTTAGAACCGACGGAAGTATATACAAAACGAATACAGGATGCCGGGTCTAAGTATATGGAAGATATTACTAGAATACATCCCCAATTAAAATATATAAAATATGAAAAGAAATTAAGTCATTGGAATGCTAAGAATGCTGGAGTTGCTGCTTCTAGCGGAAAATGCTTATGGTTTTGTGACTCACATTGTATTGTCTCAAAAAATGCCCTTATAAAGATGTTTTATTACTATAAAAAATATTATGAATGGCTTAATGGTACACTTCATTTACCACTTTCTTATATGCTCGAAGCTTCAGGCAAAGAATTAGTTTATAAATTAGTGCTTGATTTGGCTAAAGGTGTGGTTCATTATTCCTTTACGCGATATTCACCCATTAGTAATCAAATGGTATATAAAGTTCCGTGCATGAGTACTTGTGGAATGATGATGTCAAGGGAGTTATTCGATTTACTCGGCGGCTGGCCCGAAGAGTTGGGAATATATGGTGGGGGAGAGAATTTTATAAATTTTTCACTGGCGGTAACAGGAAAGAATATTAACATATTTAAAAGTCCTCCTTTATATCATTATGCATCAAAACGAGGCTATAATTGGAATTATACAGATTTTCATCGAAATCGTACCATAGCAACTTATATGTATGGGGATAAAAAATTGGCTGACTTATATGTTCATAATATAAAAGGCCGCCCCGAAGTATTGGATTCTATTTATAACGATATAACTACCAACGTGAGTTGTGTTAAGCATAGAATAAATATAAGCAAACAGCAAAAAATGACTATTGAGGAATGGTGTGCCAAACAACAGGAGAAAAAAGTATGAATTTTAGCCAGCGATTAGAATTAATAGAAAAATTATATACAAATCTAGACAAGCTTAAAACTGTGCTTCCTTTTACTGACAATAGTACAGAAATTAAAACTACACCAAGCAATTAAGGAAAAAATATGACTAATAAAGAATTAATATGGGGGGCGGCTTTAAGGTATGCGTTAGGTAGAAGAACCTATATGCCAAGTGTAGTTTGTGCGTGGTTTCGTGAGCACCAATTATCGAATCTTTTAATAGCGTCTGCTATAGAAGATATTGAACGACAAGAGAAATTTAGTAACTTAGGTGATGATTGTGATAAACGAGAATGGTTGAGGTTAAAAGAATATTTACAAAATAAATTAAAGGAAGGTAGTTTAAATGAGTAATGGAAATAAAGTATTGAAGAATTTAGAAGAAACCGGATGTGCCTATGGCGTCGCAACAAAGGCAGTTCAGGAAGAAAGGGATTCAAACACAGAAAAGAGGATAAGTAATATGGAGAGATGGATTGGAAGAAAATTAGATAAGATAGATTTAAAAATAATGGGAGCCGATAAAGCAATAACAGGTCTTAGTACTAAAATCGACGATAAAATTTCTAAAATATGGATGTCTGCAATCCCTAGTTTACTAACATTTTTGGGGATAGTATTAACTATTATTATTTTAGTGCTACAAGTTAGAAAATAACAGTAGAGGAAAAATGAAAAAATTTATACCAATAACAAAAATAATTAAAACAGAGGATAATTTAAGAGCAGGTGTAAAAGTATTTTGGAGAAATAAGGAATATACTACCGGTGATCGAGGTCATGGTTTAGTTGAATTGTACAAAGATAATAAATTTATAAGATGTGTATGTTTTAAAAGTCTTAAAATATTATAAACTAAAGAATAGGAGAGGAAATTATGACAATAACTAAGAAAGAAATAGAAAAAATTTTTAATTTGTGGGAAAAAGATATAAGAGAAAATCCAGATAATTGGACTGATGCTGGTAAAAGTACAATAGAAAAATCCGCTAAAGTTAGAACAAAAGTATTTTTAGGTTTTTATAAACAAATAGCAAAATCAGAGGAGATTTAAATTATGGCTCCAATATTAATGGCAGGATTATCGTTATTGCCAAAACTTCCAAAATTGTGGAATAAAGTTGCGCGGATTTTTAATAAAAAAGTTCCAAGTTCGATTTCAGATGCTATTACTTTAGCGTCTGAGGTAAAAACTGTTATTAAGAGTGGTCAAATAACTCCAGATCAACAAATTGCGCTTGAGCAAACTATGGCTGAGCATGAGGAGGAGATGGCAAAGATAGCTTTAGAGAATAATAAATTATTTTATGGGGAATTGGAAGGTATAAGACAACTTGAAATAGCTGCTTATAATTCTGGAGATCAATATGTAGCAAGAACTCGTCCCAAATTATTAAGAGCTTGGTCAAACTATGCAATTATCTATGCATTTTATGTACCACTTGTTGTTTTTGCTGCCCGTTCGTTGGATGTGGATACTAATCTAATTCTTAGTGTGGTTAAATGGATAGGTAGTTTCGTATTTGGTACATTTAGTACTGCTTTCTTAGGCTATACAACAGCTAGAACAATTGATAAACGCAATCCTAATTTTAAAGAAAGTGATAATATTTTAGGAAAGGTAGTTAAAAACATTCTTATAAATAAAAACTAAACAAAGGGAGAATCATAGTTTGAGTTGAGATATTTGACCCGAACGTGTAGGAATAAAGCCTATAATTGATTCTCCTCAGATATTGCCTCTTAGTTCCACAGAAGAGCACACGGCTATTAATTCCAATATTTGGAAGGATAAAAAAGAGTAAAAAGTATAGAAGCGTAGCAATATTTGTATATATTGTGCCCTATATTTATTGGGTTTAATATCTACATAAAGTTTACAAGCATGATGGTTTTTCGAGTTCAATATTGTCTCAATTATTTATTGAGTTCAAGTAGTTCTACAAGTAGTACAGCTTTTACGTCTCAAAAAGTCTACGCTTCTTACTTTTTATGTTAATTTTAAAGGAAAGATTAGTTAATAGAGGAATATCCTCTTCATGGTGGTTTCTTTACAAGGGGAGAAATTGTAGAGGTGAAAGAAAGTACTTTTGAAATAAAAAATATAACACCTAAAAAATTAATTTTAAAATTATTACCAAAAAATAAGGAGATTTAAATGGAAGAAGTTACTAAAACTTTAATACTTAAACGTGTTTCTACTGATTCTAATGGAACGTGTGGTGTATTGTTAGATGATCAGGGACCATTTGCATTAACGATGGAAAATCCTTGGTTAGAAAATGTAAAAAATATTTCTTGCATTCCCGCACTTTCTTATATTTGTAAGCGTGTACAATCTCCTAAATTTGGTGATACTTTTGAGGTGATGGGGGTAGAAGGTAGATCGCACATATTATTTCATAAAGGGAATACAGAAGAAGATACACAGGGTTGTATACTAATTGCGGAACAGTTTGGGTACTTAAACGGCAAGGTAGCTGTATTATC
>Ga0114922_10003478_pt1 | contig 14662 bp, 13 predicted proteins | sample AartaG_FD_100975 | JGI IMG/M metagenome (GOLD analysis project Ga0114922, IMG submission 100975) | Deep subsurface microbial communities from Aarhus Bay to uncover new lineages of life (NeLLi) - Aarhus_00045 metaG | ecosystem: Environmental > Aquatic > Marine > Oceanic > Sediment | place...
ACTTTTGGCAGTGGGGGAGTAGGAGGGGTCTTTGCACCAACCCTTTTTACAGGTGTTAATGCAGGATTATTATTTGCAAAACTTCTAAATAATTTCGGATCGTCAGTATCGGAAAGTAATTTTGCATTAGTAGGCATGGCAGGGCTTATTGCAGGAGTTATCCATGCACCTTTAACTGCAATATTTTTAATTGCAGAAATCACAGGAGGATATGAATTGTTTATGCCTTTGATGATTGTGGCAGCAATATCATATGCAACAGTCAGAATATTTACACCTAATTCAGTGTATACCATACAACTTGCACGAAGAGGCGAATTAATTACACATCACAAGGATAAAGCCGTTTTAATGATGCTAAATGTAAAGGAATTAATTGAAACGGATTTTAACAAGCTTTATCCGGATTATACCCTGGGTAATCTGATTAAAGTAATTACAACAGCACACCGGAATATATTTCCTGTAGTTGAGAAAGATGGCACTTTCAGAGGTATAGTAAAAATGGATGATATCAGACATATAATGTTTGATCAGGAGATGTATGAACACGTTTATGTCAGAGATTTGATGTTTATGCCCCAATATGTCATTGATCCCAAAGATACTATGGAAGAGATAGCAAGGAAGTTTCAGATCAGTGACAGATATAATATAGCAGTTATTGAAAAAGGAAAGTACCTTGGATTTGTTTCCAGGGCCATATTATTTTCTACTTACAGGAAAATGTTAAGCGATTTTTCTGAGCATTAAAGCTTAGAGCGTATTGTGGCGTTACTGTGGTTTTCTCTGATTTAAAAATATTGGATAACTTTGATTATATTGTTTTTTTTAATTAATTCGCCTCCAAATTAGATGCTTTAAAACAATATTTTCATATTCAGGATTAAATAATACAAACTTTTATATTCTACTTGTTGAAGTTTATGAATTTTACAAAATTTTTGGGACGATTTTATATCTGGAGAGGAAAGCATCTCGGACATCGGCAATTTGTTTATGTTATTAGTTTTATCATAGGAATAATAAGTGGAAGTGCTGCTGTTGCTCTGAAGAATATCGTATATTACACAAATGAACTTCTAACCCAATGGGTGGACATAGAAAAAATTAATTTGTTATACCTCGCATATCCATTAATTGGTATTGGTCTTACAGTCTTATTTGTTAAATTTTTAGTCAAGGATAATATCGGGCATGGTATCAGTAGAATTCTCTTTTCTATTTCAAAGAAGAACAGTGTTATTAAACCTCATAATAATTATTCCTCTTTTATTGCCAGTATATTAACAGTAGGATTAGGAGGTTCTGTAGGACTGGAAGCACCAATTGTGTTAACAGGATCATCAATTGCATCAAACCTTGCCAGAATTCTCCGCATGAATTACAAAACTACAACTATTCTTATAGGATGTGGCGCTGCAGGTGCTATTGCAGGCATTTTCAAAGCCCCGATTGCTGCCATAGTATTTTCGCTGGAGGTACTGATGCTTGATTTAACTATGTGGTCATTAATACCTTTACTTATATCGGCAGTTACCGGGGCATCAATCTCTTATTTATTGCTTGGTAAGGAAGTTATCTTTTCATTTCAGCTTACAGAACCATTTATTCTAAGGAATATACCATGGTATATAATATTAGGAATTTTTACAGGTCTGGTTTCTTATTATTTTACAAGGATTAACATAAACACTGAAATATTATTCGGAAAAATAAAGAATCAGGTTGCCAGGTTGGTATCCGGTGGTATTCTGCTTGGGATTTTAATATTGTTTATACCTCCGTTATATGGAGAAGGTTATGAAATATTAGATGCCTTGTTAAATGGTAATGCACAGGAACTAACGTACGGAAGCATGTTTTTTAATTACCAGGATCATTTTTGGGCCTTTTTAATATTTCTGGGCTTAATATTATTACTTAAGGTGGTTGCAATGTCAGCAACTACGGGCAGTGGAGGCGTTGGCGGTATATTTGCCCCAACGTTATTTACCGGTGGTATTGCAGGTTATGTGGTAGCCAGACTAATTAATTATTTTAATTTTATTAATGTCTCGGAACGTAATTTTGCGCTTGTTGGAATGGCGGGATTAATGGCCGGTGTTATGCATGCTCCGTTAACTGCTATATTCCTTATTGCTGAAATAACCGGAGGCTATGGATTATTCATTCCTTTGATAATTACCTCTACAATTGCATATATTACCGTTAAATATTTTGAACCCCATTCAATTTATACACACAGGCTGGCTAAGCGCGGTGAGCTAATTACACATCATAAAGATAAAGCTATACTAACCCTGCTTGAGATGGGTAAAATAATTGAGACAGATTTAGATCTATTATCTCCGGATAATACTCTGGCCGAAATTGTTAAGCTGATTGCCAAATCAAAGAGAAATATATTTCCGGTTGTAAATAAAGATAGTATGCTTGTTGGAATTGTATTACTTGATAATATACGGCATATTATTTTTAATACTGAAATGTATAAAAGCACCTTTGTCAGAGATGTGATGATTTTGCCTCCTACCTATGTTTCATCTGATGAACCCATGGAGCTGGTTATGAATAAATTTGAAGAAAACAATGTCTGGAATCTACCTGTAATCGATAATGGTAAGTATATAGGATTCATCTCAAAATCCAAGTTATTTTCAGTATATAGGAAATGGCTGGTTGATATTTCCGAGGAGTAATATATCTCTAATTAGCAAATAATAATTTTAAAACATAGCTGATCATAATAAGTGCAAAATCAGCCACAAATAATATCCTGATGAAATACCAACCACGTTTCCATTTTATTAATATTTGAAATACTATTAAAATGATTATTATCAGGGTCGGAATTAATGCCGGGTATAGCTTAATGCTTTCAATGATGTTTCCTTTCAGCAGTGCAATTAATGCCCTTTGGGAACCACATGCCGGACATTCAATACCGAGCAATTGTTTGTATGTACATGGCAGGAAATGATTTTCCAGCCAGTTTATTATATTCATCAAAAAATTAATAAAAAATGAATATAACAATGATTTATCAGAAATCTAAATGTTTTAAGAAAGTAAGTGCAGTCCCGCCAACAATTAAAACAACGATAACATAGTATAATACAGACAAACCTCCAAGTACAGTTCCAATAATTGATAGGATCCTACCTGCATTTAAGCTTCCATATCCTTCATAAGCCTGCGGATTTTTATCATACATTTTTTTGTCTTTGGATGAGATAACTAATCCTATAATGCCAAGAATTAATCCTATAAATAAACATCCTAAAAGAACAGATAATATTCCTAAAACCAATGCTGCCACTGCATTAGGGAGTTGCTGTTTAGTTTGTGGGGTTGCTTTTTGTTCTGCCATTTTGAATAGTGTTATTTAATAATTTCAAATAGACTAATGAGAGTAAAAATACTATAATGTTTAAATAAATAAATAAAAAAGCACTGTTAATATAAACAGTGCTTAAAAATCAGTCTTATAATTATTTAAGACATAGCTTTAAAATTTAAACCATAGAGAACTATAAAAATAACTGGTATTATCAGGCTTCCAATTGAGAATATTGAACTTATTAATAATATCGGAAGAATTATTCCTAAAATTTTTACCAGGATATAGAGATAATAGCCATTTTTCTTTAATTTCCACATCATAATGGCTGATAATAACAATAAAATTGCCAGTATTAAGAAAATTATTGGCGTAAGTACTGTTGATTCACCACCTCCAACTCCAAATCCTGGAATTTTACCCAGGAAACCCAGAAGGCTTCCTAATCCAATAATAGCAAGCAGCCAAAATAAAATACCTAAACCACTTCCGATAAATGTTAGGATACAAAGAACCGATAATAATACTGGTCTTTTTTTTGGTTCTGATTTTTCTTCTGCCATAGTTTTAATGTTTTAGTTAGTAGTCTTGATTAAATTAATTAAACGAATTTTATTTAAAAATTAATAATAAATATCTAAATCATTGTCATTTCATATGTTTTAAGTTCACTGCATATAAAATAATAAAGAGAATAACAAATACTCCATTTACAGTTGAAACAATATAGCTTATGAAATTAAACCCTAGAAATATAAAAGGGATTAGTAAAATGAAAATTTTTGCTCCTGTGTATAAATAGAAACCTGTCTTTTTCAGTTGCCACCTACTAATAACTCCAAACAAGGCAATTACAGACATAAGAGTAGATAACACCGCCATTGTTGTTGCAAACTCCATTGCCTTATGGGCAATAAAGAATGATTCTTCAACCAGGGTTCTTAACCCATAGGGTAAATTATCCAGGTCCACATCGCGTTCCATTATACGTTGGATAAATGGTGACAAGGCTGCTGTTGCTCTTCCAAATATTGCATTCACCAATCCATTCAGTATGCTCATTCCTAATAAAACATAACTCAAAATACAAACAATGGTGAGGAAAATAGGACGTTCTTTGGGAGGATTTGCAGGTTCCATATTTGTTTTATCAGAAGAAGACTTTGATATAAAAATATAAACTTTTTCCTTAAATAAAAATTTTGTAGTAAGAATTTGTTTTTATTTCTTTATGCTTATTATTTTTACACCAATATATAATTGAATAAGTTTCCTGGTATTAATATTAAATGATTTATAAAATGAATAATGATAATCAAGTATTTAGTTTAATTGAGAAAGAGCATGAGCGGCAGTTGGATGGGATCGAATTAATAGCTTCGGAAAATTTTGTGAGTGAGCAGGTAATGAAAGCCATGGGATCATGTTTGACAAATAAGTATGCAGAGGGCTTACCAGGTAAAAGATATTATGGAGGTTGCCACTTTATTGATGAAATAGAACAATTAGCCATAGATCGTGCCAAGGCATTATTTAATGCATCCTGGGCAAATGTTCAGCCACACTCTGGCGCACAGGCAAACGCTGCTGTTATGATGGCAGTATTGAAACCCGGCGATTCCTTTCTTGGACTGGATCTTTCGCACGGGGGACACCTGACACATGGTTCACCAGTCAATTATTCGGGTATTTTATATAAACCTTTCGCTTATACAGTAAAAAAGGAAACCGGACTCGTTGATTATGACATGATGGAAGAACTGGCATTAAAAGAAAAGCCAAAGCTTATTGTTGCTGGTGCTTCAGCTTATTCGAGGGATTGGGATTATAAGAGAATGCGTGAAATTGCAGATCAGGTGGGTGCAATTTTAATGACTGATATTGCCCATCCGGCAGGATTAATCGCAAAGAAGCTTCTGAATCAGCCGTTTCCACACTGCCATATTGTTACAACAACTACTCATAAAACCTTACGTGGCCCGAGAGGAGGATTAATACTTATGGGCGAAGATTTTGAAAATCCATGGGGAATAACTACTCCTAAGGGAAATGTTAAAACAATGTCGCAATTGTTGGATTCAGCTGTTTTCCCGGGCATACAAGGAGGCCCGCTGGAACATGTTATTGCATCCAAGGCAGTGGCTTTTGGAGAAGCACTTGATGATAGTTTTACTGAATATGCTGAACAGGTTATTAAGAATGCCAAAGTAATGTCAGATAAATTTATTGAGAAAGGCTATAAGGTCATATCAGATGGTACTGACAATCATTTAATATTAATCGATCTTAGAACCAAAGTCCCTGATATCTCCGGTAAATTGGTTGAAAATACTCTAGTTAAAGCTGATATAACTATTAATAAAAATATGGTTCCGTTTGATAGCAGATCACCCTTTCAGGCATCGGGTGTAAGGATAGGAACTCCAGCTATTACTACCAGGGGAGCCAAAGAAGATATTATTGAAATTATTGTGGAATTGATTGATGAAGTTATTATGAACATTGAAAATGAAAAGGTAATATCTAACGTTAAGCAAAGGGTAAATGATCTAATGAAGGACTATCCTCTTTTTGCTTATTAGGATTTTATGGGGGGTCGGACCCTTTTTTAGCCTTGGCTCGGTTTGACCCCTTTTTACTACCCGCCTTACTGAGGAGTCTGGCAGGCTTGATTGTTACTTGATAAAAGGGGGCTGTCCCTTTTTATAAAGGGGGCTGTCCCTTTTTAATCCTACTGAAGTTTGAAATGATAAGTAATATATCCTTTCTGATGAAAAGGTGCATTTGGCTTTGCAGTGAATTTTGATTTTACGGCGGCTTTTTTTGCAGCATTTAATAAATAAGTATCTAATGTAGTAGAACCTTTAACTCCGCTGGTTGCATTTACAACATTTCCTTGTCTGTCAACAGTAATTTCAACAACTACTTTCCCCTGTTTCTGGTATTTAAGTTCGGGTTTTGGAAGAGATATGCCATTCCTGCCTGCGAGGCTGAATGATACTCCGCTTCCATAACTTGAGCCATAAGAATAGTTATCGGAATTTTTATCACCATTTATGTCTCCTTTATTTCCATATACATTATCGTCACCTTCAGAATTATTTGATTCGGAAGTTGTTGTTTTTCCCTTATACAGAGCCTTGGTATTTACCTGTTTTGGCTTTTCTACGGGTTTTTCTTCCGGTTTAACCGGCTTTTCAATATTTTTTTTCTTTTTTACTTCTGTTTTTTTCTTTACCACTTTTGGTGCCTCTTCAAAATCCTGGGTGATAATATCTTCTTTAGAGTCCGTTGTTATATCCGGTACTTTTTCGGGAATAGATTCTGCTGTTTTTACCTCATTTTCAAGTTCTGATATTCCACTGCCGGTTTCTTCATTTCCAAAATCAATCTTTATTCCTTCAATACCAGGCAAAGGCTTTGGATTGGTAAAACCAAAAAAGATCAATATCAGTAAAAGTATATTGTGGAAAAATATAGTTCCTAATATGCCATTTTTATCCTTGGGCATGACTGTTAAATTTAATCTTCAGGTGTTGTAGCTAAAATCAATTTATATTTATTATTCTTAGCAATGTTCATAACTTTCACAACCTGATCAAGAGGGATACTTCTGTCAGCATGCAGAGAGATTGTAGGTTCAGTTCTGTATTTAAGCCTCTGGTGTAAAATCGATTCCAACTCCTCTAAGGAGGAAACTTTAGTCTTTTCAACATAAAATTCCTGGTTTTCATCAATTAAGATTTGTACTATCGGCGTTTCTTTTACCTGATTTGTGCTCTGGGGCAAAGTTAATTTCAAAGCATTGTCGACAATTAATGTAGATGTTAGCATAAAAAAGATCAACAATAGAAAAACTATGTCTGTCATTCCGGACATACTGAAAGAAAAGCTTACTTTATTTCTGGGTTGTATTGCCATAAAAATATTTTATACACTATTTCTTAACCGGTTCATTTAACAGATCCATAAACTGTGTTGTAGAAGCTTCCAGGTGAAATACTATTTTTTCAATATTTGAAACAAGAATATTATATGCAAAGTATGCCATGATACCAACAATTAAACCGGCGACTGTGGTTATTAATGCCTGGTATATACCGTCGGAAAGTTGTGATACAACAATATTACTTCCGGCTTCAGACATATCCATAAAAGAACGAATCATCCCCATTACTGTACCAAGGAAACCTATCATTGGTGCACCTCCTGCAACTGTAGCTAAAAAGGGTAATCCCTTTTCCAGTTGATAGATCTCAAGCTTACCGATGTTCTCAATTGCAGCGTTAACATCGTTTAAGGGTTTGCCAATACGGTTGATACCCTTCTCAATCATCCTGGCAACAGGATTATTGTATGACTGACACAGAGCATGCGCAGATTCAAGCTTTCCTTCATGTATATAGTCTTTTATTCTGTTCATAAAGTTTATTTCAAAACGTGATGCCCTTCTGATTGCCCCCCATCTTTCAAAAAAAATGTAGACAGCTATAATTGATAATAAAACAATTGGAATCATTACCCAGCCCCCTTTTAAAGCCAAATCAATGAATTTTGTTGTCTCAGCTGCCGCATTATTTTCCAGTGCAGTAACAGTAGTATCAGTTAAATTGGTTTGTAAAAGCGTTAACATATTCATTTATGATTAATAAGTTTTGTTAAAAATATGAAAACGATAGAAATTGATTATTATTTTTTAAATATAGTTATTAACTATTTTTTTGCAGTGTTTTTGTTTTTCTTCTTCTTAAATATTGAAGACATATATCTTTTCCAGAGTTCCCCGAATTTGTTGAATTCTTCCTTGAATACGACACCAAGACCCTGCGTATAAGGAGATAACTCAGTTATAAGATTATTGTTAGAATGATTATAAGCTTTAAGGCGAACTTTTTCTGTAATTTTATAATCCATATCAAAATCGCCGACAATATTATTTGAAGATTCGACAGTAGCATTGGTGTTAACATCAACATTACCGTTAATACTTAGTTTATCATTTAATAGCTGTGTTGAAAGTGCAAGTTCCACTTCATCAGAAGTAATTTGATTATCAAAGCTGGGGTGATAATTAATTCTTACATCGTAGTCACTACTTATTTGAGATAACCAGTGACTTAGTTGATTTGATAAAAATTCGCTTGCATTAACTCCTGCTGCATTAGAGTATGGTGAAGAATATGTATTAGTATGATCGTCGTCTCTGGGTATAAATCTGTTTAATACTAATAATGATAAAAAATTCTTATTATTTTCTTCATCAGTATTTATCGCATTTTTTACTTTTTCTCTTGTTTGTTCGTCTATATTAGGCAGGTATATATCATATTTAATATTTGGTTTTGCAAGTTTTTCTGTCATAAGCAACTGGCAGTGTACGACTGTATTTCTCTTATATTTTTCATCTCCCTTCAAATCTGTTGAAGCATAGGGCTCTTTCCCGTTATTTGTGCTTTGTGTGTATGTGTTGGCGCCAAATAAATCATACAGCGACGCTTTTGTTGGATATATAGCTTTAATATTTATATCAGCATTCAATGGATCTCCACTCCATCTAATAACACCATTATCTATATTAAATTTTCTGTTAATTACATTCTGTAGAGTAAACAAGTAATCGCCGTCTTCAATGTAATATTCACCATAGATTTTAAATTTTCCGAGAGTGTTAATTTGTAAGTTAATATCGCCCCGGCCTGTACTCTTCATTATATTACCGACTTTTGGATCGAAAATAAGTTGTACCTCAGCATCGGGTGTAATTTCAAGATCCATATTTAAATTTAATGCTGATAAATCAACTTTATATAGTTCCTTCTTTTGCTCTATTTGTTTAATTGTATCTTCGAAAAGAAAAGTAACAAAGTTATATTCTGAAATTTCACCCGCATTTGAAAGAGGGATAAAGAATTTAGTATTTTTTTCGGTCCTGACACTTGCATCCACTTTTATATTCCCCGGAGTGCCCTTTAGTTTAACAGAACCTGAAGCGAAGGCTGTACCATAAAATTGGGTATTATCAGAATGAGTCGTTTTAAGAAATAATAAATTATCAGCATCAATTTTAATATCAAAATCAATTTCTCTCAGATATCTGATTCCAATTACTCCTTTTATATATGCTGAATTTCCATATTGATCAATAATATTTATGTTATCAAATAATACCTTATTATCAATAATGCTAATTTCGTTGGTAAAGTTGTATCTTGACTTCAGATAATTAATTGTAAATGCTGTCTTCTGGAATTTTAAACTACCATTTATAACAGGGTTTGATATATTTCCTGTTAAAGATAAATGTCCTGTTGTAATGCCATTAAAATCACTAAATATATTTTTCAAATACGGATTTATTAAATTAAGCCGGAGTTTATCCAAATCAATGTTTAAATCAAGTTTTCCATTATTCTTGGGGTAGTAATCCCCATAAATTCCAATAGTCTTTAATCTTCCTCTTTTAGCATATGCATCAATATTCACTGCTTTTTTATTATTATTCCAATTGGAAATTATTACTGCATTTCCCAGTTTTTCTTTATTAATAATTAGTGTGTCAATTATAATACTTGAATAAAATACAGGATTTTCGTAGAAGTTCTTGATTTCGGCATTGCCATTTAATATTCCCTGGAATTCTATTCCTTCATTTTTAGTGAAAATATTTAAGTTTCCTAAATTAAACCGGTTAAATTCTATTGATAATTTATCGTCTGGATTTTTCGATATTTTCCCGTGTAAGCTGAGATGCTGGTTATCATGACTTAATATAAAATTATCCACAAAAATACTATTGCTATCAATTAATATGTTGCATTTATTTAATTGCCATAAGGTATCAGTTGTTATGACCTGCGTTGGTTCAATGTTAATTGCTATTGACGGGGACTTCTGACTATCGGGTTTGGTGAATTTTGCTATTGCCTTGAATATTCCCTTATATACCACAGTATCCCAATTATTCCAGCGCGCCAAAAAACTGATACTGTCATTGCTTGTAGTGGAATAAATTGTGAAATTCTCTAAATTGATTTTGTCTCTTAAAATAAGATTTTGGCTGCCGGATACTAATGAAAATATACTGTCATTAGACTGACTGTTAAGATAAACTTTATTCCAGGTATTGTCAAAAGCTTTTAGCTTAGGTGACTGAAAGAATAAATGCAGATGATTAATATCCGGATCAAATTCACCTTCAAATGTTGAATTCTCAGCAATGAAATATTCAGGCAGGAAATAATCAAAAATTGGCTTGGTATTTTTAAAGTTGATATTAAAATGAAATCCGTTTTTGAAATCCTCAGCTGTTGAAAATTCAGAATTAATTAAAGTTGGGATATATGAATTTAAGAATTTTGTTAGTGACGCACCAATTTTGTTCACCTGATAATTACCAATTAAATCTGCATCAATAAGGTCGGAACGAATTACAAATGAATTGGAACTTCCATTATTTTTTGCTTTTAGACTGAAATCATATATCTGAATTTGCTTGTCTTTTTTTGTAAAAAGCGAGTTAAGCAGTGTTATTTCTCCGTTTAAATTTTCTAATGAATTCCCCTGTGCAATAGCTTTAATTAGAAATGACAATTTATGTGTAGTATCGGATTTATCAAAATTTAGCCGATACAGGTTAGCATTTGTAATATTAGCAGTGAAGTCAAATTCATTAATTTCATTTGTAAAATCAACCTTACCCAGAAATTCAAGATTAATATTCGGATCATTTATAACTATTGAACCATTATAGGTTTTGTTGTATAGTATCCCGGCCAGCTTAATGTTTTTATATCCGTATTGCTTTATTTCCAAACTTTGTATTAGTCCGTTAAGTTTTGCATTGATTGTTTGCCCTGAAGAACTTGATCCATTAATATTAAGGTTTAATGAAATTTTACCAATATTTTTTTCATTATTAAGAAGTCTGCCTATATTAAATTCCTCTGTTTTTAATTCCCCGTTAAAAGTGAAAAACTGGCTTGTGTCAGGCTTAAACAGGATGTCAGATGATAATTTACCAAGATCAGTGGTTATATCGCCATAGGCTACAAAATCATCTACAAATCCGGTAAATTTTCCTTTATAACTAAAAAATTTTAATATTTCAAATTTGTCAGATAAGTTAAATCCTTTTCCCCCGGGTAATTTGAATGATTTTATATCTTCAACTGATGCGATGAAGTTTTTTAGATCAGCATAGATAAATGTTTCTTTAAGATCAGGCAATCCATCCAGATTAAATTCTCCTGATATCTTTGAATTTTTACCGTATTCAATGTTAATGTTTCTTCCTTTTAGATTATTGATATATCCGGTAATTTCACCTGAAAAATTAATAGTCTGATATGTATTATATAATTTGGGAGTAAAATATGCTATATCATAAAAATTTATCAGTGAAGGATCTAACAAAAAGTTCAGCTTAAGATTTTCATAAACTGCTTCTTTACTAAAATCCTTAAAACTGCCGAACCTGACGCCAATTCTCCTTCCCTGTATTTGTGAAAAAGGTGTTTCTATGCTGGTATTCTTAAATGAAATATGATCTTTGCCTATGCTTGTTCTTGATTGAAAGCTATTAACTTTAAATCCGCTTTGTTCTTCAAAACTCATTGATTTAAGCACAAATCTTACAGAGTCTCCGGTCTTGTTTAATCTTCTTATATCTGCATTAAGATTGTTAAGAACCAAATCTGAAAAGTTTATTCCATAGCGCTTCTCTTTTGAGTCGAATCTATTGATAATGAATTTACTGTCGTTTAATTTTATGTTTCTGATAGTAAATATTTTCTTAGGTTTTGTTGAATCTTTTCGTCTTAGTTCCTCAATGAAGAATTTAATATTGACATTGCTCAGGGAATCAATAAGAAGATATATTTTAGCTTTTTCGAGGCTCAGTGTATTTACCGGAATACGCTTTTTATTCGGGAATTTAATAATCGAAGCAACTATCTCTTCAGCATATAACAAAGTATCCTGATTCAAATCTTCAATATAAACCTTTTTTAATTTTACTTTATTAAAAAAAGAAATGTCAATTGCATCTATTTCCAACTTTATATTCAGATTATCGGAAATGATTTTCATTACCTTCTGTGCCGCATAAGTCTGGATGCCTTTATTTTGCAAAAGAATAAAACCGGAAGTCAGCAGTATTAATACTGTTAGAATAATGATGAATAATATTTTAAGTATCTTTTTGATAACTTTAGCCTTTTATTTCTAAAACGTAAAAAAAATAAAAAAAGTTTAATAATTAGCATTATTAATTAAATAAATGAGTATTACTATTTTAGGTATTGAAACATCATGTGATGATACTGCTGCTGCAATAGTTGAAGATGGCTGTATTTTATCCAACAAAATTGCTAACCAGGAAGTACATAAATCATATGGTGGAGTAATACCTGAACTTGCTTCAAGGGCTCACCAGCAAAATATTATCCCGGTTATTGAACAAGCTATCGCTGAGGCGGGGAAAACCAGGAAAGATATAGATGCAGTAGCTTTTACACGTGGCCCGGGTTTAATAGGTGCTTTGCTTGTAGGCAGTTCTTTTGCAAAAGGATTTTCCAGTTCACTTGGTATACCTTTAATTGACATTAATCATTTGCATGCCCATATATTATCCCATTTTATAGTAAAAAAGAATGAAAATAAAGGTTTACCTAAATTTCCCTTTCTATGTTTATTAGTCTCAGGTGGCCATACTCAGATTATAATTGCCAGGGATTATCTGGAATTGGAAGTTATTGGCCGTACGCTTGATGATGCTGCCGGTGAAGCATTTGATAAATGTGCGAAATTACTCGGATTACCTTATCCGGGAGGGCCTTTTATCGATAAATATGCCAAAAATGGGGATCCACATTCATATAGTTTTAGTAAACCTGTTATTAAGAATTTCGATTTTAGCTTTAGTGGATTGAAAACAGGATTTCTTTATTTTATCAGGGATAAAATAAAATACGATAAAGATTTTATTTCAAAGAATATGAACAATATTTGTGCTTCAATTCAGAAAACTATTATTGATATACTTTTAGACAAATTAGTAAAGGCCTCCATCGAAACCGGAATTCAACAGATAGCTGTTGCAGGAGGTGTATCTGCCAATTCAGAGCTTCGTCATAATATTATCAATGAAGGAAGAAAGAGGAACTGGAATGTTTATATTCCTGAATTTGAGTTTTCTACTGATAATGCAGCTATGATAGCAATAACAGGATATTATAAATATTTGAAAAAACAATTCTCTGATTTTAACATAACACCTGTAGCCAGATTGAAAATATAATATTTATCAGGCTGAAAATGAATATCTTTTTGTTTTATTTCGTATAATATTAAATATTTATTAACAATATACATAAATATTCCTCTTTTAGCATAAATTATTTTAAAATAGGCGTTTAATGATTTTAACCAAAATATATTGTTGATACAATTTAACATTTTCACAAATAGATTATCTTTTTTTTAATATAATTTTGTTATTATTGTTAACTATTTCTTGAAGTAACCTGTTGTTTATATGCAAAGGTTATTTAATGTATATAAAGGACTTAATTAGAGTCAGTAATATTTTGATACAATTTATAATTGTATGGATAATCTGCTAATAGAAAGCACAAAAAAAACGCCTGAAGTATCCTTCAATGTTGAGGGAAGAATAAAAATTAGCGGAAGGTCCATACCTGAAGATGCTACAAAATTTTATGATGATTTATATGAATGGATTTTTCACTATTGCCAAAATCCTCCTGAATCCACTATAGTTGATATAGAGCTTGAATATTTTAACAGTGGCTCCTCTAAAGCTATTTTACACATCCTTCGTGCCCTGGTTGATGTAGCTAAAAAAGGTCATAAAATGACAATTAACTGGTATTATGAAGAGGGTGATGATGATATTATGGAAAGAGGGGAATATTATGAATCGATTTTGGAAACCAAGTTTAATTTCATAGAAACAGAATAACTTTCTATTGCCTTAGTTTCAACACTCTGAAGATATTAGCGCATACACCCTTAACCTTACAAGTTTACTAAATACTACAACAGGTTTCCTGGAAAATTTGTAATGTTCAATTTGATATTTATTCAGCATATAAAGTAATTAATCATATTTTTAAAGATTGAAATATATAGACTAAAATTCCGTTTAGTTTTAATAAACATGTATTAATTAATATATATGATTCCTGTTAGATTACTTTTTTTAATTTCACTTAGTGTTGGTCTTATACAAGCCCAGTATTCCCAGGATGAAATATGTTCTATTCGAAATACAGCATTTGCCAGCGGAGAGGAAATTAA
>Ga0114922_10003479_pt1 | contig 14661 bp, 15 predicted proteins | sample AartaG_FD_100975 | JGI IMG/M metagenome (GOLD analysis project Ga0114922, IMG submission 100975) | Deep subsurface microbial communities from Aarhus Bay to uncover new lineages of life (NeLLi) - Aarhus_00045 metaG | ecosystem: Environmental > Aquatic > Marine > Oceanic > Sediment | place...
TATAGGGTTTAATAAAAGCTTAGAGAAACTATTTGAAATCAAGGTAGGAGAACTCTTTGAAAAAATTAAAGATTTTAAAGGTACACAATTTCTAATTATTGATGGCATCTTAACGAAACGCCTGCTATCGCTTTTATTAAAATTGAAAATTAAATTTATCGCTTGTAAAAACAAGGAAGAAGATTTAAGAATACCAGAACAAATAATTGTTTTCTTCTTCTAAAGCATAGCACCCTTTTTTTAATCCAAAAGAAAGAAATTATTTACTATTTCCTTTCATAAAATAGTCCTTCTACGAAGGACTATACAGCGCTCAAACCAAACATAGCTACTTTCATAAAAAATTATCTATTAAATCTTATATTAAAAAGTTAGGAGTTTATATGACTTTTTCTCAGTAATAATATAATGATTGGTTATTTAGATTCAGAGCTCTTTTATCTAGTTTTTCTTGGTTGGTTAATTGGATTGTGTATTTTAAACATTGTCATCTTAATCTTTCGTTACAGAAATCGTAAAGTCTCAACATGGATTATAGTTGGTAGATTACTTTTGATATCAAGTATCACAGTTTTTATTCTAGATTCTATCCCGTATCTATTTATAGATATTTTTGATGTTCCAGTATTTAACATAATTCTAAGCAACATTTTTGGTCTGCTTCTAGGCGTATCTGCTGGAATATATGAATACATAATTACTAAGGAAAACATGAGCTCGAGAAAAGATCTTGCAGTGAAAAAACAAGTTAATCTGTAGAATTTAAATAGGTGATTTTAAATAAAATATAGATGAGCACCTATGTAAAATTTTTAAGTATAATTGACCAATTTTTACCCAACTTTGACGAGCTGTTTATCGAGATTAATTCGTTTATAGAATTGGTATTTGGATATATGAAATACGTTTTTTTTGGTTTACTTCTCATTATCGGGATCTTAACCTTGTTAAGCTTGAGAGGTAAATACTTTTTTGAAAGAATAAGATACAGCAAGGAAGAAAAGTTAGCGAATAATCCGATGACGAAGCCTCGCTTGATTCTGGGGGCATTTTACATCGTTTTCGCGTTCGGAATCCTGCTCGATTGGTTCACGTACTTCTTGCTCGCCGTTTTAGACCCTCTACCAGATCGGTTCATCTTTAATTTTATCTCTCTTTCAGGTATAATCGACCCATTTGCTTTAAATAACGTATCGGACATAAGTAAGGCAGTGTATTCTTACGAGATAACTATATATTACGTAGTGGCTATTGTCTCCTTTATGGCTCTTTTGACGATTACAATAAGTCTATGGCAGATAATTAATAAGGAAGGAGCGAATACAAAAAAATCAATAACCTCTTTAATTACTGGCGTCGTAACGGGATTATTAGCGGGATTTACGACTTGCTTTCCTTTGTTCCTCTAAATTGTGTTTTAAATTCTTGTCAAATTTGACACTTTTCCTTTAAACACTCAGAATAATTGAATCCTCACTAATTTTAAAAAGGAAGTAGAGGTATGGAGTTTCAGACCTTTATTTAATAAATTATTCTCTAATTCTCTATTTTTATTATCTAAAAATCCTGAAGTATTTAATCCCGGTGTCAAGCCCGCACACAGTCAAAAGTACGAAGGACGCGACAATAACGCCAATCATCTTAGATCGATACCGCTGACCGCCCCATATTAGGAAAATCATCCCAATTAAGAACCCCAATAAGCCCATAATCGACCCAAGTGCGATTAAATACTCGAATCCTTCTAAAACATCCTCGAAATAATCAAATACTACCATGATGAATAGATTTAAAAACAGGAATATTTAAAAGAAAAATTATTATTAATTGTTAAGTTGAGTTTCGGGATATTGGTAATTCATTCTAATTCAAAGCCCATTTTAAGAAAAAGAACTGAATTAATAACTTTGTTGTTTGATCAATTTCGAAAATTAGAAGGAATTTAATCAATATTTAACTGATAAAATGGGAAGAAATGACTCTTAATCTTTACTATATTTGGTATGGGAATTGTCTCTTTATTAATTAATTTCTTAACTAATATCATTGTTTTTACTATTTTTTTGTTTCTGTTATGCTTTTTCTTCAATTCAGATATATGGTTTATTTATATTAACGAATAAAGCCCTTCTGATAAAAGTGCATTTTATACAAACTTTGTTTTAATAGGTGGTGTAATTGGAGAATTATTAATTCCTGTATTTCATCTATTAAATCCTTTTTTTACTTATTTTTAAGAATTATTATATTAAAACCCTTTTTTCAAAATAGTAAAATTTGGAAAATATTAAATATTTTAAACACCAAATATTAATATTCTTTTTTACAAAAAGGCGATCTTTTATGGGAACTGCGGGTGTTAGGAGAAAGAGGAAAAATAAGGCAATAATTGATAGTTCTTCTTTATTTTCTGATTTTATTCATAGTAGTAACTATGATTCAGCAGCGAGGATTGTTTATTGGGCTACCCTCGAAGTTAGCGGTCCACAAGGAATAATGGATGCTTTAGATGATGCTAATTCATTTATTTCTACAAAAGATATTCGGAGGGGCATCTAAATTACTGAAAATTATATTGATATTTTAATTGAATATGTTAGAGATTATCTATACGCTGAATCTATGAGAATAATGAGTACAGATTTTTCAGGTACAAACTTTAATTATTACATTGATAAATCTACAGGCGAGACTAAAGAGTTACCAAGTAAAATCAAAGAACAATTAATTTCTCATTTAAAAGAAAATATAAGAACTTCAGTTAAAGATCTTAAAGATTTTCTTATTAAAAATAAAATTTTTTCGCAAGAGATATTTCAAGACGAAATTCATAAAATCCAAAAGTATGTTGACTCACTTGTAAAAAAACAAGCTAATTCAATTAAATCTCTATTCAAGGAACTAGAGGGATAACCATTAGAAGTTCAGAAATTTTGGAAATGTCCCACGACTTATTTAAAGATATAAAACCATTATTTCCTGATAATAATATACCTAATTTTATAAAAGAGATCCCCCAATTTGGAAAATGTATTTATTACCTTGAGAGGTATGCTGAAGATAATAATCTAGTATTTGAGACCAAAAATATTAGGAATTGGCAAAATTCAAAAAAACCATTAGATCGATTAATAAAAGTTTTATTATATAGGTATACTGGAATTAAAAAGAAGATTTTTTTTGAATTTGAACAAATTGATGAAATTAATAATGAAATTGATGCATCTAAAAATGTTGAGGACTATTATGCTAATATTCTTATTTCTGGTGGGGTTGACAGTATGTGCGGTGCCTATCATTGGGTATTAAAGAATAGAAAGAAAATTATTTTTACTCATATATATCATAAAAATACTCCGTCAATAGGTATGATAAGGAATTTTATTAAGAAAGATTTGAATATGCCTCTTATTGAAGTAGATGGCCAATTTTATACTAAAGCAGATATCAGAAATATTGGTAAAAAGGAAAGACCAGAAAAAATGAATATTAGTCAAACAAGAACATTACTTTATTTATGTAATTCAGTTCCTATTAACTATGCTCTAGGGATAAAAAATATTTTAGTAACTGAAAATGGACCCTTGACAATTAATCCTCCTTTTACAAGTTCCCATACTTTTACAAATACAACAAATCCGGATTTTATAGCTTTTTTCAATACTTTTTTATATAACTATTTTGATAATGAAGAAATAATAAAAGTTAGATTACCTTTTAGAGAATATACAAAAGCAGAATTAATGGCTAGTGTTCCAAATGATATACTAAACCGAACTCATTCATGTTCTAAATTTTATTATAATAAAAAATCATGTTTTTTTTGTTTTCCATGTTATGTAAGACGCTTTTCTGCCTATGCATATGGAAATTATGATGATGACATCTATGACCCTGATTATAAAGATCCTAAAAAAGATATCCTTGAAAGGTATTATATTAATAATGAAAGAGATCCTTTTACAAAAGATATTTCATATATCAATACAAATGATGAAGCAAAAATGATTAAAGAATTGATTCAGTTTTGTTACCAAACTCTTAGAAGAAACGTAGGCATTAATGAAGAAGAAAGAATTCATAGGACGGATAAGTATAATGATCTATATCTTCCTATTGTTAAAAAATGTGAACGGATAAGAGAAGATTATGAAGATATTTGGCAATTACTAAAGAGATTTGCTCTTGATATGTTAACTGGGTTACATTACTTTTTTGATACTTATCCAGACTACCAAGATGATGATTATTATATATGGAATTATTATAATAGGAAAATAAATAAATTAATTACTAGAACTATAATAAGAAATAATTTTTATGAAGAGATACGTCAAAGAATTAAAGACACAGAAGTAATTGGTGTTATTTAAAATTGACATTAGATAAATTCCTACTAGAAAAATCTATTCATTGGACGTATGTAAAACTAGATCTAGGTATAGATTTGATTAAAGAATATATTAATGAAAAAGATATCAATCGTAGAAGAGAATTAACTCTTGAATTTTTTAAAATACTTCATAAGCGACATTTCTTAAGATTTTCAAATTCACATCAATTTTTAATGAATTTGAAAAAATTCGAAGAAGATTTTTTGTATAAATATTTATATTATAGAGACCATCTAATTCATTCTTTTCAAATCTTTCTCTTAGGATGTTATATTGTTGAAAGAGCAAATGTGGAAAGTCTCCCAATTGATTTCTTTTCAAATATGAATAGGTTTTTGAGGACATGGTTTTTAATTTCTTTTTATCATGATATTGGATATATGGTTGAAAAGTTAATTGATTTGGGTATTGAGATTCAAAACACTTATTTTGAAAGAATAGGAGGTATAAAGTTATCTGAGATTAAATTGACAATATCAGATGATCTAGATAAAATTTTTAAGGATTATATGAAAATCCTTACAGAAGGGATTATAATTGGAGAAAAAAATAAATTTATTTTAGAGAAAAATAATGTCCGAGAAGAACAGAAGAAGATAATTTATAATGAATTACTTGAGAATTACAAGATGCGTGATCATGGTATAATGAGTTCATTATTCTTATTCTATACAATATATTTAGATATTGATTCTCTACATGATGAGACATTAAAGGTCCAATACTTACAGGAATTAAATATTGCTTGTTGTGCTATAGCAATACATTCAATTGAAAAACAAAGAAAAATCTATATAAATTTTATGAAAAACCATTTTGGATGTTTATTAATATTATGTGATAATATTCAAGAATGGAATAGGCCACGATTAAAGGGTTTAAAACTTTATGAAATGGGCTTTTGGGAATCTTTAGAAATAGAAGTTGATACAGATAATAAATGTTATAAGTTTCTTTTTAAACTACATGATTCTTTTAGCAATGAGGATATTGAAGCGTTAGTAAAACATTATTTTCCTGAACTAGAAAGAATTTTTCTATCTACTTTTGTACAGGGTAATAACTTTCTTTTCTCTCTTAAGAAAGATTCTTTTGAATGGAAACTTACAGCCTCTTATGATGAAAGTAGTAGAATATATAAAATTAATTATTCTCCATAGAAATAATGAAATTTTTCGACTGTAATTTACATTTAGATCAATTTAAATCCCCACTTTCAGTTATAAAGGAATATTTATATTTTAATATAAAAAACATTGTTTCCCTATGTGATAATATTAATTCTTTTACTTTTTTAAACCAATTATTATCTCTAGAGAAGAATATTTTTTTAGGTATTGGATTACATCCAAATAAAAAATATTCTGAATTTGAAATAAGAAGTATATTAGACCTTATTAAAGAAAAAGTTGATATTATTGGTGAATGTGGATTGGATTTTCTAAGAAAAATTAATTCTATAAAAGTTCAATTTAGATATTTAATACAACAATTAAAAATAGCTGAGAAATATGGTAAAATCGTTATACTTCATGTAGTTAATGCCGAGGAAGAGATCTTAGAAATTTTAAGTTCATTTAATCTGAATTTTGTAGTATTTCACTGGTATAGTGGAAATATTCAATATATCGAAAAAATTCTTGAAAATGGCTATTATTTTTCATTTAATAAATGCATTATCAATTTCAAGAAATATCAAAAATATATTTCTAAAATACCTATAAATAGACTATTATTAGAAAGTGATGCTCCATATAAGTATAAGGGTACTATTACAAAACCAGAAGACTTTCCTAAGATAATAGAAACTATTGCAAATATAAAGTTAATTGATGTAGATCAAGTTTCTAAAATATTATACAGTAATTCAAAAAGTATATTCATAAATAAATAAATATACAAGTAAGAAAAAATTGTAGATTTTCATTAATTTTTATTCCTTAACAGAACTGAAATTGATTTGTATATTTCAGGTGTTTCATTGTAGATCTCTTTTATTTCACTTTTTAGAGAAATTAGGTATTTTCGGAAATTAGAGAAATTATTGAAAAAGGTTAAACGATCAGATAATTTGCTCAATTTTAAATCTCTATCTTAATATATTTATCAATAAAAAATTTAGATACTTCTTCAACTGAATCAGTGAATTCAGCACATTCTTGCAAAAATTTTATTTTGTCTTCATTCTAAAGTTTTCAAATTTGTCATTTTTTATTTGAATATCGGTTAATCCAATTTCATTTAAAAACCCATTAATTGTGCTTGCGTTCATAATCATAATTTTTAAATTATCGAGTCAATTAAACTCAATCCAATTAAAAATCTCTTAATAAGTTGAGCAGACTTGACTAAACTCTTATAATCTTCAAGTTTAAATACTTTGACAATCTTATCTTTAAATTTTTTTGATATATTTGACATACTTATATTCAATTTTTCACAAATATTGTTAACTCTCACCTTATAGCCACTAACACATAATACTGTTAAAGAACACGCCAATCCTGCCAAAATTTGTTCCATTGTATCGCAAATATACTCCCATAACCCCAAAAGTATTTTTTCTGATTGATAGTAAAATTGCATTCCTAATTTGTACTCTTCTGTTATTTTTAAAATAAGTTTTAGGACCATAGATTGTTTGTCCATGTTATAACCCGCCCATAAATGGCTATTGTGATTCAAAAAATTATTTAATTCTTTCCGACTAATCTTAGAATAATTGATTAATTCTACAGAACTGATTGGCCTACTTTCATAATATTTGTAATAAATAAATATAATGCACGGAATAAGCTTCTCTGGATTCCGAAACTTGGTTCCCTTTTGTATCTTAGGACGGAAATCTTTAAAAATAGTAATGATAGCTCTTATATCTTTTTCAGGTAGCCTTAAAATAAATAAAAGTGTTTTAATTTCTTTCCATATAGTTTGGATTAAGAGTTGATGTTTATTTTTAACACAATCTAATTTTATCATACTATTCATTCTACTTGTATATTGATGTCTTATTCTTTCAAGTCGGGTCCCTATCATAGTGTTTTTGCAATAGCTGCCAGTTTTATTCTCATGGGAATAAAAGGTTTGTTCTTCTAATACTAAATCCTCTGATACAAATCCACATCCTCTACAAGTGTGGTGGCCATTAGATACGATAAAAAGATCTGATCCGCATTCTTCACAATTATTTATGATTAATACTTTATTCATAACTAAGGCAATATTTTATCCATTTATAAATAAAAAAAATTAAAAGGAACGGGGGGTAGTTTTATGTGTTTAATTAAAAAGGATTTAACTCGTAAGAGACTTTCTAGCCAATCCTCGTTTTCTCAAAAAAATAAAAAGGTGATTCCTGCCAATATTCTTCAACTCAATTTACCTCAAACTTCGCGGTTTTATTTAACCGCAAAGGTAATAATGTTATTAAGTAAGGTAAATAAATTATAGGTAATTAAGTAATCGCCTTATATTGACAGGAACCTTGTATTTGAATGAAAAACCAATTGCAAAACATCCAATTTTTGTCGTATACCTTAATTAAAGGAAAATGGTATTTATAAAAATTTAGGTATATAAATCTTGGCAAATTAATAATCTCGCAATCTCGATTCTAATTTTACAATAAGATACCGTATAAGCGATGAGTAAGGTAGGTAAACGCGTAAAGCTCTTATTTTGCCCGATATATATAGTTTCAATGCGATAAATATCTAAGGTAAGAAAGAGTGGTAACATCTTTTATGGCAAAAAAGAAAAACCAACTCTCACCATGTGTGCGTTGCCTACTTTGCTTTTCCTTCTTTGTTAGTCCGAAAATCCTTTGAATTCATCATTTTCGGGGAGTTCAAATGGTTGAAGTTCTTATTTAGTATTGTTTAAATAGCTAGGTAGGGAAAGATTTATAGTAGTTTTTAAAGGTCTTCTATTGAAAGGGATAGCAGACAAAAGGCAAGTAATGGACCGGTTGTCTCAATTTTTCCCCTTGTGAAGGCTTCTCGTAAATTTATTGCCATAAAAGATAATTTTTCACAGGAAGTAATTATGAGTAAAGGATTAATAAGGGTAGTTGTATTTAGATCGTTTATTTTTGAATACAATATAGACAAAAATCCAAAGGGTGGCAGGCATAATGGAAGATAAAGACCAATTATTCATTAACAAACCGCCAAAACCGATTAACCGAGCTTTTATCTTTTGGGACCACGCGAACATATTTCACAACTTACAAGAGCTTAGCGTAAGGATCGATTACGATTTAGTGAAAAGGAGATTAGGTCGGAACTATCACGTAGCCGCTGCGATCATGTACGTTGGTACGCCGAACTACGTGTTCTCAAAGAAAAAGAGATTTTTCAGAGCCCTAGACCATATTGGTTGGCTGATCGCCGAAAAACCGCTGAAAATCGATCCCTCAGGTAAACGCTCGCAGCAAGGGGTGGACGAGAAAATGTTCTTAGACATCTACGATTTAGCTAAGAACGAAGCTTACGAGAAAGCGATAATCGTGAGCGGTGATAATGTGTTTATCGAAGTAATTAGAGAACTAAAAGAAGCAGACATCGAAGTAGATGTTTGGAGCTTTCGAAAATCTCTCTCTCGGATGTTGATCTGGGAGGTGGGAAAAGAACACATTTTCTTTCTCGACGATATCTTAGAAGAGATCAAGCTAGTGTCTATAAATTAAAAAATTATCCATCGGTGAAAGATTAAATACATAGAAGTAAATCGTAACGTAATAAATCAAGTTCTAAACGATCGTTCTTTTTTGGATTTAGTTTGGTTTTTGGTTAGGTTTTTGTTTTGGTCTGCAGAGGGAGAAGGAATTCCCTCTCTTCCCTCTTTTTTCTTCCTTTTTTTTGGTCTAGTATCCTAATATTGTTCTATTTCGCGATCTAAATCAAAGTGAAAAAAACCCCGAGTTTAAATAATTGCACTTAGAATTAAGAATAGCTTTTTTTTAATACGCTAGTAGAGGATAAAGAGATGATTTGTACTCCTAAAGTGTTCATAAAACCCAATCTTATTCTATAAATCAATTCTCTCTTTATTTCTCTTTTTTTTTTTTTCCTTATTAGATTTTAGTTAATAGCTTTAGAAACTTCTCTTTAGTACTTACCGTATCAAATAGATTAGAAAATTAACCTTTGAGCTGTCATTATCAAAAAGTAACGATTAATTTTCTTTAGATTTAAGGTTTCGGTCGTTACATATCATTTAATGCGGTTTTACGACAGATGCTTCCTTTTGATTTGAAAAATTGTTGTAATTTATAAAGGAATTTTTCGAAAATTTTAATGTAGGTTTTTTGACCTATTATTTGGGTTTTCGATGAACCATTGGAACTCACGAATAATAACCTCATAATTCACTTTAGGTTACGTATTATGAATTTAACAAGCGTTAAGTATCAGGATAGTTGTATTTATATTAGTTTGAACGGCTTTCAAGAGCAAGGAATTGAGGAAAATTCTCTTAAAGGGATAAAGAACGTCTATGCAGTCTACAAAATTAAAGCATACGATAATTACGTCAAGGATACGATTCTCATTAGAAATAAAGACATTACGGTCTTACAGAGAGAAATTATAGTAAAGTTCGAGTTAAACCAACTCCATAGACAAGAGGAATGCGAGATAGAAATTGTTTCCCTTAAGTTTATTTATCTTAGCGGAAAACGAGAAGAATTAACCGTAAATAAGTCTTATTCTTTTCTCGAAATTCGAGCTCAATCTCCGATCATCTCAAACAAGAAAAGCGCTCTCAAAAAGAATAAAAGCAAACCTAACAAGATTGACAAAAGAGTTTTGCCAATAACACAAGAGGTTTTTGTTCCTCCTGATGAAGTAAATAAATTTAAAGAGCCTATTGTTGCTAAGATATCGTTAAAAAAAGAAGATCAGGGTAATCAAGAAGCATTTACAGTAATAGAAAAGTTCACTCCTTTATCGACCGCGGTATCGGAAGTTGAGTCTAAAATAGAAAGTAAATTGGACGCACAGACTAAAAAACTCGAAATGGATATTAAGCAGTTGTGTTACGAAACCATAGATTTGTTGCTAACCTCGTTACCCCAACCAGAACTTGCGGAGGAATACCATGCTTCGAACGCCATGGTAAAATCAATTCATAGATATATCAACACCGACTTACTGCAAAAGGAACAAGAGGAGGGAGAAAACGCTTGAACTTCTACGAGGATAGCTTGCAATATTTAATGAGCGACATGCTCGTAAACGCTTTCGATTTTTCTATTGTAAAAAAAGCAATCAAAAGAATAATGGAAAGATTTTCTCACTTACCTTACGAGTTAAACTTTGTTCTTATCGTAAAACCACCTACGGTCGAGAGTCCGCTGCTACAAAAGTTCTCCAGAGAAGGTAAAGCAAAGTCGTATCAGAAAAAAGAGGTTTGCTTAAAAATAAAAGAAGTCATCAAAGGTGCTCTTAATAATTACTTGGAAAGTTCTTTGAACCGCTTTTCGAAGGTAAAGAATTCCTCGACTATTAAAGTTAAAAGCAACACTAACGAATTTAGGGTTTCAATAAGAGTTCGAAACTTGGAAAAATTCTCCCCTAACTTGCTTTATGCCGTGGTAAATCATTTTAACGTGAGCGCCCTTGGATATTGCGAGCAAGTAGAAGTAATCCTCTCGGTCGCCCAGACCAGAGATTTTTCTCTCGAAGTAGTTTTAAAACAAAAGCTTCCGAAAACCTCAGTTGCCGAAATATCAAAAATCGTAACTTTAGAAGATAAAGAAAAGGTGTTAGATTTTTTCCGTTGTCCTGAAATTAAAGACATTTTGTTTACACATTTTTTTCCGCACGGGTTAGAGAACGACCGAGTGCGCACCGAAATTACTTACGACACCCTTCGAGAAGACACAGTGGCTCAAAAGCGAAGAAAAGTCCTACTCCCTTCAGGTGAATACGGAAATTTGCACGACGCTATTACTCCCTACACCACCCACGAAGAATTCTTACAAATTATCGAAATAAACGACATTCTTGGGTTTTATCCCTCTGTAAGATCTACTAAAATCAACGAATTAGTGACTGCAATGATAGACATAGATGTTTCAATTTTTTTAAGAACTTCTTTTTCGCCTTCGGTAGTGTGGGAACTTGTTATAGCTCTAACTGAGGAGATTGTTAAGAACTTAACTGACTTTTTGCACCTTCCCAAACCTTTAGTGGCTTTCTCTGGGAGCAGAGGGGTACATATAACATATAAACTCGCTCCCGATTGCGTGAAGGCCGATTTTAACTACGTCGACTACTCGGAGCTTTACTTGTTACCATCTCAAAAACCAGAAATTATTGTAGAACTCGACGACGAAGCGGCAAAAAATTGTAAAGACTGTAAGCGAGGGCTCCACTTGAGATGTCCAAGCTGCAAAGACGACTTTATTTCCTGCCAGTACTACAAAAACCCATATTTAAGAAGGATCGACTCGAAAGCTTGCGAAAACTACGAATAGAGGTTGAACTTAAATTTCATGAATTTCATGAATTACTTCTTCTATCTATTGAAAAATAATCTTTTCATTCTCTCCCGTTAGAACTGAAGTTTCAAAGAAGAGGATTATGCAATAAAATCCTATCAATACAAACTATGGATTTTGATTGTTAATCCAAAAAAAGAAGGCAATCTCAAATTATAACACTAGAACTCGTATCCGCATTTACGGCATACATATTTATATTCGATTGGAGGAATAGGGTATAAAACAGCACGGATACCACGCCTTCTAACTCTCTTTATCCGTATTGAACCACACATAGGGCAAGTCAATTGTTTAGTCATGAACTCAATTTGTCTTAGATCTAATGAAAAATCATTATCGGAGAAATCGGGGGGAATATATTTCGCAGGTACGAATGGTTTAATTTTGCGAGTCTTCCTAACTTCATTTAAGTTATCCTCATGATATTTAAATATTATTTCTCCTAGACCCCTTTGGTTTTTCAGTTCTTTTGCTTCCAGTTCTTTTTCTTTATATATTAATTCTGCGATTCTGTGGAAAATTAGGTTAATATTTTCTCCAACAGCTGTAGAAGTTTCGAAATACGGAGAGTTAAACTCTTCGCTTAATCGTTCTGCCATAGGCAAAGTTATTTTTCTTTCATTTTCTGGGTTTACCTTGTTTCCGATTAAAATTCTCGGTACTCCAACTGGACAAATGCTGAACCATTCGTTAACGTTATTAAAGGTACTTTCTCGCGATAGATCAAACACCAATAATATACCATCTGCTCCTTTTAAATAAAAGCTATGCAGCACGGTGAACTGTTGAGTTGCAAGATCCCAAAAGTTCAGATTCACTGTGGCATTGTGATCTTTCAGCTCGACTTGTTTTTTGAAGAATTGTACACCGATCGATTGCATAAGGTTTTTTCCAGATAGGTTTGTAGCATATTTAGTAAGAAGTTCAGTTTTTCCCACCTCAGGGTCTCCTATAACTATGACTTTATAACCATCTTTAGCGATCCTCTCATTAATTTTATTAATCATCTCCTTTATAGCTTCCCTTTCTTGAAGATCAGCTTGTTTTGGATGATTTCTTAAGGCTTCTTTAATCGAATTTAATAGTTTGCGATTTTTTGTTTCAATTAGCTTGGTGGTCTCTAATATCGTTTCCATTTCAGATGGAGTTAGGTATCTTAAATATCCTTCATTAATTAGGTATTGTACAACGGAGGGATAACCATCTTCAATTCTAAGAGCAATCTCTTCCTTGAATACCTTTTTCGCTATTGGATCTCCAGCTTGAGTCAATTCTCGTAGCAACGGGAAAGAAATATTGCTTTTTAATATTCGAGTATCGTAATCGTGTTCCACCCATGCCTGAATATTCGAACAATGACCCCAAAATTCTTGTTCCGCAGTAATATCGTGTCCTTGACTTGTAATTGCATATTCTTCCGGGAATATTCTGTTTTGGAATATTTGCTTAGCATAAAGATCAGCTGCTTCATCAATCGAGTTAATTTGGTCGTACATCTGCACATTAGATTTTTGAATACTTAGGGCTAAGCGTATACATTGTAAGAATTTTTTACCATTCACATAAATAAAAGTTTTTCCAAGCTCTAATTTGAGGGTAATAAATTGATTTATCTTAAATTCGGCGTATTTACCCGCAGACATTGGGGAATGGGAATTTCTCCAGCGTTGTAGTTGAAGCAAATCCAAATGGGGATCTTTTTTCTTGTCTTTTTGATTTAGTTCATCTCCTTTAAAAATCAGATTCCCATTTTTCCTTTTATTTGTTCTTTGTCTTTTATATTCATTTTTTGTAAAGGTTTTAATAGAGATTTTCCCCAATTTCTTAATATTTTTTATTACTTTTAAGAACTCAATTCGATTTTCCTTCGGGAGGATCCTATCCAATAGTATTAACATGGGTGTCTGACTCTGTAATTCCTCCAACGCTTGGGAACAGCTCGAAACAATATTAAATTTGAACATCTTACTTTCAAAATAGCTTTTTATGATCCGGATGGTTGGTAGATCGTTCGAGATCAATAGTACCTCGTATCGTGGCATTCCTCGTCTATGATCCTCTTTTTTAAGCACTCTATTCAAATTTGAATATGCTTTTACCTTAAATAAGCAAAAAGTAAACTGTGAATATAAATGTTTTTTTTGCTATAACCCAAATAAAAAGAGGAAAGAAGTTATCCATAAAAATTGATCAAAATGGTTAGAACGAATACACTCTTTATTAAGAGCCGAATTCAAAATATTTAACCAATTAAATAATAACATAATTCCTAGTCATCACCTACTATTTTGGTCATTTTTCGAGTTTAGCGAATATTTTCTGATTAAATTAATATTTGATAGGAATCTGCACTATCAAAATGCATATTTTCTAACAGGTGAGGTGAGATACGACGATCTTTAGCTTAAACCAATGCGATCTTTTAAAGAAATTTAATGACTTTTTTTCAAATATACAAATTTCTACAAAAAAATAGAATATTAATATGACAATTGATGAGTGAGAGATAATTATGGCTGTACCAGACAATTTGTCTCAAAATGGGTTTGGTATTAAGTTAACCCCGTTGTCAATTAAGTTTTTAAATTTTATAAAAATTAACAACGATCAAGGAAAGCCAACTTATATTAAAGACATTATGGATCACTTTAATTACAAAAAACACTAAGTCGTCTCAAAGTATTTAGATAAGTTGGAAAACACACAACTGATAGAAAGTCATTGGGATGAGGGAAAACGAGCTATCGATATTACCGCAAA
>Ga0114922_10003480_pt1 | contig 14654 bp, 15 predicted proteins | sample AartaG_FD_100975 | JGI IMG/M metagenome (GOLD analysis project Ga0114922, IMG submission 100975) | Deep subsurface microbial communities from Aarhus Bay to uncover new lineages of life (NeLLi) - Aarhus_00045 metaG | ecosystem: Environmental > Aquatic > Marine > Oceanic > Sediment | place...
CAAAACTACCCGAATCCCTTCAATCCGGAGACAAAAATCAATTACTCTGTTGAGAAGGCCGGGCGTATACTCATTACTGTCTATAATGTGCTGGGACAAAAAGTCAAGGTGCTCGTGGACAGAGAAATTTCAAATTTAGGTCCCCAAGAACCTGTTGTGTGGCAGGGAGATGACGAGATGGGAAATCCCGTTGCCAGCGGTCTATATTTCTATAGAATACAGAAAGATCATTTTGCCAAAACCAGGCGAATGATTCTGATGAGATAACGGGATATCATGGTAGTGGCTTTTATCGCATTGATGGGATTGATCATGGGAAGCTTTATGAATGTTATCATCCACCGTTTACCAGAGGGACGTTCCATCGTTTTACCCGGTTCCTATTGTCCATCTTGCGAAAAACCGATTCGTTTCTATGATAACATCCCTCTGTTGAGTTATATTCTTTTGAAAGGACGCTGTCGCCATTGTGGAACTTCAATTCCATGGCGTTATCCTCTCGTTGAAGTATTGACGCTTTTATGCCTCACGGGACTTTATCTGAAATACGGATTGTCCGCCAGATTTTGGACATATGGACTTCTTATCCTCTTCCTGATTCCCATCAGTATCATTGATCTGAGTAAGGGTCTTATTTTGAACAAACTGACGATTCCGTGTTGCATTTTGGGCATTTTGTTGGTTCTGGGATTGCAAGTTGAAACATGGCAGCAAGTACTCTTGGGAGCCCTTGGTGGAGGCCTCATCGTCTGGATTATTGGGCTTTTAGGAAATCTACTTTTTCGAAAAGAGAGTATGGGAATGGGAGATGTAAAACTCCTTGTTATGATAGGAGTTTACGTTGGTTTTCCAGAGGTGGCAATTTGCCTCTTTTTTGGAATATTTATAGCCGCAATTATTATTCTAAGTGGTATGGCCCTCAAGAAATTGAATCTGGGGGACACCATCCCATTTGGTCCATTTGTTGCAATAGGCACACTGGTATATCTTCTGTGGGGTGAATCGATTCTGGAATGGTATCTGGGACGATTTTGATGAGCATAAAGGTTATCGGTGTGGGAATTGGAGGTATACGAAAATATGAAAATTGACGGAGTAGGTAGAGAGGTAGTTGAAGAGGAGATTAAGAGCGAAGATGATGTCGATTGCTCCCTTGGTAGCAATGGGAAAAAGCGTGTCCTGGTTGTTGATGATGACCCCTTGGTGGTCAAGGTTCTTCGAAAACCATTGGAGAGGGCCGGATATGATGTAAATACCGCTTCTCACGGTTTAGAGGCTTTGAAGAAGGTGAAAGAGAAACGACCCGATTTGATCATACTGGATATCTTGATGCCCTTGTTGGATGGTTTCAAAGTGGCCAGACTGCTCAAGTTTGACAAACGATTCAAAGACATACCCATCATCGTGCTCACTTCTCGCGCAACTGAGGGTGAGAGAAAAATGGGTGAGCAAGTAGGTGCAGATGAATTTATTTATAAGCCTTTCAGACTACCACAAGTATTAGATATGGTACAAAGGTATTTAAATGCATAGTAAAGCGAAGACATCTGACGTCCGCATGTCTGTAAGGGATGAGAACAAAAATCTTGCCCGGGCTTTAGTAGAAAGAAATCTGTTGACGATCGAGGATGCGAAGGTTGCGTTATCCGAAACAACCAAGCGACAGGGAAATCAAACTATCGAAGCCTATCTTATTGAAACCGAAAAGCTGACAGAAGATGAAATCCTGGAAACCAAGGCATCTATCTGGAATGTGCCCTACATCGATTTAAGAAATTACGAAGTCGATCCTGAAGTACTGGACCTGGTTACAAGCAATATGGTCCGTGAGTATGGATTTTTCCCGCTCTTTCGGATCGATGGGACACTCCTCATCGCAATGACGGATCCGAAAGATGTCAAGGTCATCGATAAAGTCACAGAATTGACGCAATTGGAAATATCTCCGGCCCTTTCTTCTAAAGAGGCTGTCGAAGCGGCCATTTCACAGTACTATGGACAGGACACGAAAGTTCAAGTGGCGGAAATTGGCAATGAAGATATTCAGGATATTTTGGAAGTCATAGAGGCCGAGGATACGGAAGAGGTTGATGAAGTATCTACTCAAGATCTGGAGAGACTGGCAGAAGAAGCTCCGGTCGTAAAAATGGCCAACATGGTCCTTACCCAGGCCATCATGGAAGGTGCGTCAGATGTTCATTTCAATCCGGAAGAGGACCAACTACGGGTGAGGTTTCGAGTGGATGGTGTTCTGAATGATAATTTTCATCTTCCTAAGAATCTGCAAGAGGCGGTTATATCACGGATCAAGATCCTATCCAGTTTGGATATTGCAGAACACAGAGTTCCCCAGGATGGGCAGATGCGTTTGTGCCTCAAAGATGGTAGAGATATTGACATTCGGGTTTCGACACTTCCTTCCGCATACGGCGAGAACGTGGTCCTGAGAATCTTAGATAAGAGTGCGGCCCTGTTAAATTTAGAGAACTTAGGATTCGAGGACGATGTCTTCGAATTGACATCGAATCTTCTAAGCAGTGCTTATGGTATTTTTCTGGTCACCGGTCCAACCGGAAGTGGAAAGACAACAACCCTGTACGCTGCCTTGAACCGGCTTTCTTCCATTGAGAAGAATGTGATTACTCTGGAAGACCCTATCGAGTATCGACTTCCCATTATCCGTCAATCACAGGTCAATTATAAAGCAGGAATGACCTTTGCCAAGGGATTACGTGCGATTTTGAGACAGGATCCCGATATCGTCATGGTGGGTGAGATCAGGGACCCGGAGACGGCAAATATAGCGGTTCAGGCTGCCTTAACAGGACATCTCGTTCTTTCAACCCTCCATACCAATGATGCTGCAGGCGCCATTACCCGGTTGGAGGAGATGGGGGTTGAACCCTTCCTTATTTCGACGGCAGTCCTGGGCGTACAGGCTCAACGACTGGTTCGAAGGATATGTTCGGATTGTAAGGAAGAATACAAACCCACTTATAAAATTCCCGAAGATGTCTTGAAGAGTTCCGGACTGGAAAATGATGTCGGCTCCATAAAGTTCTACAGGGGAAAATGCTGTAATAATTGTCGTGGGATGGGGTACAAGGGGAGGGCGTCGATCATGGAAGTCTTACCAGTTTCAGATAAAATCCGTGAGTTGATCATGGGATCGTCACCCTCGGATGTGATTAAGAAAGCTGCCATTGAAGAAGGCATGCGCACTCTGGTTCAGGATGGATGGATCAAGGTGTTGAAAGGAATTACGACCATTGACGAGGTCATGCGGGTTACAAATGTCTAACAATTTGAAAGGATTGAAGTTAGATGCCATCGTTCCAATATAAAGCGGTTACCCCTTCAGGCCAGATTGTCACGGAAATATTTGAGGCACCCAACGAGGATGGTGTCTCCAGGGAAATCTATAAAAAAGGGTACCGCCCCATTGCGATAAAGATGAAAAAGGGGGCTAAAGCAAAGACAGGCGGTAATGAAAGTACAGGTTCAAAAGGTGGTTTCTTTGATAAAAAGATCAAGACTGGTGAGATCGTTCTTTTCACGAAGGAACTGGTAACGCTTTTGAGGGCCGGGGTTCCGATGCTGACGGCTCTGGAAGCCCTCGCTTCCCAGAGCAGCAAAGAGCTGGGAGAGATACTCAATAAAATTTATGTGGATGTGATGTCCGGGAAAAGTTTTTCCCAGGCTTTAGGTCAACATCCAAAAGTTTTTACAAAGCTCTTTGTGAATTCGGTTTATTCGGGAGAGATGAGCGGTGCTTTGGATGAAGTCCTGGAGCGAATGGCCACTGTTCTTCAGCATGATGAAGAAACAAAAAAGAAAGTTAAATCCGCCATGAAATACCCCATCTTTGTGGTCGTGGCGATGATAGGTGCATTTTTAGTGATTATGACGATGGTCGTACCGAAATTTGCTCTCATCTTTACCGGGTTTAATATGGAACTGCCTTTACCCACGCGTATTCTCATGGGGGCGAGTACGTTTATTCAACATAACATACTGTACATTATGATCGTGCTGTTGGGAGGTTCTGGCGGGTTTTATTATTTTATCCGAACGATAAAGGGAAGATGGTGGTGGGATGGCACGAAAATGAAGATACCTTTGATTGGGGAGCTGACAAGAAAGACGGCCATGGCTCGGTTCACCACCATGTTTGAAACACTGAATAGAAGTGGACTTCCCATCCTTCAGACTTTAAATACGGTATCCGCTGCTGTGGGAAATGTCGTGATCGAAAAGACAATCAGAGAGGTCGCAACAGGTGTTGAAAAGGGACAGGGGATTGCCGGGGCGATGAAGAGGTTCGACCTGTTTCCTCCCATGGTTGTTCGCATGATTGCCATCGGAGAGCAATCGGGATCGCTGGACGATATGTTGTTGAGTGTTTCGAACCATTTTGATGTAGAGGTACAGTACGCCATCGATGGACTTACTTCGATGATTGAACCGGTCCTGACATTGGTATTGGGAGGAGCGGTTGTAATCATGGCATTTGGTATTTTCCTGCCCATGTGGGATCTGGTCGGAGCAGTACAGTAGAACATTCATGAAAGGGTAGTTACATTCGATGAATATAATGTATCAAAAATGAAAGGGGGTGCGTAGATACGATAGATTACTTTATGGGGGTGTTGGTGGATGGAGGTCGAGTTAATTGTAGTTCATTTTTTAAAAGGAGAAGTGCTATGTTGAAGTCAGAAAGAGGTTTTACGCTGGTCGAACTGATCGTTGTTATCGTTATCATTGGTATTTTAGCTGCCGTTGCAGTGCCTAAGTTTCTGGATTTAAGTGACTCTGCCAAGGCGGCTGCCTGTAAGCAGAATCAGGCAACTATTGAAACGGCCGCTTCTGTTGGTTATGCGAATGCCGCCATCGGTGGTGCTGCAGCCTATCCCGCCGATCTCGCTGCTATGGTTACAGCGAACCTGCTGGCTGAGGTTCCTACCTGTCCTTCTGCTGGAACCTATACTTATGACAATGTTAACGGTGAGGTGGTCTGTTCGGATGCTTTACATGCGCGTTAATTCCACAGCACGTGGATAAATTCAATTTTGGTGGTATGGGAGGGGATTGTACCACCCCCTCCCATACCATTCCAAATACGGGAAAGGGATCAGGAAATGAATTGAAGAAAGGCTATTCATTCTCTTTGAAATCGTTTAGAGAGGAAAACAAGGAAGCAGTAGGAAGATCATATTATGTGCTTTTTCAAGGGAACCCATTTTAGAGAGGAATTTGGCGCAGGTTCTTTCAAATGGAAAAAGAGAGAGGGCCATACTCTCGTCGAACTTGTGGTCGTAATTGTGATTGTGTCGGTACTCACAGGAATTATAGGTGTTTCAGTGGATGGGATAAATGAGAATACGCGTCTTTTTAATGCCGTCAACCTCGCGCTGTCGGACATTCGTTTCGCCCATGAGTTGGCAATGACGCATCGCTGTGAAGTAGATGTTGTGGTCACCCCGGCTGCTGACCGGTACGAGGTGAAATGGCACGCTACCGGTTTATATGTGTCGTCTCCTCTCGATGGTGGCGATCTCATTGTCAATTTTAACCAGGGTGAGTACAGTGATGTTTCGATAACCGACTCGGGCCTCAATGGTCCTCTATCCTTTAATTCCATTGGTGAACCGCTGATCAATGGGGCTACTTTTGCAGGTGAGACATCCGTCATGTTACTCAATTCGAAGATGCTTATCGTCGTTTATCCTTCGGGCTATGTGTGTATCAAGGAAACGGAGGGGGGTGGAGGATGCTGAGAATTGCAAAGGCATTTTCAGAGGGAGGACGGAAAATCGGAAATGAGAAAGGCGCCACTCTAATCGAAATCGTGATTCTCCTGTTAATCTTAGCTATTTCGGTTATTCCCCTGAGTCGTCTGGTCATGAAAAATTTAAACTCCGGAGGAAGATTCTCGACGATGAGCAGGGCCATCCTACATGCAGAGGAAAGCATGGAGCGGATCATTGCCGATTATGCGGCAAATACTGCGGGGATGGGATACGATTGGGTCATTTCAAACTGGGCGGGACAGTCGACTCCAAATCCTCCGGCGGGACTCACAGGGAATGTCACGATTTCGGCCGAGGATACCCTCAAGGGGGTTCCCTATGTGGTGGTGAAGACGACCGTACGAGGGACGGATATACCCGATGTGATCCTTGCAACATGGTTGATCGATATAAACTAATAAATAATTATGAGAACAACTATAAAAAAAATAAAAACGAATCTCTTCAAAAACGAAGATGGGGTGACACTCATCGAATTAGCCTTTATCCTTGTTGTCGTGGGGGTAATCGTTGTAGCGGTACTCCCGTTCTTCAAGACAAATGTGAGATCCTATATGACCGTCATGACGATGAAGGATGCTGTACAATCGGGCCGAATCGGATTCAATCGGATGATGAATGAACTGAAGAGGCTTGAATCATCCCTCGATATCGATTTTGGGTATACGGATCAGATACAATTTGATCTCCCTCACCAGAGTGATATTAACTATACTTTTGAGAATCTACAACTGACCCGAGAGGGACTGGCCTTGATCGAGGATGTGCAGACGTTCGAATTTAAATTTTACAGAGAGGACGGCACCGAAAGAATTTGCCCTTTTATTTCCGTTTCTGATGTCTGGCGCATCGAAGTGACCATGGCGGTGGGGGACGGAGTTGACAATGTTGAATTCCGTGGGCAAGTGTCACCGAGAAATATTCATTTTAATTGATTGGCTGTTATGAATCTGAAAAATTTCAAAAATGAAAAGGGATTCTGGTCTGCATTTTTTCTCCTCTTCCTGGTGACTCTGGCCCTGATGGGCATGGGCGCCAGTACGTTGCTGAGGAGTGAGGGGGATAACGTCTCCAATAATATTCAGGCCCTTCAGGCGGACTATGCCGCCAATGGAGGTGCTTACTTTGGAATTCGGCAACTGGCCATAGATTCCCTGACGACGGCACAGGAAATCACAATTGGTGAGGGTGTGGTTACGCTCGATACTTCAGCGATTGTGGGATCATCCGATATCCTCTTAACCGTCATGGCGACCGTTGGTGAAATAGAAAGGGGTGTGGATATCCGGATTCACCCGGGGAGTGGCCTGGTGGACAAGGCGATTTTTACCACGGGACATGTGTTCAATGTGTCTGCTAACGATTCTCTGGGGAATAACGATCCTGACCTGGCGGTCACCGAGGCCGACTCGGTACCCGAGATCGATGAGACGACCCTGGCCGCCATGTCCACGGCCCAGGGCCACGATCAGGCGGATCCCACTTTCACACCTGCCGATGATTATCCCAATGGAAGTTTCTATCAACCCGATGGAATTACTCCCAATGTGACCCATGTCCTTAACGATATGCAAGTTAATGGGGGCACAACGATATATGGTATTTTTGTTGTAGAGGGAGATGTTGTTCTAAATGGAGGTTCTCGTATTCATGGGGTGATTTATCTGCCCAACCCGACTTCCACGATCATACATGGAGGTGGAAATCCATCAGAATCGAGTATCACCGGTGGGATCGTCAGTAACGGCGATATATGGGGGACTGGGAATCATATTTCAGTAACGCATGGACCCGAGTTCATGAGGGCCTTTTGCGAGCACCAGCTCGGCCCGGATCCGGATACGGTCGTGATCAGTTGGGAATATATATAGGAAAAAATCGGACTGAAGATCATAGATGGTTACGATTTCATATTACTGTGGAGGATGTTTTATTGGTACGAGGTGTAAAATTCAATTGTCCGGGAGATCACTCCGACGATAATAGTCGTGGATTTACCCTCTTGGAATTGGTCATCGTGATGGCGGTCATTGGGATACTCCTGGTGACATTAGGCATATCCATTGGGGATACCAGCGACAACACACGTATTTCCTCGGCGACTCACAGGGGATTGGCCGATATTCGCTATGCCCAGGAAATGGCCATAACATACCAGAGGGAGGTGGATGTTTTTGTGATGATGGGAGCCGACAAATACGAGGTTAAATGGCACGACACCGGATCGCATGTGCCTTCGTCCCTCAATGATGACGATCTCATCGTCAATTTCAACCAGGGTGTTTACAACGGTGTGTCCATCACGGACTCGGAGGTTGGTGGGCGTCTGTCCTTTAATTCGACGGGTGCAGCATTCCTCGACGGGAGTTCTTTTGGCAGTGAGATAAGGGCCATGGTCCTCAATTCAAAAACGGAAATTATTGTTTATCCTTCAGGCTATGTGACCTTAAATCTAATCGAAGGTGGAGGTGGATGTGGGTGCTGATCATAAATTGTTGAAAAAAAGACAAATTGTTCAAAAGGAAGGAGGGTCCACCCTTCTCGAAATCGTCATTCTCGTGTTGGTGGTGTCCATAGCCATTTTCCCCTTGAGTCGTCTGGCCGTAAAAAATCTGAAATCTTTTGGGGGCTTTGCGACCATTGGTAAGGCCATCTTCCATGCCGAAGCAGCCATGGAGGAAGTCATTGCCGATTATGCGGCAACAGGTACGGGTAGGGGGTATGATTGGGTGAGATCATACTGGTCAGGACAATCGACTTCAGATCCACCACCCGGAGTGACAGGGATCGTGTCGATTTCACAGGAATTCTCTTTAGACAGCGTCGATTATGTCATCGTTCAAGTCACCGTGTCCGGAACCGATATACCCGATGTGAGCCTATCGACCTGGTTGACCAATAATAATTAGGGTGCCTCATGAACGACCGGTTATTCAAAAGAATGAAAAGCTTTTTAAGAGGAGAAACGGGGTTCACCCTCTTAGAGATGGGCGTCGTCGTGGTTGTGATGGGACTTATCATTGTGGCTATTCTCCCATATATTAAAGTAAATGTGCTTTCCTATACGACCATCAGTCTGGGGAAATATACGACTCAATCGGCAAGAATTGCCTTAAGCAGGATGTTCGCCGAGATGAAGATGATCGAGAGCTGGCAAGAATTAGATGTCGTTGGTGACGACAGGATCAGGTTCGATATCCCCGGTGAAGACAATATTTACTACTATTACCACCCCCTCTCAAAAACATTAAGGCGAAATAATATACCATTTTTGGAATTGGTTCAGAGTTTTGTCATCAGATATTTTCGATCGGACGGTTCCGAGAAAACGTCCTTTTTTCTTCACTCTGATATCTGGCGGATTGAGATTGAAATGGAAGTGGGGGATGGAGAGACTATTGTGGTGCTACAGGGGCAGGTGTCTCCGAGGGGTATTCATTATGATGGGTGATGGTTATGATTTTAAAAACGATTAAAAATGAAGACGGATTCTGGTCGGTGATCAGCATACTTCTTTTAGCCGTGTTGGCCGTGATGGGTCTTGCCAGTCATGTTCTAACGAGGAGCGAGGGAAAAAGTGTCGTGAATAAGGTCTATGCGCTTCAGGCCGATTATGCGGCCAATGGAGGGGCCTATTATGGCATAGAGAGGCTGCAGGAGGGTCCCCTGAATGAGGCACAGCAGCTTTCCATCGGTGGGGCTACCATCACATTAGACACAACCATGGTTGACACTTTAATTCAATTGACTGTGACTGCAACCAAGGAACAAATAGGAAGAAGCATTCAGATTGAATTAACTGATTCAGTTTGTGATGTTGTGAGTTGGACATATATACAATAGACGGTGTAAATTGTGAAGTTGAATAATTACAAAATAATCAAGAGCAGGCAATGGCCCCTCGTACTGAGTATCAATCTCGGTACTCAGAGTCTGAAGTATCTTATTCTTCAAAGAAAAGGTCGAAAGCTCAAGGTGTTGGGATTTGGGCGGTTCTCCCTCGATGATGAGGGGGTGGAGTCGGAGAGTTTCCAGCAGGTAGTGAGGTGGCTGGTCAAGAAAATAGCATGCTTCAAAGGAATTAAAACCGTCCTTGGATTGGAAGGTCAGCAAATCGTAATCAATACCGAAAGCTTGCCTGCCCTTTCCAGGAAGGAACTCGAACAGACTATTCATTTTGGTATCGAGAGAGAATTCTCCAAGGAGGGGGCCGGGGTTCCCTTTATCTCTGATTTTCAGAGTTTGGGTCCGGATCCCGAAAATGAAGGTCATTATCAATATATGACCATGGGAGCGGCCGAGGAGGCGGTGGAGGAGAAGGTCTATCCTTTTGCATCGGAGGGCGTCGTTCCGACAAAGGTCATACCTTCGGTTTTGGCTGTTGCCAATCTGGTTCGGTTGATTCCGGATGTGAATGAACAGGATATGGTAGGCGTTCTCGATATCGGTGCCCAGCGCAGTATATTGGTCGTGCTTAAAAACGGGAAGATCGACTATTTTCGAGAAATTACCATTGGTGGGGATGATTTTACGAAGGGTATCACCGGTACGATATTCCATGAAGGCCGTGCCATACAGTTCAAGACAGAGGAGGCGCTGGAGTTTAAACTGAAATATGGGTATCCCATTGGTTTTTCTGAAGGGATGACATTCCTTGGAGCTCCCCTTTCCGAAGTCGGTATGATGATGCGTCCGGTCGTTGAGAGATTACTGGGAGAGGTCCAGCGGTCGATTGGATTCTATAAGGAAAAATCCGGGGGACAAGAGGTAGGGAGTCTTTATCTCGTGGGTGGAGGGGCCCGGTTAAAACACCTGCCTGATGTACTGGCAGAAAAAATGGACATTCCGGTCACCGTTCTTCCTGTTCCCGAGGAATTAAGCGTTAGTGGAGACGTGGAACAACAGAAGGCTTTCCATCATAAATTCTCGGAACAGGCGATTGGTCTCGCCCTGGCATTAGAATCTTCACCGGAGGGGAATTTACTACCCAAATCCCATAAACTCATCAACAGAATGGCCATCATCCAGCGTGGTCTCAGATATCTCGCTGCGGCAGTGGTTGTATTACTGGTATTTTTGACCTCTACCTATCGTGGTAAGATAACATCCCTCAGTGAGCGGATTGCCAGTATGGAAGCCCGTGTTTCTCGTTCGAAGAACTCGGGTCCCATGTTCGAATCACTTCAAAATAAAAAGCTGGAATTGGATATGAAAATTGGGAATCTCAGTCGTATGATGGAGCAGGATGAGACTTTAATACAAGTCCTCCGTCTATTCTCTCATACGGTACCCGAGAACATGACTCTGATTCTCCTGGAATATGGAGAAGAAGAAGAGGATCCAAGAAATGTGCGAAGGAGGGCTGGGGAAGTCGAACCGGATCAAAATGCACTCAGGAAAATTGTTAGGATTCAAGGTGTAAGTCATAAACCTTCCAACGATGTGAGGATATATCTTGCCAAGCTCATTGTGGAACTGGAAAAGTCCGGATATTTTTCTGATGTGAAGTTTGAGAAGGATAATTATGCGCCCGAGGAGAATCAATATGGGTTTGAGTTTGTCGGATATTTAGCAGGTAATTAAAATGAAACGGATTAATAAACAATTTATTATCATTCCCTCATTGATCCTGAGTTTTGTTATCGGGTGGGTCATCATGATCTACCTTCCGGCTCATGAAGAATTGGGGGGGTTGAACAAACAATTGCGCAACCTCGAGGAAAAGGAGAAGCAGATCGTTGCGGAAAGCAGAATTCGAATGATGAGAGCAAAAGTCGATAGCCTTGCGACAAATTTGGACAGTCGTTTGAAACGATTTTATCCTGAAGGGCAACTCCTGGATATAGGCCGGATGATCGATGAAATTGTGGAGCGCAATTCCCTTCGTCTTATTTCCATTACCCCGGATTATGACAGTCTGTCTGTGTTTAAAGATGAAAAAATTGAAGTTTCGCAACTTCCCATTACCATTGAATTAAAAGGCGGATTTAATGAATTCACACAATTTTTAGATGGAATTTCTGATTGTCCCTTTGTTTTGCATTTTCGAGAGGTCACTCTTGGAAAGGAGGATGTGGCCAAGCCTGATTTGGATATTGTTTTAGAGGGGATCGTTGGAATGAGGAAAGTGAAACCCCTGGAAAAATCATCAGAAAATATGATTGCGAGTAATACGATTTCCGAGTGAACCAGGGTATTCAAGAAATGAGATTCCGGTTTTTGGAGGAAATTATGTTGATAAAGAAAATGCTGAAGAGATGGTATATGATCCCGGGAATAGTCATCCTGATATTCTGTATCAGTTGGATCGCTTGTACACAAATGAACCCCATGAATCCTACGGGCACTCTTCAAGAAAATCTATCGATTTTAACAAGCATCCTGGCTAATCCCTTACAGATTGCAGTCGGAGGAGCGCAATCTATCATTCGTGCCAGGCTTGTCAATGAGAATGGAGATCCTCTGGTCAATGAAATCGTTACTTTTTCCACAAATCTGGGGAGTGTCACGACTGGGGATTCGACGGATAACGATGGATGGGCCATTGCCGTTTTGACGAGTGAACAGGCTGCAGGAACGGCTATTGTGACGGCTTATTATGGTGATCTGACACCTGTTTCTATCTCGGTGAGGTTTATTTCCTCGAGCCAGTCTAATATGCAGATTGAAGCCAGGCCAGGGGAAATATTGGCAAATGGAATTGATGTCTCAAATATCACCGTAACTTTATTGAGCGATTCCGCACAGCCCATTGTTGACGCGGCTGTGGATTTTGCTTTACCGGGAGGAACGGCCACTGCTTTGACCGATCGTCTGGGTGAAGCGGTCGTATCGCTGACCAGCATGGCCAGTGCTTCCGATACGATAGTGACCGTGAGGGCTACATATGATTCGCTTTCCGTTGCAGTGCCCGTAACTCTGAAAGGTGTTCAACTTACCGCCGGAGCAAATCCTGTAGAGATTCGTCCCGATGGTGAGAGCGTCTCTACGATTACTGTTATTCTCAAAGAAACGGTGAGTCATATAGCCATTTCCAATGCACGGATCGGTTTCGGTACAGATCTGGGAACCATTCCCAATGAGACGACGACGAATTCACAAGGTATCGCAATGGTTAATCTAAAGAGTGAGGCCACTGTAGGAACTGCCCATGTTATCGTTTTCTATGGCAACACAATTACGGATACCGTTGAAGTCGTCTTTTCTACTGAACCTCAGACAACCCATACCCTTACTCAGCTCACAGCGACGAGGGGGGCGATCTTAGCAAATGGTGAAGATCAGTCAGCCATCTCGGCAAGGATAGTGGATAATTTTTTCAATCCGGTTTCGGGAGCCGTTATCAATTTCTCGAGCACGGTAGGTGATATTCCGGATCAGGGAGTGACGGATGACAATGGATATGCGATTGTAGTGTTGACTTCAGTGGCGAGCGTTACCGATCATCAGGCCACCGTCACGGCCCGGTTGGACACACAGGCGTTGTCGGTGACGGTGTTTTTTCTGGGTGTAGAAATGGGGATTTCAGCTTCACCGACTTTGATTTTAGCCGATGGTGAGAGCGTCTCTACGATTACCATATTGTTGAAGAAGGCAACGAGTCGAGTGGCCATATCCGGTGCCAAAGTGACTTTTGGTACGAATTTGGGAACCATATCCAGTGAAGCGACGACGGACTTGGCGGGTGTCGCGAGAGTCACATTGACGAGCAGCATGACGGTAGGCACGGCACAAGTCGTCGCCACATATGGATCGACAATCGAAGATACCGTGGAAGTGGAATTCTCGACCGAGGCACCGAGTATACATACCCTCAGCGCAACCACGGCCAGTACGAATACACTCCTGGCCAATGGTATAGATCGATCGGCCATTTCTGCAAGGGTCATTGATGATGCTCAGAATTCGGTTGAGGGCGTTGTGGTGAGATTTTCAACGACGGCCGGAACGATCCCTACCCTGGGGATTACAAATGCCAACGGTTATGCCATCGTCAATCTGACATCTGTGGCGAGTAACACGGATATCACGGCAACCGTGACCGCCGAATTAAGTACCCAGACCTTACAAACAAATGTAGATTTTGAGGGTGTGACCCTGGAGTGCTCCGCTTCTCCTTTGACTATTATTGCGAACGGTCAGAGTACCTCGATGATCACGGCGGTTCTCAAAAGGACGACCAACAAAGTTGCCATCTCCGGAGCAATGATCACCTTTGGGGCAGATCTTGGCACGATACCCAGCCTGGAGGCAACGAACTCGGCAGGAATGGCACAAGTGACTCTGACGAGTGAAACCACAACAGGAACGGCTCAGGTGACAATCCGCTATGGAGCAACCGTCGAGGGCATGGTCCAGGTGACCTTCCAGGCCTCGGTACCGACCTACATCGAGATTTCGGCCATCCCTTCGGTCATTCCTGCGGATGGCCAGAGTCAGTCCGTTATCAAGGCGACACTCACCGATGGGAATCGAAATCCGGTCCCGGATGGAACGGCGGTTGTATTTGATATTGCAGAAGGATCGGGAACGATCGGAAGCTATAGAGAAACCGTGAGCGGGATTGCGACCAGTGTTCTGACGAGCAGCACATTTCCGGATACGGCGAAGGTGACGGTCACTTCAGGGAGCCTGTCCGATACCATCATGGTATACTATACAGTGGGAGAGGCAGATCGGATTTTAGTATCGACCGATCAGGATGTCCTGCCTGCGGATGGATACACTACGGCAACTATCGAGGCAAAAGTATTGGATGCGCAGGGTCATCCACTGGAGGGAGTCGCTGTGAATTTTTCGGCGACCATAGGAGATGTCACTCAGACCGCTGCAACAAATTCGCAG
>Ga0114922_10003481_pt1 | contig 14651 bp, 10 predicted proteins | sample AartaG_FD_100975 | JGI IMG/M metagenome (GOLD analysis project Ga0114922, IMG submission 100975) | Deep subsurface microbial communities from Aarhus Bay to uncover new lineages of life (NeLLi) - Aarhus_00045 metaG | ecosystem: Environmental > Aquatic > Marine > Oceanic > Sediment | place...
GGTTTTCAATCCGCTGAATGAGAAATTCCATCTATTTCCCAATCGTGCGCGAGGAAACTGAAAAGCTGTCGTGCTGCCGAGACCGGCAGCTTTCTGGATGGATGGTCCTCCGGGATAAGGTAGGTCTAATAATCGGGCGACCTTGTCAAATGCCTCGCCCGCAGCATCATCTAAAGTGCTGCCGAGGTGCTCATAGGTGAGATGGTCCTTCATTAAGATCAGTGATGTGTGACCGCCGGATACGATCAGAGCAACCACGGGAAAATCAGGTGTGATTTGATCCTTATTATCATCCACATTGATCCAGGCGGAATAGAGGTGTCCTTCCAGGTGATTAATTCCGATTAATGGAAGCCCGCTGCCCAGAGAGAGCGCTTTTGCCATGTTCATACCCACCACAAGGGATCCGGCCAGCCCGGGGCCACGGGTGACGGCGATCGCATCGAGTTCATTTAACCCTAAATGTGCCTGCTGTAGTGCTTTTTCAACAACAGGGTAAATTGCGAGGACGTGTTCGCGGGATGCCATCTCTGGGAATACACCGCCATACTGCGCGTGCAGCTCGACCTGGGAAGCGATCACATTGGATAGGATACGTGTGCCATTGACCAAAACAGCCGCGGCAGTTTCATCGCAGGAGGACTCAATTGCAAGGATACGTGTTTTTTTTCTTATTGAACTTTTAGGATTCATGGTGTTTATTCAATGGAATTATAAGATCATAAGGATAATCTGCCAGTATTTCAAATTGACCATTCTCATTTAAATATATTGTATCTTCGATGCGAACCCCTATGCCTTTTCCTGGATAATATAAGCCTGGTTCGATAGTGAATACCACGCCTGGTATGAGAATATCATCAGGTGCTGCCGTGATGCCGCTGAATGGCTTCTCATGGACATTCAATCCCAAGCCATGCCCGACGCTGTGCAGATAGCCTTCCGTGATATTGCCTTTTTTAGCAACTGTTATATGCCCCATTTCCGCAAATAATTGGCAGGTTCGTTCTTGAAATACTTTAAAGGGTTGGCCGGCCTGAAGCTCTTCAATTACTCGGTGGTGGACGTCCAATACCTGCTGATGGAGAAGGGTTACCTCATCTGAAGCATGATCCAGGCACCAGGTACGTGTGAAATCATAAAAATATCCACCACCTGCTTCACACGGAAAGATATCGAAAACAATCGGTTTCCCTAGCGCAATCACATCATCAGGACTGCCGTTGCTGTGTGGAATGCCTCCGTCTCGGCCGATGGCGAAAATTGTCTCTTTTGGATTATCCGCGCCTAATTCAGCCAGCCATAATCGGATGCGGCTTTTTACATCTTTCACGGTAATCGGCGTTCCATCCGGGAAAATAAGATGACCGTTAGCGATATTCTGCCCTTGCAGGAAGCTGCGTACGCGGTCTACCACTTCAGTTGTGGTCTTACCCATTTCCCGAATGTGTTCGACCTCCTGAGAACTTTTTGTCATGCGCGCTTGCGCGATCACACTGTCTTTAAGGAAACTGACAAATTCAATATCTGGGATAATTAGCTTTAATTGCTCAATTAATGCGTAACCATAACTTAAGTCAATCATTCCGGAAATCGCAACCCGACAGCTGGCCAAACCCATTTCTTCCATCGCTTCTTTCATTCTGGCAGCGATACTCGCGGAAAGATCGGCTTTGTTTTTTTTAAGATATTCCTTCAGCGGTTTGTCGGAAAAATAGGGGTGGGTTTCGAGCCCGGACCTGGCTGCTTCCTCCCGTTCCATATTCACAAAATGATAGAGAATGGGGTCTCTTCCGCAGATTTTAAAAAGATCGGCCTGGTTGACATGATGGATACCGGTGAAATAGACCATATCGGGGTTGTTTTGCAGTCCGCCTGTGATCCACAGCGCGTCTATGTTTTGTTCTTCCATCAAGCGGTCAATGTCATTCTTCATTGATCATATTTCCTAAGTAAGAAAATCATTATTCTAGATTTGCCAAAACCTTTTTAAGACCAAGTAAGAATGCATCTTCCTGGTTTAGAAGAACGGTGCGGGGGTCGAATAGGGCTTGGTTGTTCTCAATTCTGGCGACGATCGGAAAGGGCAAAGCCCGCAAACGGGTGAGAAATTTATTTGCTTTCGGAACGTCAAGGGCTAATAAATAAGTGGGCAGGTTTTCGCCAGGAAGGCTTCCGCCTCCGACCATCGATTTTCCTTTAATCACATTTCCCTGGCCAATCGATTTTTTCCAGTTTTGAGCTCTCTGATGGATTGTGTCTATATCCAGAGCGATCATTTTCCAGATCGGTATTTTGTCTTCTGCCTCTCCTTTAAGATAATGGGTGAGCGTGGTGGAGATGCCTGATAGGCATGTTTTGTCCGCACGTACAGCGCGTGCCAGCGGATGGCGTTTTACCTTTTCCATGAGTTCCGATGTGCCGATAATAATGCCCGCCTGCGGCCCTCCCAGTAATTTGTCACCTGAGAAACAGATGATATCTGCACCTGCTGACATTGCTTCAAATACGGTGGGTTCATGCGCTAACCCATAATGGCTGGTATCTATCAATGCGCCTGAACCGAGGTCGTAAACGAACGGTACAGAATGGTTGTGTGCTGCTGCTATCACTTCCTCAAGTTTTGGTTCGGTAGTAAAGCCGATGATCTTGAAATTTGAGTGATGGGCATTGAGGACCAATGAAGCTCCATCCCCGAGTGCTTGAAGATAATCAGATAAATGGATGCGGTTGGTCGTTCCGATGGGAATCAACTTTGCGCCTGACTGCCGCATTACGTCCGGAACACGAAATCCTCCACCGATCTCAACAAGCTGCGAGTTTGGGATAATGACTTTTTTACGTTTTGCCAGCGCGCTGAGAATAAGGAGGACCGCCGCCGCATTATTGTTCACAACCAGCGCGCTTTCCGCGCCGGTTAATTTTTTCAAAATCTCTTCTGCATGGATAGATCTTTTTCCCCGTTTTCCTTTCTGGAGATTAAATTCGAGATTATTATAGCTGGCGGAGACCTCTTGCATGGCTTTAATAGTGTCGTCACTTAATGGCGCGCGGCCTAAATTGGTATGCAGAATGATCCCACTGGCATTGATCACGGGAAATAAAGATGGCCGCATCCATTCTCTTGCGAATTCATTTGCATCTTTGATGATCACATCAACATTCGGTAAAGGAGTGCCGGAAATCATTTTTTTGCGAATTTGATCGAGGGACTGCCGAATGGCTTTTACAGCTAATTCCTTGCCTGCAGTGTTGATCAAGATGTCTGCGGAGGATGATTGCAGGATGGCATCAACCGATGGGATAGCGCTGAGATCAACTTTCGACATCTTCATCCGCCATAAAAGTCGCTTTTTCCGCCATTCTGAGGAGCATTTCTAAAAGTGTAAAACCGGCAGCAATGACCACAACGATCAGGTTCGTTAGAATTCGCCCTAACTGCAGCCAGGCGATCAGGGCAAGGAAAACTCCGAAAAAGATCGCCTCTCGGATAAGCACTTTCCCCTGTACAACCTGTTTAGCAAATCGGCGCTGGATAAGGTAACTAAAAGGAAGCGCGATACCTGCTCCAATTATCGAAAGAAAGAAAAAGAACATCCATCTGGGTCCCAAAGTGGGCTCAAAAAACATAAAAATAAACGCCAATCCGCCTCCACCGAGGATAGTTAAGAAAATGCTGGAGGTTAGAATTTTCCCGAAAGGAGGTAGATAAGATTTTCGCATCATGTTTCACTGATTATAACGCAAGCAATTAGAGAAGATTCTTCACGTGTACTATTCTAAAAGGTTTATTTGTAAAAGAAAATATCCTTTTCACTCCATAACCAGTATAATTTCTTACTTAGTCCAGAATACGGAGTGATGTTTGATTAAGAGACTTAAATTACAATATTTTGCTTTCCCTAAACCGTTCAGAATCCTTGTCGCTTCAACATTCATCGACCGCGTTGGAGGGGCATTAATCTTACCTTTTCTGTCATTGTATGTGGCGCAAAAATTTAATGTTGGCATGACAGAGGTTGGCCTGATCTTTGGCTTGTGGTCAATCAGCAGCCTGGTTGGAAGTATGATAGGGGGCGCGCTAGCGGACAAGTTGGGCCGAAAAGTGATTATTATTTTTGGGCTTATTTCCAGCGCGGTTACCGGCATATTGATGGGATTGGTGACTGATTTATCCGCGTTTTATTTTTTGGCGTTAGTGGCTGGGATATTCTCTGATATTGGACACCCCGCTAGGCAAGCAATGGTAGCAGATTTATTAGAAGGAGAACAGAGAGCAGAAGGATTCAGTGTTTTACGCGTAGTCGCGAACCTGGCAATCACATTTGGCCCAGCGATAGGTGGGGTGTTGGCTGGTGTTTCTTACCTGCTCTTATTTATCATTGACGCGTGTACCAGCTCAATCACTGCCCTGATCGTTCTTTGGGCAATCCCGGAAACAAAGCCAGCTGATATTGGGGGTACTGAAACAGAATCGGTTGTGAAAACAATCGCGGGATATCGCGATGTCGTAACAGATAAATTATTCATGGCGTTCGTCTTCGCGACGATCATTATCATTTCGGTATATACACAGATGTACAGCACCTTACCGGTGTTCCTGAATCGTGTGCATGATATTCCAGCCAAGGGTTTTGGCTATATGATGAGCATGAATGCCGCCATTGTGGTTATATTCCAATTCTGGGTCGCAAAGCGCGTAAAAAAATATCAACCGATGCTAATGATGATGCTTGCTTCCACCTTGTATGGAATCGGGTTTCTCCTGTATGGGTTTGTGAGCGCATACGCCATGTTCTTTGTGTGTATGGTGATCATAACTATCGGGGAAATGATCCATATTCCCGTCGCACAATCGTTGGCAACGTTCTTTGCCCCGGAGGATATGCGCGGGCGGTATATGGCAGCGTATGGAATGGGATGGGCTATACCAAATAGCGTTGCGCCTTTTTTGGCTGGTTTAGTTATGGATAATTACGACCCGTATTGGGTATGGTATTTTGCTGGGATTTTGGCAGCTGCCGCAGTTATTTGTTTTGGATTGCTTAAGTTTAAAGTAAAACATCGATTCGCTGCATTCATGCAAATGGATCAAAATAATCAATAAAGGAAATTATGCTTAAAAAGATACGGTCAAAAGTGAATGAATATCCCCGAAACTTCTGGGTACTGATCGGCGCTCTTTTTATCGATCGGGTTGGGGGAGCGCTTATTTTTCCATTCCTTTCACTCTATATCACAAGTAAATTTAATGTTGGAATGACAGAAGTTGGTGTGATTTTTGCGGTACATTCTATCTCTTCTTTTGTAGGCAATATGGTGGGTGGGGCGCTGACGGATAAATTTGGGCGCCGTTCTATGCTCATCGTCGGATTGATCTTCAGCGCGGGTGTTTCCTTGGGAATGGGATTTATCGAGGACTGGGAGTTGTTTTATCTGCTCGCTTTTCTCACAGGATTTGTATCAAATTTTGGTGGTCCTGCTGTGCAAGCGATGCTTGCTGATATTTTGCCAGTTGAACAGCGTCCGGACGGATTTGGCATGCTGCGGGTAACGATGAACCTGGCAGTCACGATCGGTCCCGCCATTGGCGGTATCCTGGCAGGAATTAATTATCTTCTGCTCTTTATTATCGATTGTGTAGTCAGCATTATCACTGCAATTATTGTGTATTTTGCGCTACCAGAAACCAAACCCGAAACACCAGAAGGAAAGAAAGAGGAGAGTCTTTTACAGTCTTTTGGTGGGTACAGAAAGGTTTTCAGAGATAAATTGTTCCTTGCTTTCCTCTTCCTGACAACATTCACTGCGATCATTTATATGCAAATGAACACAACGCTATCAGTTTATTTGCGCGATGTTCATGGAACTTCACCCCAGGGGTTTGGATACATTATGAGTTTAAATGCCGCTATGGTAGTACTGTTCCAATTCTGGGTGACAAGAAGGGTGAAAAAGCACCATCAATTGAGTGTGATGGTGGTGGGCAATTTGCTGTATGCGGTTGGTTTTGCGATGTACGGTTTTACTAATATGTATTGGGAGTTTTTAACTGCTATGGTGATTATCACGATCGGTGAGATGGTGATCGCGCCGATTGTACAAACGCTCATAGCCAATATAGCCCCGGAAGATATGCGCGGACGATACATGGCTGCGTACCATCTGGGCTGGGGGATAGCCGCATCCGTTGGGCCATTAGCGGCAGGAATCATTGTTGATAATTACAATCCTAATTGGGTGTGGTATGCCAGCGGGATTATCTGCTCGGTGGTCGCATTGGGATATTACGTATTGAAAACCCGTGTAGGTGAGAGATTTCAACCGCTCGTAAAGAAAAAAACTGCTCCATCATCCGCCGAATATTGAATAGGATATGAGATAATTCGCAATTGATTAATAAATATTATTTAAGTGGATAAAAAATCATGGATAAAGAACACACCAAACAAAAATTTTCTCCAACAAAGTTAACTCTCAAAGATCCGGTTCCTGCGGATATTGAAATCGCTCAGGGAGCTGAGTTAAAGCCAATCACTCAGATAGCAGAAGAGCTTGGTCTGCTTCCAGAGGAAGTCGAATTGTACGGCGCACATAAAGCCAAAGTACGGTTGGAAGTCCTTGGGCGGCTCAAAGATATTCCTGATGGTAAGTATATTGATGTTGCCGCAATCACCCCGACTCCATTAGGAGAAGGAAAAACTACCACAACGATAGGCCTCAGCCAGGCATTGGGAGCACATCTTGGAAAAAGTGTCATCACGTGCATCCGGCAGCCTTCACAGGGTCCCACCTTCGGGATAAAAGGCGGAGCAGCTGGCGGGGGGTATAGCCAGGTGATACCTATGGAAGATCTGAACCTTCATCTTACCGGGGATATCCACGCTATCACTGCTGCAAACAACTTGATGGCAGCAGCGATTGATACGCGAATTTTTCATGAAAGCCAACAGTCAGATAAAGCACTGTTCAAGCGTCTTTTCCCTAAAGATAAAAATGGAAACCGATCTTTTGCCAGGGGAATGCTTAACCGATTAAAGAAGTTGGGAATCAATAAAACGGATCCAAATGAACTTACAAAAGAAGAATGCTGTCGATTTGTACGCCTGGATATTGATCCAGATACGATTACATGGATGCGTGGAATTGATACAAATGATCGATTTTTAAGAGAGATCACAATCGGGCAAAGCCCTAAAGAAAAAGGGGTTGAGCGGCGATCTGGTTTCTACATTACGGTTGCCAGTGAAATCATGGCAGTACTGGCTTTAACCACTGATATGGCGGATATGCGCCGACGGTTGGGGGAGATCGTTGTAGCGCTGGATAAGCGGGATAACACAGTAACCGCAGATGACTTGGGAGTTGCGGGTGCGTTAACGGTATTAATGAAGGATGCGATAAAACCAACATTGATGCAAACGCTGGAAGGAACGCCGGTATTTGTGCACGCAGGCCCTTTTGCGAATATTGCGCACGGCAACAGTTCGATCCTTGCTGATAAGATCGGATTGAAACTGGCAGATTATGTCATTACCGAATCAGGTTTTGGTGCTGATATGGGGATGGAAAAATTTTTCAATATAAAATGCCGTTACTCCGGTTTAATACCATCTGCCGTTGTGCTGGTGGCTACAATCCGCGCATTAAAGATGCATGGTGGTGGACCAACTGTTTCTGCCGGAAAACCGCTAGATTATATATACTTAAAGGAGGATATAAAACTTCTCCGAAAAGGAATGGAAAACCTTGTGCATCATATCTCCATCGCGAAAAAATTCGACGTGCCGGTTGTGGTGGCAGTTAATCAATTCTATACTGATACACCAGCAGAATTGGAATTGGTCCGAAAGATGGCCGTGGAAAAAGGCGGCGCAGTAGATGCGGTCATCAGCAATCATTGGGGATTAGGGGGTAAAGGAGCTGTTGACCTTGCAGAGGCGGTTGTTAGAGCCGCAAAACAACCTTCTGAATTTAAATTTCTATACCCGCTGGATTGGCCGATCAAACAGAAGATTGAAACGATCGCCAAAGAGATCTATGGCGCGGAGGGGGTGGAGTATTCACCAGAAGCAGAAGATCGTATCGCTGAATACACGCGCCTTGGGTTTGATAAACTACCGATCTGTATGGCAAAGACACACCTTAGTTTAAGCCACGATCCTACATTAAAAGGGGTTCCTAAAGGATTCATCATTCCCATCAGGGATGTGCAGGCGTCCGTTGGTGCGGGATTTTTATACCCGGTGTTAGGGAAGATTAGTACAATGCCCGGTCTGCCAACACGCCCGGCGTTCATGGATATAGATATTGATTCGGCGACGGGAAAGATTTTAGGATTATCTTAGGTAGGCAATCCGCAGGTTTTCACATGACCTGTGGATATTTTATCCATGATGGTTATGAAAAATAAAAAACATATTATTTTTGTGATTTTTCTAATTCTCAATTTGTTACCGCAGATTTTTGTCATCATATCGCAACCAGATAATTTATTGAATTGGTATTCAACTGATGATGCTTTCTATTATTTTAAAACTGCCCAGAATATTGCTGAGGGAAATGGGATCACCTTTGATGGTCTTGCACCAACGAATGGATTTCATCCTTTGTGGATGATTATTTGCGTGCCGATTTTCTCGCTAGCAAAATATGATCTTTTCCTTCCCCTGCGGGTTTTAGCTGCTATTCAAATTTTCATGAACGCTGCTTCAGGTTATTTGCTATATATGATATTTTCTGAAAAGATTTCAAAAACCACTGCTTGGGCAGCCGCGATTTTTTGGATGTTCTTTCCACCAATCCATGAAATAACTACTAAATTGGGGCTTGAAACGGGGCTGAACGCTTTTATGCTGATAGCTTTCATCTACTTCCTCTCCAAGTTATCGTGGAGTAATGGTAGTGAAGTTCACTTTCAAGAAATTTTATGGATTGGGATGTGTGGAGTGGGTGTTCTATTAAGCCGCCTGGATAATATCTTTTTGTTAATTTTGATAGGGATGTGGCTGGTGTTCCATGGGAAACAGATTAACAACATTTCTCAAATAGATTTTCTGTTGATATTGTTTTCAGCTACGGCTAGTTTCTTTTTTCGGTTACTTTCTAATGAAAATATATTTGATTATGTTCCTTTTCTATATTTTCTTATTGGTTTTTCATTGGTCATAAAACCAACATTGCTTTATTTTTTCCGCTGTTATGAACCTGATAATGAAAAAACAGCGATCAAATTTTTCATTAAAACATTTTCTGCTATCAGTATATCGAGTGGATTGATCTTTATAATTCTTTTTATCTTTCATGATGCCTTGCATGTGTTGCAAGGGTTTCCGCGTTCCGTGGTAGTGATTGATTGGGTCCTCTCGTTAGTACTGATTGGCGGGCATCATTTGTATCATCGAAAAAGAGATTCGGTAAACGGATCTGAGGAAGAGGATGTTTCTATAAAAGCCAATTGGCGAATTTGGATGAGCAGAGCTTTGAGTTATTACTCGCCGATTAGTATTACTCTCATCATTTATCTGATCGTCAATTTTCAATATGCAGGCTCAGCGATGCCGGTCAGCGGTCAGATAAAACGTTGGTGGGGGACATTACCGAATACGGTTTACGGCCAGCCAATAACAACTTTAACTGGAGTGATCAAAGGGCTGTTTGATCCAAACCGTGAGAGTGGTCCATTTTGGCTGCTTACTCAGCCACTTGATATTACTATCAGCAAACTGAAAACATTTCTCGGGTTTTCTCAAGTGGAAAGTATATTTGAACACATTTTTATTATGGTTATCGTGTGGATAATATTCTTAGCTATTGTGTATCTCTTGATTGTAAGACAATCTGAAAAATTCAGAAAATACGCCCGCAACCTGGCACTGCTCCCGTTGTTCACAGGTGCTTTTTTCCATGCCATGTCTTATAAATCAACAGGTTATTTACATGTTAGAGGTTGGTATTGGATAGGTGAAATGCTCCTAATCATTCTGTTTTTAGGCATCCTATTAACTGTTTTCATCGAGATGATTGAAGAGAGATCATTGGGGAAAATATTTACTTCTATCTTAACTTTCCTTGTGTGCAGTGCATTATGGGGAATGTTTTCTGTGTCAATTCTCCAGCAATTTCCATTAAATGGACAAGTTCCTCATGAATATGATCTCGATGGAGAAGTGCAATTCATAAGATCTCAAACCGAGCCGGGAGATGTGATAGGGATGACCGGAGGAGGATTGACCGCATATTTTATACCTGATCGGACGATAATAAACCTTGATGGCCTGATCAACAGCGCGGATTATTTTAGAAAATTACAAGATGGGGAAACAACTGAGTATCTGATTGAAAATAATGTGAAATATATTTACGGGGAAGAACTGGTATTGTTAGATAGCGATCCTTATCGCTGGATCTTCACGAGTACATTAACTGTTTTGAAAAAAGGCTCTTACTTCAATTTATACGCCTACCAACCTACAGCAACTCCGTAAGGAGTATGAAGAATATGGCAGTTTTAGAAAACGCAATGTTTCAGGTCATTAATGATCAGCGAATAGGATCTTTCAGTTTTTATTCCCAGCACGAAAAATTTCCTGTTTTAAAGAACAATAAAATGGCTGTCTATGGTAGGTCAATTTCCGGAAAGCGATTTTCCTTTGAAATTACCCTACACAAATCAACTATTCCAGAATCACACTATTTATCAAAATCCAGGGCACTTCAATTTTCCGGAAAAGATGAGAGTTTGAAAATTGGCTGGAAAGCTGAATTTATGCTTGGGGCAACCCAACCGATCATATTGTGGCGGCTCGCGATCAGAAATTTATCCGAAGCACCAATTTTTCTAGAAAAAATTTATTTACTTAAACCTGCAGATAAGACAGCAACAAATTTTATGACCGGTGAGCGAGAGAATGAACAGGAACTGAGGTTTTTCTCCAATGGCTGGCAGTCCTGGTCATATTCCGGAGCTTACCGCAGAGATGAGTGCATGCGGCGGTCACAACTTGGATTTCTACAAGAACCGATGGTTCTTAATCCCGGCACTCCAACTTTCAAGAGAAAAGGGTTATTCAGCAGCGATTTCTTTGGGGTTGTAGGCGATACAAAGAGCAATAAAGGGTTTATGCTGGGTTTCCTATCCCAAAAGCAGCATTTTGGGACTGTTATGGCAAACTTGAATAAAAACCCACAAATACAAGTGTGGGCGAATGGAGATAATGCCCGTTTACAACCGAATACTGCTATCACAACAGATTGGGCAGTTTATAGTATTTGTAATTTAGATGATCCTCAACCGCTTTCCCCATATTTAGAGGCAGTTGCGGAAGAGCATGAGATTAGTGAATTATCATTGCCTCCGACAGGATGGTGTTCCTGGTACTATTATTATCAAGATATTTCCCCTGAAATTCTTGAGAACAATATAGATGCTTTATGTGATATTAGAAATGACTTTCCATTAAATCTGATCCAGATTGATGATGGGTATCAAAAGGAAGTGGGAGACTGGTTCGATTTCAACGAGAAATTTCCGAATGGATTAAAAACACTAGCGAAGAAAATCCATAATAACGGATTCACTCCCGGGATATGGTTGGCGCCATTTATCATTCATCCACGTTCTAAACTAGCAGGAGATCATCCGGAATGGCTGCTGAGGAAAAAGAATAAGCGATTGGCTAGAGCAGGCTTTGTGTGGAACGTATTAGGCAAAGCGCTGGACCTAACCGTGCCGGGCGCGCTGGAATATGTGTGTAAAGTGGTTGATGCGGCTGTCCATGACTGGGGTTTTCCATACCTTAAACTCGATTTTCTTTACGCTGCCGCTCTTCGAGGGAAATATCATGACGACACGAAAACTCGGGCACAGGTATTGCGGACCGGTATGGAAGCAATTCGTGATGCTGCTGGAGAAGAGGCCATTCTACTTGGCTGTGGGGCGCCGCTTGGTTCTATATTGGGTTTAGTAGATATCGTACGGATAGGCGCAGACGTGAGCGGGCATTGGACTCCCACATACTTCAATGTCAGCTTCCCGTTCAGGAAAGAACCGCATATGCCCTCCGCAGAAAACTCAGTCCATAATATCATTACCCGGTCATTTATACACAACCGATGGTGGGTCAACGATCCTGATTGCCTGCTCGTACGTGAGGAATCTTCATTAACGCTTGAAGAAATCCAAACACTGGCAACTGTGATTGCTCTAACAGGAGGATCGATTCTCTTATCGGATAATATAGAGACTTTATCGGAAGACCGACTAAAAATCGCTAAGTCCCTGATCCCGCCAATGAACCAACGGGCGCAGGTAATCGATTGGATGGCACCTGGGACACCAAGTCGCTTACGGGTAGACTTGAATGGAGTGGTGGGTACTTGGTATCTTGTTTCTTATTCCAATTGGAAAGATCAACCAATCGACGTTTCCTTAGGACACGAAGCATTTGGTCTGAAAAGCGAAGAATATATTGTCAGCTCATTTTGGGATAGCACTTCCTGGCGTGTTGGTGAGAATGACTTACTGTTTTCGGGTACCATCCTTCCGCATGCGACTTTGCTGCTTGCCGTCCGTGCATGTAAAAAGCCCGAGGGTTTTTATATTGGGAGCAATCTGCATATTTCACAGGGGTTAGAAATTGAAAGATTTCAAATTGGAAAAGGGGAATTAAATTTGAAGTTTTCACGAGATAAACGATTAGCAGGATATATTGAACTTTCTCTTCCGCGTATACCCCGATCCGTAATCTGCCAGGGAAAGGCGGTGAAGTGGGTTCAGACAGACGATAGCAGTTATCGGTTCTTCCTTGAATATGAAGATCCGGATATATTATCAATTACCTATTAAATAATTCACCCCGTTGTACTCCGGGGTGAATGTTTCTTTCAGGATACTTTCTTCTATTTTTGTGCTGGTTTTACACTTTTCTTCTGCTTTCTCTTTTTAAAGTAGCGAATGATAAAGAAGATCGGCAGAAAAATCGCAGCAAGGATCGGGATGGCGAAAATTACTAACCAGATGAGCGTATTCGCAAGAAATTGTCCACCATTGATAAGCGCCTGCAGCGCTCTTTGGGCTTCAATACCGGGCTGCCAGCCGCCGATCGTGATCGGTTCTAAGGCAGCTTTTACCTGTAGGTAAACGCTGACTGCTGATAATTGGGCTGATTCACGATAGTATTTGACTTGCCCCTGGATCACCTCAATTTCCTCTCTCACAGATGTCAGCTCACGGAATACTGTAATGACATCCTCGGTTTTAGTGGCATTATCCATGATCTTGAGCAATTGTTCTTCAGCTGCTTCCAAATTACGCAGTCGGGATTCCAGGTCGGTTACTTCGCTGGTAACGTCCTGCCCGGAAATATCTTCATTCAGGATGTCAATTTCTGGATCTTCTACCAGGTCTTTGATCTGGTTTAGAGTCTGATCTAATTTTTCGACAGGAACACGAACGGTGATATTAGCGATCGGTACTTCCAAGCCCTGGCTGGTTGTGGTTTTATACATGTTTGAGTTAACAACGAAACCGCCCATCCCTTCTGCCATTCCTGTGATTGATTGCATCGCGGACGAGGGGTCTGGGACCACAATGGATAAACTGGCGTTCTTGATTACGATTCGTTCAGCATCGACAACTGTTGAATTGAAACTGGAACCTGCCGAATATTCTTCTGCAAAAGCATCCTCTGCCATTTCCATTCGAGGTGCTTCAGCAGATGTCATAGGCAATCCCATTTTCTGTTCCGCCTCATGATCCAAACTCCCTTCAATGGCGTTCGGTGCGAAAGCGCATGAGGAAAGCATGACAGACACGGATAAGATAACCAATAAAAATTTACTTTTTTTCATTTTCTTCTCCTTTTGACTAAAGATTTTATATTTGGATTAAGACGAAAATGGAGATAAAAAAGTTCCCTTACCAACCTTCGGCTAACCTGAGGGCGTGGCGCCAGGGTAAGCCACTTGCTTTTATGCGATCCTGAACCACACTGTAATCATAAGGCATTCGGCGAAGTTCCCAGGTGCTCTTATCCGAGTCGAAGATCGCATAAGATGCTCTTGGATCGTGGTCGCGCGGCTGCCCGACAGAGCCAGGATTGAGGATCGTTTTAGAAAGGATGGGTGTCTTATGGTAGTCCATCACATGTCCCGTGGTTGGCTTTTTGGTGTCTTCCTTCCAGATAGCTGGAACATGTGTATGTCCTACCATGCAGATGCGGGTCTCGTAATACGAGAACATTCTCACCGCGGTCATATAATCCATCACATAATCCCATACTGGATTACGTGGGCTTCCGTGAACAAGGGTGACATCGCCAATAACTAACTTTTCTGGCAGACTCAGTAAGAATTCCTGGCTTTCAGCGTTCAGTACGCGCTTTGTCCACGTGATCGCTAAACTGGCTTCGTGATTAAAGGTTTGCTGGTCGACTTCGCCTAAGGTGGCAGCATCATGGTTGCCTCGCACGCATATCAGATTGGGGAGTTCACGTACCAGCTCGATACATTCATTAGGGTCAGGCCCATAACCAACCAGATCACCTAAGCACCAGTATGCATCCATTTTACCCACTATTGATAAGACTGCTTCCAGGGCGGTGAGATTTGAATGAATGTCAGAAAATACAAGTATACGCATATCTTAACCA
>Ga0114922_10003482_pt1 | contig 14651 bp, 14 predicted proteins | sample AartaG_FD_100975 | JGI IMG/M metagenome (GOLD analysis project Ga0114922, IMG submission 100975) | Deep subsurface microbial communities from Aarhus Bay to uncover new lineages of life (NeLLi) - Aarhus_00045 metaG | ecosystem: Environmental > Aquatic > Marine > Oceanic > Sediment | place...
CGTCCTGCCAGTTCTGCTCCCACATCTCTACCCAGAGGTCTACCTCACCTTCTGCCAAAGACACTGCTGCGATGGTCGTGTTCATCTCGATGGTCTCCACGGGGTAGCCATAGCCGTTCTCCGCGATATATTCGAAGACGGCGTTGATAATCCAGAGAGACTCCCACTGGGCGTCGGCGACTTTAATAGTAGGCTTCTCCTCGGGCGCGCAGCCCACCACCATGGTTACTACAAGTAAAAGTGCTGCCAGTATCAGTAACCCTCGTTTCCAGTATAACTTCATTCTCTAGTTTTCCCTCCTGAATATTGTATCTAAAGTTGTTCTAGCACAACTCGTCTGTTGCAAGAGCTAATTTTTACCTCTGAACTTCTCCACCTCCTTTCTGGTGTAATCTTCATTGCTACAAGTCGAGGCCAGTGCTATCTTGCCATAACTCCGCGTTCCTTCTTGGCAAACCCCTGGCTGATACGGTCCAGGATAATCGCGGTGAAGACGATGGCGATGCCGCCGGTGAAGCCCCGGCCGACCTCAACACGGGCGATGCCGTTGAGGACCTCCGTCCCCAGCGTCTTGGTGCCTATCATGGAGGCGATAACAACCATGGCCAGAGCCATCATGATGGTCTGATTCAGTCCGGCGAGTATGGTCGGCATGGCCAGCGGTATCTGGATTTTGCGCAGCAACTGCCAGGCCGTAGCGCCGAAGGCTCTGCCGGCCTCGACCACGGCAGCATCTGCCTGCCGTATGCCCAGATTGGTGAGGCGTATGATGGGCGGAATGGCGTAAATGGTGGTGGCCATAACCGCCGGCGTTTTACCCAGCCCGAAAAGCATAAGTGCGGGGATGAGGTAGACGAAGCTCGGCATGGTCTGCATGCCGTCCAGGATGGGGCGGAGGATTTCGTCGAAGCGGTTGCTCCTTGCGGCGGCTATGCCCAGCGGTAGGCCAAAGACGACGCATATCAGGCTGGCGGCAAGGACGATGGCCAGGGTGCGCATGGTCAGGTCATATAAGCCTAAGAATGACATTACAAGGAGGAATGATACCGCGATGACGCCGAATTTCCAGCCCGCAGCGCGCCAGGCGATAAAGCCGATTAATATTATAAAGAACCACCAGGGAATAAGCAGCAAAAACTTTTCAAATGGTAGCAGAACTTGAAGAACTCCGGTGTTGATGGCCGAGAAAAACGGGTCCCAGTTGACCACGACCCAGTCAAGCACCCCGTCTATGAATTTAATTACTTCCCAACCGAAATCCCATTCTTCGGGGAAATCCAGCATCAGGTTTTATCCTTTCGTCTAACCAATGGTTGAATTGGGAGTCAAGCCAGCATTCTCAACATTGGTTCTGACTGGTTAGCGTTTCCCATTAGCACCGTTCTGGGCGCCATTGCCACCGGTAGCCTGGATTATGGCTGTTCTGGTGACCATTCCCTGCAAATGCCGCGCCTCATCGAGCACAGCCACCGGAATGTTACTCTCCGCCACCAGCTGCAGGCAGTGCTCAAGAGTTGCGTTGGGCAACGCAGTGGGACATTCCTGTTCGATTATTTCGACCGCTTTTACCGACCCTTTATTCTTGGTGTTAATGGCTTGTTCCTTGGTTAAGGCACCTTTGAATATGCCGCTGCCGTCCACTACGAAAGCAAAGTCGGATTCTTTCTTCTCCATTTCCTCGATGGCTGCCGCAACCGGTTGGTCTTCCGTGACGACTACCAGAGGTTCCTCCATGAAATTGCGGATCGGCAGCACTTTACCACGAGGCACATCTTTAACGAACGCGCGTACATAGTCACCCGATGGGTTGGTGACGATTTCCTCTGGGTTACCCATCTGGACTATCTCTCCATCCCGCATGATGGCGACACGGTCGCCCAGAGTGAGAGCTTCAAGAAGGTCGTGGGTGATGAAAATAACGGTCTTTTTCAACTGCTGGCGCAGATTTAAAAATTCTTCCTGCATCTGGCGGCGGATGAGGGGGTCAAGGGCACTGAAGGGCTCGTCCATCAGCAGGAACTCTGAACCTACTGCCAGGGCACGGGCAAAACCCACTCGCTGCTGCATGCCCCCGCTAAGCTCATTGAGGCGGCTCTTTTCCCAGCCTTTCAAGCCCACCAGTTCTATCGCCTCCTGGGATTTTTTGTACCGTGCCTCTTTACGCTCTCCTCGCACCTCAAGGCCGAAGGTAACATTGTCAAAAACCGAACGATGGGGGAGAAGGCCAAAATTCTGAAAAACCATACTTAAACGGTGCCGGCGCAGCTCCCTGAGTTCCAGGTCATTCATCTTGGCAATATCGGTATCATCAATGTAGATAGAACCCTTGGTCGGTTCCATGAGGCGATTGATGCAGCGCACCAGGGTGGACTTGCCGCTTCCGGAAAGCCCCATAACAACGAAGACTTCGTTTTCCTGGACTTCGAAGGAGACGTCCCGGATGGCGATAACGTGGCCGGTCTTTTCCATAAGCTCCTGCTTGGAGGCACCGTTTTCGATTAAATCAAATACGCTCTCCGGGTTGGGCCCGAAGATTTTCCATACCTCTTTGCAACGTATCTTATGGTTTTTATCAGCCATAGCAATGCTAAATCATTTATAAAAGGGGACCAAAAAAGAAGGAAGTGACAGGGGAAACCGCTCAGCCGAGTGCAATGAAGCTACTATTACAGCCCGTCGGTGGGAATTTTACATAACCTCCTAGCAAGTATCTTTTAGCTTCATATTGTACTTCAGAGCCCGGAAAACTAGTGTACTTTAGCAGACAAAAAATGATAAGTCAAAAGAGAAATACCCGACTAAGGCAGTTTAAATGGGGCAATAAACCATTATACTACCCCCTTAACAGGGTATCAGAAAAAATACGTCCATATACTGCGGAATACTCCCTGATACTCCCACTTTTGTACTGTGTCGTATTCAGTACCATTATCGGGCAAATTTTATAAATAATTTACCACTGAAAGTATTATTTCGGAGCTGTTCCCAAATGGTGACGGTGAAGCCGTAATTGCAAATATCATCCTGCAGCGCTATTATTAATTGCGGAAAAGCCTGGCGGGAAGGTAGTGACAGATGTCATGGCAGAAATGAAAGAAAGAAAAAGAGAATTCAAGACAACGGTTGATGGTATTGTGGTTGAGAGGGTATATAGCCCCGATGATGTATCGGAAAACGAAATCGCTGCTGGTCTGCCAGGGAAGTATCCTTTTACCCGTAACATAATGCCAGCCGGTTATCGCACCAGGTTGTGGACGATGCGCCAGTATGCCGGCTTTGCCACTGTAGAGGAGACAAACAAGCGCTACAAATACCTTTACAAGCAGGGACAAACCGGTTTCAGCGTCGCTTTTCACCTGCCAACTCAAATGGGCTATGATTCGGACCATCCCCTGGCGCTTCCCGAGGTTGGGCGGGTTGGCGTGGCGATTGATTCACTGAAGGATATGGAAGACCTCTGGAGTGGCATTCCACTCGGCGAGGTAAGCACCTCAATGACAATCAACGCCACTGCTCCCATTATACTGGCGATGTACATCGCTGCCGCAGAGAAACAGGGCGTGGCGCAAGGTCAACTCATGGGAACCGTTCAGAATGACCTGTTGAAAGAATATGTGGCCAGAAATACGTATATCTTCGCTCCCGAACCCTCAATGCGACTGACCACGGATATATGCGGCTACTGCGCTCAGAATATGCCGAAGTGGAACTCAATTAGCATTAGCGGCTATCATATGCGCGAGGCCGGGGCGACCGCCATTCAGGAGGCCGCCTTTAGTTTATGCAATGGAATCGCTTATGTACAGGCGATGATTGCTCGGGGAATGGACGTTGATTCTTTTGCCCCGCAATTCTCTTTCTTCTTTGCCGCTTTTAGCAATCTTTTTGAAGAAGTGGCCAAGTTCCGGGCACTGCGCCGGATGTGGGCAAAGATAATGAAGGAAAGGTTCAATGCTCAGAATGAACGGTCAATGATGCTCAAGTTCCACGTTCAGACCGGCGGCTGTACCCTGGCCGAGCAGCAGCCGCTCAACAATGTGGTCAGAGTAACCATACAGGCACTGGCGGCGATTCTTGGCAGCTGCCAGTCCCTGCATACCAACTCTTATGACGAGGCGCTTGCCTTGCCCAGCGAGGAAGCGGTGCAGTTGGCCCTGCGTACACAGCAGATACTTGCCTTTGAGAGCGGTGTCGCTGACACTGTCGACCCGATGGGTGGCTCATACTATGTGGAATGGCTGACCAACAAGATAGAGGAAGGCGTACAGAAATATATCGCCACGATAGACAAAATGGGTGGGGCGCAGGAAGCGATTAAGAAAGGTTACATTCAGAGAGAGATAAGGCGGTCAGCTTACAACCACCAGAAGGCGGTAGATGCCGGCGAACAGGTTGTGGTTGGTGTCAATCAATATACTTCGGAAGAGCAGCCGGCCCTGGAGCTGTTTGAGATTGATGAGGGCGTTGCCAAGAAGCAGCTAGAGCGACTGAGCAAGCTAAAAAGCCGGCGAGATAGCGATGAGGTTCAACAGGTTCTGGATAGGGTGCGCCAGGTAGCCAGCAGCGGGGAAAATATCATGCCGGTTCTCATTGAAGCGGTGAAGGCCTATGCCACGGTCGGGGAGATATCTGACGCACTGAGAGACGTGTTCGGCGAGTACAAAGAACCAAGTGTGCTGTAACGCGCACTTGTAACACATGGGGAGTATGACATGGTAAGAAAGAAAACACGGGTATTGATAGCTAAACCGGGCCTTGACGGACATGACCGCGGCGCCATCGCGGTGGCGCAGGGATTGAGAGATGCGGGCATGGAGGTCATCTATCTGGGATTGCGTTTGACTCCGGAACAGATTGTGGAGGCGGCAATACAGGAAGATGTTGACGTTATCGGTCTGAGCTGCCTTTCCGGCGGGCACCTGACGCTCTTCTCCAAAACAATGGATAGTTTCAAAGAGAGAAGCGATAAGGAAATTATATTTATCGGGGGTGGCATCATTCCGAAGAAAGATATCACGGCGTTGAAAGCGGCTGGTATCACGGGAACCTTTGGCCCGGGAACACCGATTAATGAAATCACCAGCTTTATCAAGGCTGAACTGGAGAAGGGAAGCGATGATAAAGAAGATTAACCACATTGGTATTGCCGTTAACAGCATTGACCAGGCCCTGAAGCTCTATACCGAGGTGCTGGGACTGGATGTCAATAAAATAGAAGTTGTCGAAGAACAGCGGACCAGGACCGCTATCCTGCCGGTGGGCGAGAGCAGAATCGAGTTGCTCGAGTCAACTGACCCGGAAGGCCCGGTTGCCAAATACATTGCAAAATTCGGTGAAGGGATGCACCATCTGGCGCTGGAGGTGGCTGATATTGACGAAGCGTTGAGGCAGGTATCGCAAAGCGGCATACCCTTGATTGATGAAAAACCCCGGAAAGGTGTTGAGGATACGAGTATTGCCTTCCTTCATCCCAGAGGTACCGGCAGAGTGCTGCTGGAGCTGGTGCAAGGCTGATTGCCCGTGATACGCCCTGACGCTATGCCATAACCGAGATGAGAAAAGTACTACCTTTTTTCATTGCCCTGTTCCTGATATATGCCGCTGTTGTTCCTTCCTGTCAGCCAGAAACCGCCGTTGACGAGGAGCAGCGACGTCAGTTGATAGCAGAGATAAAAGATTTTGAAAGAGAACTCGGCTTTGCTGAGACTGAAAATTTCAAAACGTATAGTCCGGAACTGGAAGCGTACCACTACTTATTCTACACGCCCAGCCTGCAGCTGCCGTACTCACTCGATGACCCCACCCTCATCTCGGCGATTGGAACCCGGGACAGCGTCTATCTCGATTTTAACAAGTATGATGCCTATTTTTATTCAATTCCGTCTGTGGCCGGAGAAGGCACGCCGGTGACCGAATCTTTGCTGAAAGCGCCCCTCTACCGCTTCATCCAGATCATCTTTCACGAGGACTGGCATGAGCAGATTGACCTGCCTCACGGACTGGAGGAACCGTCGGCGGAGATAATCGGTTATGCCTCCGCCGTGCTGTTTGCCAGAGACAGGTTCGGTCAGGGTTCACAGGTATATCGAACTCTGGTAAAACACTTCGATAACAAGCTCAAGGAAAGCGAGGTTTACGTAGAATATTACGCCAAACTTGAAACCCTTTATGCGCAGTATCAGGAGGGAAAGCTTTCCGAAATGGATACGTTGATAAGGAAAGACCTTTTGCTGGAAGCTATGGGCAACGAGCTTCAGCGTATCTGGGGAGGTAGACCCGACCAGTTGAACAACGCTTTTATCGCCTTCCAGATGACCTACCTGCGACACCTGCCCTTGATGCATGAGGTTTTCCAGGCAACCGATTTCGACCTCGGCAGGACAATCCCGATACTCCGGGCCATGCCGGAACAGAAAACGGAATCTGATACCCTGGAGCAGGTGCAGGGCATAGAAAGGCGCGTTGCCGATTATTTGTCCCGTAATCTATAGAAACTCTATGATTTCCCCGTTTATCCCGTCGTATAGCCATTTATTCCCCGTAATACGGTGATAAACCGCTATCTTTCCGCTTTCCATGTGGGGAATAATCGTGTAATATGTCTAGGATTTTTTGTCTTGAGGGGGGATTAATGGAGCAGGAAAACAAAGTGCAGTGGGTCTACTCGTCACAGAGTAATGAGGAACTGGAAGAGCGTTACGACCAGTGGGCGAGAGATTACGAAGCAGACCTGGAACGGGATTATGCCTGGCAGGGACCGGAGGTCGCGGCCGAGATTTTTGCCAAGTACGTATCGAAAGGGGCGAGGATACTGGATGCTGGGGCCGGGACCGGGCTGGTGGGCGTTGTCCTGACGAAGAAGGGTTATCGTGATATAGTGGCGATGGACCTCTCCACAGGTATGCTTAAGGAAGCCCGCAAGAAAAACGTGTACCGTGAATTTCACCAGATGGTGATGGGGGAAACGCTGGACTTCCCAACTGATTCCTTTGACTCCACGATAAGCATCGGGGTACTGACGGTGGGACATGCGCCGGCCAGTTCCCTTGACGAGTTAGTCCGGGTTACCAAACCGGGCGGCTACATTGTGTTTTCCCTGCGCCCCGATGTCTACGAGGAAAGTGGATTCAAGGAAAAGATAGCCGGGCTGGGAAATAACGGCAAATGGGAACTCGCGGAAGTAAGCGAGAAAAAGCAGGTGCTGCCCAAAGGCGAACCCGATGTATTTCATCAGATCTGGGCATTCAAGGTAGTTTAAGGGATAATTAGCTGATAGAAAGCATTACATCTATTAAATAAAAATATAAGAAAACGGTTAATTTGTCCCCGCAGGACATACTTTGAGGCATTTGTCGCAGGGAATGAGCTGTCCCTGTTGTTCTTCCATAATCATAACCTGTGAGAGGCACAGGGAGACATCAGTGACCCTGTACGGCTCAATGACGTTGACCGGACACGCCTCCAGACACAGAGAACAGTTATGGCAGGTGGGGTTCGGCGTCTCTGAAAGAATCGGTCTGGCTGGGAGATGAAACGAGGCGCCTGTTTTAATCGCGGCGAAACGCAGGCGCGCCCCATATTTGTCATGCAGGACTACCGAATGTTTGCCCCGTTTACCTATACCAGTCTGAATGGCAAGTTCCTTGAGGTTTAGCTGGCCTCGATGAGGATAGCCGTGTCTGCCGAACAATTCAGATGTATACCCTTTTTCCCTGATGAAGCTAACCACTGATTCCAGCAGCGGAGACATGTATTTCTCAAAACCAAATAGCTTGATTTCATCATCCGTCCGTCCGAAATCGTCAAGATTGCGTTCCGGTGTCGACTCTAGACCAACGATAATCAATGTACCGTGGTCGGGATGCTCTGCGATTCCAAAAACGTCGAATAACGAGCCGATGAAGTCTGATATCTCCTGTATGGTATCATTCATTATTTACCCTTTACTTTGACCATAAACATATCACAGTGTGTTCAGCACCTCGGACAGCCGCAGCAGATGGAGGTCCAGAGGTTTTTCACCGGTCACGACCTCTGCCAGTGGGGTTGGTGTAATCTGTCCCTTGTTCAGGCCAGCCAGCACGCCGAAATTTCCCTGGGCGATATATTCGGTGGCGGCGGCACCAAGCCGGGTCGCCAGCAACCGGTCAAAGGCACCGGGAGTGCCACCGCGCTGAACATGGCCCAGGGCGGTAATTCTCAGGTCAAACCCCGTGTCTGCGTGGTGTTTGGCAAAATAGTTTTCCAGGCCGTGGGCGTTGTACTTGGCGCCCGCGGCCACAATGATTAGGGCGTGGGCCTTGCCTCGCTCATAGGCTGTGCGTATCGCGTTGACCACGTCTTCGGCGTCAATTTCGAATTCAGGGATGACAATGTATTCCGCGCCGCCGGTAATGCCCGTCACCAGGGCCAGATAGCCGCAATCGCGGCCCATCACCTCCACGATGAAGGCGCGGTGGTGCGATGAGGCGGTTACCTTGAGCTGGTCTATTGCCACTAGCGCCACATCAAGGGCGGTGTCAACGCCGATAGTGATTTCCGAACCGTAGAGGTCGTTGTCTATCGTTGAGGCCACGCCGACCACCGGAAAGCCCATCTGGGACAGAGCATGGGCACCGGTCTGTGAGCCATTGCCGCCAATGATGACGAGTGCCTCAACAGCCCGTTCTTCAAGGTTATGCAGCGCTTTGCGCCGGCCTTCTTCGGTCTTGAACTCGGGGCAGCGGGAACTGCCGAGAGCAGTCCCGCCCTGCTGGATGATGCCGCTCACGTCGCGGGCACCCATTGCAGCCATGTTATTGTTATACAGGCCGGCATAGCCGTTCCGAATACCCATGACCTCCCAGCCCTGGCTGAGCCCGGTACGTACCACGGCACGGATGGCGGCGTTCATGCCGGGGGCATCGCCGCCGCTGGTTAAAACGCCAATCCGCTTCATTTCTCCTCCTTGACTTTGGTACAGTCGAATGCAGGTTATTTAAGTTTAGGCAAAAGGCCAGCGTTTTGCAATGGGTTAGTGAAACTCTCCTGGTCGGAATCTAGGTAGACTTCACGGTTATGGTGTACGCGCCAAACTCACCCGTAGTGGCAATGTGGGGGTGGCGGTGCCTGACAAGGTTTACCTTGATGGCAACCCGCTGGATGAAGCGTCGGTTAACAGATTTTATCCCCCGGCTTCAGAAAAGGGGAGTGGAAGTCACCTGGTGATTTCCTATAGCAGCCCCAGGAGTGCCTCCAGCCTGGAGTCATATCTCCATACGGCGAAATTATCGAGTCCCAGTTGCTCGCTGATAGTCGGCTTGCCAGAGGCAACCGCCAGCACTTCGTCGAATATGCGTTTGCCCACGCCCTCAATCGATTCTTTTCCTTCCATGATGGTGCTGGCATTTATGTCCATATCTTCCTTCATTTTGGCCCATGTTTCCGGGTTCCCGGTAACGCGGATGATGGGGCTGATGGCATGCCCGAAGACGCCTCCACGCCCGGTGGCAAAAACGATGATATTCACGCCGGCTGCCGCCATATAAGTAATGGCTGGTATTTCCTCGTGGGTGCCCTCTTGAAGGTAAAAACCACCGCCCTGAGACACAGTTTCCAGGTAGCCTTTTCTGTTTTTCAGGACTCCCTGAATTGGTCTATGGCCGCTCTTGTGAACCGCACCGAGCGCCTTTTCTTCAAGGGTGGTAAGTCCGCCGTCAATATTGCCGCGGCACATGAAATCGGTGCTTGCGCCGGGAACCGTCCAGCGCTTCTCCTCGTCGCTTATCCATTTCAGCACCTGTTTCTTAATCGATTGATTCGCCGCCCGGCTGGCCAGAAATTCCTCGGCACCTATTGCTTCTATGGGCTCAATCATTACCACTGAGGCGCCAGCGTCAACCAGCATATCCGTCATGGCGCCTATTGACGGGTTGGCGGCGATGCCGCTGGTGGTGTCGGAACCGCCGCACTTCACGCCAATGGCAAGCCGGCTTATTTCGAAAGGCTTTCTCTGTTGCTTTTGCGCCTCGGCAGCCATTTTCTGCACTATCTCACGCCCCCGGGCGATTGTCCCGCGCGTGCTGCCAATCTCCTGAATTCGGACGAGCTCCACCGGTTTGCCCGTCTTGCTTATCTCCGATATCATCGGTTCCGCTTCAATGCCTTCACATCCCATGGAGACGAGCAGTGCGGCGTAGATATTGGGGTTCTTGGCGGCTCCGGTTAGAGTCGTGGCGGTATCTGTGGCAATGCACCCCAAGTGCTGGGTAACGGATACCACGCCATCCATGCCGCGGGCAATCATTTGTGCGACGGGTTCGGCGCAGTCACAAGTCGCTATCACCAGAACCCGGTTGCGCACCCCGGCACGACCATCCGGCCTCATAAATCCCTGGAAATTCATTTGTTTTGCCTCCATTTCGATTGCCACTATTTATAGCTGAGCATATGCTTGGTCAGAGGCATTCGATTGCTTTCAACGTTGTGAATATGGACATACTCGCCAACCGCGATGTCTTTAGAGGCCTTGCCGATAACAGCCCCGTATTTTTTAATGTTATCGCCTTGCCCGATATCAGTGAGTGCGATTTTGTGTCCCAGAGGCAATGAATCTCTGGCCTTGATGCGCTGTACGACTTCCTGTTTCGTGGAAAATATTTCCACTTCCTCTCCAGCCGTTGTCGCGCTGATAACCGTGGCCACATTGTCTTTTGCGTCCATTGTGATCGCTTTCTTCATGGCCTTTTCTCCTTCTTCAAACATCGGACTAGAATATCGCGCCAAAGAAGCAGATATAGTGCGTTGCGGGAGTAGCGATATCAAATCGAGATATGTTTTTTAAGCACCTCAATATTTGCCGGTTCAGGCTCGGCTTTACCATTTTCTATCTTGAGAGTAAGGTCAAGAAGGGCCTGGTTCAGGGGCGTGGGCACACCTACTACCTGGCCTTTTCTGACCACCTCTCCATTGAGAAACTCTACCTCCGTCCGCCTCTTCTTTATTATATCCTGCAGGAGTGATGGGCGCTGCGGCGTGCCCACTTTCTTTTGCAGTTCTTCAGCCGGTAAGAACTGTTTGCTCAATATTTCAGCAACCTTTTCCTTCAATTTCTGCACGGTTTCCATGGTTGTCGCTTCGGCGAACTCATCTGTCGGAAGTCCCCATACTGGTTCGATGTTCACACCCAGAGCCTGTCCAGTCCGTGCGACCTCTCCGCCGAGAACAACCTTGATCAGGTTCACCGCATCCAGTTGCTCTTCATTCAAGGAGACCATTTCCGGGCCGATAACGCCTGCCAGAGCATTTGACATGCTGTTAATCGCCAGCTTCGACCAGCGCACCCCCCAGATATTGGTGGTTGCCTCGGTTGGACCCACCGCGTTAAGTGCTGCCACCACTTCTTTAACACGACTGGATATCAGTCCGGAAAGTTCGCCAACGACAAAAGTGTGCGGTCTGTCTAAAGGGTCGTGGCGGCTGATATGGCCTGGCTCATAAACGCCAACGCTGAGCAGGGTCACACAGCCCACGGTACGGTTGAACCCGACCACGCTGGCGACGGTCTCGTCATTCAAAGCGTTTTGCGTCGGCAGGATGAAACCCGTGGGCTTGAGATATGGCTCGATGAGGTGCGCAGACCATCGCGTGTCATAGGACTTGACTGACAGGAAGACCATGTCAAACGGTTCCTTAATGCCGCTGACATCGCTGAGGTGAAGCGCCTTGGCCGGCACGGTGAACTCGCCGTTGAGGTCGCTTACTTTCAGGCCGTCACTGCGGATTTTATCTATGTGTGCTGCCCACTGGTCTATAAAGGTGACGTCGTGGCCGGCTTTTATCAGATAGGCACCTGTGGCGCCGCCTATCGCCCCCGCTCCCAGAACCGCGATTCTTTTGGTCATTCATTTACCTCCTCAATAAAAATAGTTTATTATTAATATAACGGATGCTTCAGGTGATGCAATAGTATAGCGCAAAGAGAGGCGACAGACAAATTAAAAGCTGTGAAGATAATAAATCTATAAGAAAGCAGGATTTGAAATGGCAGAAAAGAAAATACTGTATCCGTCCTTGAATACGCCGGCCGTGCTGATTGATCTGGATACGCTTGAGGCGAATATAAATCGGATTTCAGGGTTGGCCAAAGAAGCAGGGTTAAAACTCAGGCCGCACGTCAAGATTCATGAGAACGCGTCGATAGCCAAGAAACAGATTGCTGCCGGCGCCTGTGGGGTGGAGGTAGGCGTTGTGGAGCAGGCGGAGGCCATGGTAGAGCAGGGAATCGGCGACATCGTCGTCGCTCACCCCGGCCATTATGGCGGACCCAAAGGGGAAATCTTGAAGAAACTTCTGGGCAAGCCTGACCTGAAACTGGCCATGGTGGTGGATATGCTGGAGCAGGCTGAAATCATATCGCAGGTGGCACAGGCCGTGGGCCGGAAGGCACGCCTGCTGATAAAGGTTGACCTGGGCCGGGGCTCACGGTTTGGCGTGCCGCCCGGGAAACCGGTTATGAACCTGGCAACCCAACTCCGCAAGCTGCCGGACATCGAGCTTGTCGGCATTTATTCCCATGAGATGGGTATCAAACCGACCCCTGAAGACAAGGACGAGGCGGCTCTGGAAGCCGCCGAAATAATGGTCGAAAACGCCCGTATGCTGAGAAACGCGGGCATGGAAATAGAGCACATATCCGTGGGCGCCTCTTCCACTTTTCCCTCCACCTGCCGTTTTCGCAAAGAAGGTAAATTCCCCGAGTTAACCGAAATTCACGCCGGGGCGTTCTTTGTCGGCGATATACGTTATATGAGACAGGGCGGCAACACGCGAGAGGCGTGCGCGGTGACGGTATTAACCACGGTATTGAGCACGGCGCATGACGATTATGCGATGATCGATGCTGGATATAAAACGTTCGGCAGCGACTCCCTTTTTGACCAGCGGGGCAGCCCTGATTTCTGGTGGCAGGACCGGCTGAGCTACGGCTCGGTTCAGGGGCGCCCCGACCTGTGGTTCGGGCGTCTCTCCGCCGAGACCGGTGGCATATATTACATGAAAACGGGGAAAAAATTAACCCTCGGCGAGCGCCTGGAAATCGTGCCCAACAACGCCACTCTGGTCATTAACATACACGACCGGATATACGGCGTGAGACGCGGTGCCGTTGAGGAAGAAATGCCGGTAACCGGCCGGGGGCGCGGCAACTAGCGCTCGGTATTATTTTATAATCAGCGGCTTATCCTGAGGTCTCCCTTGCCGGCGATAAGTTTCTCCACCTCATCCAGGGTAAACCAGGCTAGGTCTCCGGGACAGGAGTGCTTCAGCAATGCCCCCGCATTACCATACTTAAGGGAAGCCTCGATACCTTTGCCAGTCAGGTAACCGTAGAGGAAGCCGCCGGCGAAAGCGTCGCCGCTGCCCACCCGGTCTACGACCTCGACCTCATATGTCCGGTCTTCGTAGATTTTGCCGTTGGCCAGGACGATGGCGGTCCAGTTATTGCGCCACACGGTGATATTTTCCCGCAGGGTAATGGCTACGATTTTAAAGCCAAAGGTGTCGGCCAGCTTTCGGGCGACCTCTTTCCAGTCGTTGCCCTCAATCTGAAATACCCGTGCCGTATCTTCCTCCGTGGTGATAAGCACGTCAACGTACTGCATCAATGGCGACAGCCCGGCTTTGGCCTGTTCCTGGCTCCATAGCTTGGCTCGGTAGTTGAGGTCGAAGCTGACCAGCAGTCCCTTCTCGTGGGCCTTGCTCAGGGCTTCACCGGTGACCTCAAGGCAGCTCGGGCTCAGAGCGGGGGTAATGCCGGTAACGTGAAAGGCCTTAGCCTGGGAGAAGACGCTGTCCCAGTCCATCATCCCCGGCTGTATTTTGGAAATCGCGGAACCAGCCCGGTCGTAGAGAATGGAACTGGGGCGGGGCAGCGCCCCGAATTCGAGGAAATAGACGCCAAGCCGGTCTTCATCCGACCACAGGACATGCGAGGTATCAACACCATGTTCCCGGGCTTTGTTCTGCACCATCCGGCCCAGTGGGTTTTTCGGCAGGCGGGTAACAAATGAAGTATTTAACCCCAGCCTCTGGAGGGTGACCATGACATTCAGCTCGGCGCCGCCTATTTTCACATCAAGGCTTGTTGCTTGCTCAAGCCTATGAAAGTCCTGCGTTGACAGTCTCAGCTGGACCTCGCCGAAAGCAATGACATCGTACATAATTACCTCCTAAAACCGGTTGGATTTACTTTTTTAGGGCGAACTTCTGAATCGTCTGGGAGCCTTTGTCAACGCCGGCGCTGGTCTTGGATACCTCGCCGACATATAAGTCTCCCTGTGAGTCAACCGCGATGACGTGGGGTGCATGGAAAAGCGCCGTGTCCTTCTCATTTCCTTCGTTTCCCCAGCGCGTGATGAGTTTACCGTCAATGGTGAAGATGCTTACCCGCAGGCACAGCTCGGAGACATAGACCGTGTCCTCCTCGTCGATGAAGACGTGGGTGGGGCGGATAACATCAGTCCATTCGGTTATGAACTCGCCCTTTGAATCGAAAATCTGTATCCGGCTGTTCTCGCGGTCCGGAATCCAGACCCGCTCCTGCCTGTCCAGCCAGATGTTGTGGGGGAGGCGGAACTGTCCCGGGGCACCGCCGGGCTCTCCCCAGGAGAAGA
>Ga0114922_10003483_pt1 | contig 14649 bp, 12 predicted proteins | sample AartaG_FD_100975 | JGI IMG/M metagenome (GOLD analysis project Ga0114922, IMG submission 100975) | Deep subsurface microbial communities from Aarhus Bay to uncover new lineages of life (NeLLi) - Aarhus_00045 metaG | ecosystem: Environmental > Aquatic > Marine > Oceanic > Sediment | place...
AACTTGGCTTATGTACGGTAAATACGAAATTGAAACTACTTATATTGTTGCTGGAGCTGGCTGCCTGCAGATGTCCTTGAAATAAGAATATTAGTGGACAGAAGGTTAGGGCCGGCTCTCAGGGCCTGGATTTTTATAGATTCAATTGTCAGGATTTTCGGTGAAGTGTCGATAGAGTGCAAAAGCTCGAGCGTATTGTGTACTCTGCCTTCGACCTGTAACAATACGAGAAATTTCCTGTAATTACCGATCCATTGCGCCGGCAGGGGTCTTATACTTTTAACCTGAATATTTCTCGCGCGGGTAACTGCTTCCAGCTCTTTCAGCATGAAGCCAAGCTCTTCAGCATCCGTTCCTGTTGCAAGAATGCGCTGCTCAAATTTTTTGCATAAGGCTTCGACCTGCTCCCGGCGATACAGGGCTTCTTCCATGTTAAGAAGCTTATTCTTCGTAAGGACTAATCGAGTGTTGAGGTCAAGCCAGTTGCGTATAGGTACGGAGAAAAACAGCAAATAAACCACGCTGATACCCAGCATAACAAGCCCTGCAATTACAAATTTACCGCCTCTAATAGAAATATGCTGCAGAGGATTCATATTTTAGCCTTTCCGCGGTTGGCATTTTGAAGATTTGCCACAATTTCGAAATCGATCAGAACACTTTCCTGTATCTGGCGCTGATTGGCATAGTTTTGCTTTACATTGTCAAAATAATCCGACTGCTCAAGCGGGCTTATGCAATCGAAGGCCTGTGAAAGCAGCCTTGCCTGCGCCCTTATCACGATCTTATTATCTTGTTCGATGCTAAGATAATGGACCGTTACATCTCCCGGTAAAACCCTGTATAACTCGGAGATGATGTCGAGCGTCGCAACGCCGCCATGCAGCTGGTTTTCAATAATCGCCAATTGCTGCTGAAGGAACTGGAGTTTTTCAGCCATAGGACTGATGGTGGAAAGCCTTTGCTCATACCTTTCAAGCAGGCGATTCTTACGCCTGATATTGGCCTTCAGGCATAAGAAGGCCAGCAGCAGAATTAGACATACTTTTAGGGCGTGCAGTGCCAGCTGCCTGCGTTGTTTACCATGGCGGTGCTTCTCCTTTAGATGCTTGGGGAGTAGATTGACTTGAGTTTTATGATGGGCGGGTGAAAGATTGTGATCCGAACCAAGAGCCGGGAGTTTATCTATAATTGATAAATGTTCGTTGTATAAAGAGGCGGATTCTATCTTCTTGACAGAAACGCCCAGGACTGCTTCGACAATTTTAGCAAAATTTATCGTGGGATTATTTGTGTTGATTGTAAGGAACGCGTCGGGACAGCCGATATATCCGTGGTCTTTAATCGTGGATAAAGAGCGTTTAATTTCAGCCTCCACAAGTCTTGAGTCTTCACAAAATTCTTTCTTTAACCGGACGCCGCGTAAGAAAGAAACCTTCCCGTTTTCAATCGTAAAAAAATCCATATAATCATTATCAAAAAAGAAACAGCCCACTGAATTCGAATCCGGCAAGGTTTTTCCCTCGCTTAGAAGAAGACTGTGAAACATTGCGCTGGTGCTGATAACCCGGGGTTTGATACCCAGGGATAGTAAATTTATTAAGTGACGGTCGATTATAGACAATGGCGAAAGGACAATCAGCACCTTCGAGGCACCATCTTCCTGTTGACCAATAACCGAAAAGTCCCATGCCCAGGGCTGAGTATTATACGGGGCTATATTCGGCAGTTCAAATTCGAGCATTTTGTCGATCTCTGCCGAGTCAACCGATGGTAAAACAGCATATCTCGTAATACACTGGCAAGCAGGAATAACAAGCACCCAGTTAGCCACCCTCGGTATGTCAATATGATCCGTTTTACGATCGGACTCAATATCTGCCGAATGTATAAAATGGTGCCAATAAATACGTCTGCCTTTACAGGAACGGACCTGCATGTCTAAGCCTTTATCGTGCACAAATACCAGACCAGTCCTTCTATTTGCCCTCAGTAGCGGTTTGAAAAAAGCCATTACTTTCATCCTTGTGAAGATACACTTTGGTTATCGTAAACGCCAAAATAGATTATGTCTTTATTTATCGTTCGAGATTTACGCTGCCAGTTCAGAACATGGGTATTTTTTCCCTGCCTTTCGATAGCTGCCACATATTCACACCAGAAGGAATTTCCTTTCTTGCGGATACTTATAATGAGTTGAAAATGATTTGAATTAAATTTAGCTATCTCCGTCAGCAGCAGTTTGTCAATTACATTGAAATTGTCGCTATTCTCTATATCATCCATTGAACTAAACTTCCGTGCCGGACTTTTCTGCCTGGATACGATCTCACTTACCGCAGCATCGGAAAGTAATGGCATGGCATCCAGAACCTGCCTCAATGCCGTATTTATGTTTATCCTGCCGTCGCCGTAAACCGTCAGCATATCATATAAGCCGACAAAATCATCCTGCCAATTCTCTTCTGCGGATTCAGCAAAATCAACACTCGTTTCAGTCGGAAAATTGCCTCCTTGCTCCATATTAGAACCGTAATAAATTTGCGATGAAATTCCCTTAATAAGCAAAAGCTCCTCCATACTGTCAACAGGGCCGTTTTTACATTTATAAGCAGGCGCCAGGCCGGAATAATAATCATCCTCTGCACCATCCGGATTAGGTATATCGTCCTGGTCAACCCAATCCAGAATTGATGCCACAGCAGCTTCATCAAGGGATTCTATCCCTAATAACAGGTCCGCCGAGGCAAGGTTCACGTTAATCTTTGCAGACTCATCAACCAATTTCCAGTTCACCTCCCACGGGGTGTCGTTTGTATCGACCGGCTGGTAGGCTACTTGAACCGGTACGAGTTCGTGCCGGCCGGACCACGGTTCGGCAAGATAATCTACATTCCGGTCATCTGCCGCCAGGATACTGAGGGCTTGTGTACAGGCGGCAAGGGCAAGCTGATCCTGCTGGAGTCTCTCTGTTAAAAGGCTCGTTCCCTTTATTGCTATTCTACTCCTATATGCCAAAGCAAAGGCCAACATACTCAGTGAGGCTATAATATATACTACCACAATCAATACCAGAGCTTTCCGGCGGCTTTCCTTTCGTACCATAAGGCTTACTCCGTATTTGCCGTACCACAAGGCAGCTTCACCGCCAACGGCCAGACCTGGCCATAGGCGGTAAGTTCGAGTTTGACATAGACAGGTAGATACTGTTTTGAAAAAAACGAGGGTTCCAGCCTGCTGCCATTGTGAAAAGATATCTTAATTTCATCGATTTTATCCAGGATTGGTTCCTTTTTTTGGTCACTGGAAGGACTGTCTTTGTTCACTATCGGGGCTACAGTTCGGTATAAACAAATCGAATCATTTTCCTTTATTAACTCATATGTAATTCTGTGAACCTGACGCATGCCGCAGATTTCATTAAATTGCTCAGTTACGCCAAGCGAATAAAACTGAAGCAGCTTGGATTCGTCGGAATCAAAGGTTATATTATTACCCGCAAATACGGCTTCCTGCCCATAAGGCTTTGGAACCGCATGTACCAGATCTTCTCTGATTTGATCCAGAATATTTATTATCCGCCCTGAATCGGCCAAAAATTGGTCCTGTTTGCCGCCTACAGCTCTTAAGGTCTTAAATAGTTCATACCCAGTCGCTAACACCATCGCAGAAACCGATAGCGCCACCGTAAGCTCGACTATCGTAAATCCGTTTGAAATTTTCGTTTTGTCACTCTGCATTTTCGATCATTATCCGGGTCCATACTTTTACAGCAGTCCCTGATTTGTGCTTGATCTCCAACCATACATCAGCAACTCTGTCGTTACCCAGCTTATAGTTAAATACGGCTTGCCAGCTATAATTCTGAAACGGCTCATCAAAGGTGCCTTTTAATTCGCTTATATCGGACAGGGCCATCGTCCTCAACTGATTGAGCTTAGTAGTTGCCAGAAGGGCGGCTATCTGCTTTTGCTTGATTACAGTATTAGAGGTCACAATTTGCGAAAACGCGCCCGCCAGACCAAGCATTCCCACTGTCAGCAACGTAAGCGCAAGAGTTGTTTCCATGAGGGTAAAACCGGTAATTTTTTTTTTCATTTGTCAGCTACCTCCCGGAGAACAGCGGAACCATCGTTCTCAATGAAGATGTGCCATTGAATAGCCTTGCTGTCCTTTTCAGCAGTCAAAATAACATGTGCCTTTTGCGTCCTGCCGTCGGGCCAAAATATAAGGCTCTTTTCGTTGTTGATATCTCGGAATCCTTCAAGCAGGACTATTGTTGCACCTTTACCGAGAAATTGTCTTGGAACCAAAGATTCATCAGCCGTACCATACAAATCAACAGTGTGGCTGGGTTTTTTTATGGTGAAACTGGTGCTATCGTTATTCAGAGTAAAAAATATTACCTCCTGGCTGGTTAAAGCAAGTTGCCGAGCTATTTTGATTGTGGCCAGCATATTTTTTGAGATTTCCCTTACCTGCCAGCCGGATACGCTATCACCAATCCGGGGTACTATGGTAGCCACAGTTATCGCAATGAGAATCAGCACCAGCAATAGCTCTATCAAAGTAAAACCGCAAATTAGGTTATCGCTGCTGGTATTCCCGTTCTTCATCGAAATTTGAAATATCATCTTCCGTTCCTAACTGACCATCCGGTCCCGGACTTATCAAGTCGTAACCGAATGTGTTGCGCTGACCGGGAAACTGGTAGTTATATTCGTTCCTCCATGGATCTTCGAATCTGTTGGATTTCTTGATGTACGGTCCCCGCCAGTTGTCAGCTCCTTCCGGTTGCCTAATCAAGGCGTCCAGACCTTGTTGGGTTGACGGATAACTGCCAATATCGGATTCAAACATGTCCAGTGCCAAACCCAGTGTGCTCTCTATCTCTGTCCTGGCACGTGTTATTCGTGCTTCTTCACTTCGTCCCGAAAAACTTGGTAGCATGATCGCAGCCAAAACCCCTATAATGATAACCACAAGAAGCAGCTCCATTAAGGTAAATGCCTTTCTAACTTTGTTCCTGCTCATGAATATTCCCTTTCATTATATTCCACCTGCTACTTTCTCCAGAACACTTAATGAACCAAGGTGCTTACCTTGAAAATCGGCATAAGCATAGAGACCACTATAAATCCTACGATGCTGCCCATAACCAGAATCATTACAGGCTCTATCATACTTGTCAGAGCTTTTATTTGGCGTTCAGTTTGCTGTTCATATTGCTCGCTGACCCGCACAAGCATCTGCGGCAAATCACCGCTTTCCTGTCCGACTGCCATCACCCCAAGCACCGTTGCCGGGAAGACCTGATTTTCGGAAAAGCACTCGTGGAGTTTCTCTCCTTTGGCCACTCCATCACGGGCTTTACACACCTGGGAGGCAATAAACTTGTTGCTCAGGGTCTCGCCTGTGATGCTAAGGGCGCTGATCATATTGACGCCATGCGAGAGCAAAATTCCTGATGTTCGCATAAGTTGTGCCAATTGAATTTTGATAATAAGTCCGCCCACCACAGGTATTCGCAGGCAGAGCTTGTCAAACGCTAATTTAACACTTTTGTTTTTCAGCAGCCGCAAAGCAAATAATACAACCAACACAATTCCGATCAATATTAACGGCCAAACTTTGGCCAGAATGGAGCTTATTTCTATAACGAGCCTCGTTGGCAGAGGCAATTGATGCTCAAGTGAGGCAAAGAAAGAGCTGAATTTCGGTATTACCCACACCATAAGAACTATGACCGTACCTAATCCCACGCAGCTTAAAAAGACAGGATATACCATGGCAGTCTTTAGCCTGCTGCGTAACTGGTACTCTTCATCCAGCGATTTGACAAGCCTTCTAAGCATATCGGCTAACAGGCCGGTCTCCTCGCCAACTCTAACCATACTTACATAGGTTCCGGAAAATATCCTCGGGTAAGCCGATAATGCCAGAGCCAGTGATTTACCTTCGCGTAACGACTCAGTGACTTCCAACACGCTTCTTTTCAAAAGGGGGGTGGAAATCTGTCGCCCAAGCAGTCTCAAGGCGCGCTCAAGAGGCACACCTGCATCAAGCAAACTCGCCAATTGGTCCGTAAACTCGGAGAGCGCACCCGGCCCTATTTTTTTTAGACTAAGCCGCTCAAATACTGCAAGCCTTCTCCTGGCAAAAGACTTTGGTTCAATATGGATAGGGAACAGACCTTGAAATCTTAGACGCTGAGCGGCAGAACTGATAGAGTCTGCATCTATCGTTCCCCGTACTTTTTCCTGTGGACTCGATTTTGCCATGTATTGGAATGTGGCCATTTTTATTTGTCAGCCATTATAAGTTCGTCGGCGTGGCTTACACGCAAGACCTCGCTGATGCTGGTTATACCTGCTTTAACCTTGCGCCAGCCATCCTGACGAAGTGTTTTCATTCCCGCAGCTATCGCCTCGGCTTTTATATTGCCTGTTGCAATACGGCGCTGAATCAGCTCCCGAATAGGCTCGTTTATGCGCAGTATTTCAAATATTCCAACTCGTCCCGAAAAACCGGTATGACGGCAGTGCACACAACCAACAGGCTCAAATATTATCTCAACGTCGCATTCGGATTCAGTGACACCAAGCTGCTCAAGCATAAACGGTTCGACACGTACCTCGCGCCGGCAGTTCGGACAAAGGATTCTTACCAGTCTGATAGCTAACACAGCCAACAAGGAAGATGCCGCCAAAAACGGCTCTATCCCCATATCGAGCAATCTGGCAATAGCGCCGGCCGCATCGTTCGTATGCAGGGTACTAAACACCAGGTGACCTGTGAGGGCACTGCGTACCGTAATCTGAGCAGTCTCAGTATCCCGTATCTCACCAATCATCATCACGTCAGGATCATGCCTGAGCATACTGCGAAGGGCCCTGGCAAATGAAAAGTCAATCTTCGCCAGAGTTTGCATCTGAATTACGCCGTCCATACGGTATTCTATAGGATCCTCAATGGTCACTATTTTACGATATATAACGTTTATTCGACTAAGACACGCATACAGAAATGTGGTCTTACCGCTGCCGGTTGGCCCGGTTACAAGAATCACACCATTTGGTCGTTCTATAAGGTCTGTGACAAGAGGCATATCAGACTGGTCAAGCCCCAGCTGAAACAATGGCATAAATCTCATGTGTTGTGATAAGATTCGTATATTGACAGCTTCACCATATGAACTTGGCAGTACAGAAATCCGCAGGTCAAAGCCGTCATCATCGATACGTATCTTAATTCGGCCATCCTGCGGCAAACGCTTCTCCGCAATGTCCAACTGCGCCATCACCTTGATACGCGAGACAATGTTTGCTGTAAAGTCCGCCATAGCAGGCGGTGTTGGCACCTCGTACAGCATTCCATCGATACGTTGCCGAACTCGAAGCTTTCCTTCAAATGGTTCGATGTGGATATCGGTCGCTCTGTTTCTTACCGCTTCAATTATGACCAGATTGACGAATTGGACCATGGAAGGCTCACCGTCAATGGTTATATTGATGTGGTCCTCTTCCTCTGCCGCACGATTATCATGACCGTCGGACGATGGGAGCTGGGAAACAAGTCGTTCAGCGGCTTCAGCCCCCAGGCCATAGACGTTCTTTATAGCCTGCAGGATGTCGTTCCGAGAGGCAAGATAAAAAACAGGCTCACAGTACATATCATTGAAACGTGTGTGCAGCAAGAGACGTAAATCATCTAATAGCTGGCAGTTAACTGGATTATCAACAGCTATCTCCAGACTGCCGTCAACAGCGCGCAGCGGCAGGCAGCATTGCCGTACCGCCAGCTCAACCGGTACCAGGTCTATGGCCTCCTTTGCCGGTTCATATTCCGCCAGATTAATTTTCTTCATGTTCAACCGCTCAGACAGCACATCAAGCAGTGTCTCTTCAGACATCAAACCACTCTGGATGATACCTTCTAACAGGCTGCTTTTACCATTATGCGCCACAGTGTCATAAATCTTTCGGAGTTGACACTTACTCAGTGCCGCCGGTTCTGCTGAAAGAATATCCATAAGATTATGCTGAGTCATCGTAGTAGACATAAATTCGCTCCTTCTACTGGATATAGCCTAAAGCCCTGAGCTGCTTCAGACGATTCTCGTCTAATCGAATCTGATCGGAATCTGAGTCTCGTGGAAACAGGGCTGTAAGCTTTCTATTTTCTAACGCCCATTGCTCCAGCCGGCGTTCAAAAGACGACGCCAAAGCTGAAGACCTTCCCGCCTGATGAACGCTGTTCTGTTCCATAGGATCGCTCAGTAGATCGTAGAACTCTTTATCGCCGTCGGGATTTACGACCATCTTTCTTCGGCTTCCTATTACTGCACATCTGTGGGTACTGCCCCCTGCAAAAACATACTCATGAACACCACGAATGTGTCCCTCAATAAGATCTTTCAGGCTTCTGCCTTGTATAGCCTGCTGGTGCTGTATTTCCAGATAGTCCAAAATCGTAGGCATGATATCGACCTGACTTACCAACGCATCGATACACCTGCCTTTTGGAATTTCAGATGGCCATCTAAGGACCAATGGAATGTGTATAAGCTCATTGTATAGCGTATGCGCATGTCCGGTCCTGCCATGTTCGTAGAACTCATCCCCATGATCGCCAAATATAACCACAAGGGTCTGGTCCAAAATACCAAACTCGGCGAATGCTTCCAGCAGCTTTGAGATATATGTGTCCGTGTAGCGGATCTCGCCATCGTAGAGGGCAATTATGTGATCCAGGTCCCTCTCAGGAGGTCGATTACTTTTGCGAGGCTCTTCAGCAATACCACGTCCGTCTATAGAACCATCATAGTTGGGATCAAACATAGTATCGAATGGCGATGGAGGAATGTAGTCATAGTGCGGATCAAAGTAGAACGCAAACATAAAGAATGGTTCCTGGTAATGTCGCTCAAGCCAGCTCAGCGCGGACAGTGTAAGTGGTTCGTTAGTAAGTGTCTTATGAACATCCGAATCGGAACCGGTTAAAGACTTGCCCATGCCAATAGAATCCAGCCAAACGGAAAAATCGTCGTATAACTCAAATCCACGGCAAAAACCATATCGTCCATCAAGAGTTGGATTACTGACAAAAGCAACTGTCTTATATCCGCTCTCTTTCAGGACCTCCGCAAGTGTGGGCACACTTTCCGGCAGCTTTTTGTCATAGTTACTCGTGCCATGCACCTCGGGATAAAGTGATGTTAACACGGACATGACCGCAGGCATTGTCCAGCTTGCCGTCGCCATCGTCTTCGTGAAAACCACACCCTCTTTCGCAATGGCATCAAGTGCTGGTGTCGTATTCCTCGAATAGCCTAAGTGCCCTACATGGTCGGCTCTAAGCGTTTCAATCCCAATAAGCAACACATAGGGCCGCTTATATCCATCTGACGTAACGGGAAGGCCTTCACCGGTCAGCGACTGACCACTTAGTTCCGGAGAGACGTCATCTTCAGAACGACCATACACCAGTAAAGTGCTTAAGCACAAATGAACCAGCAACGCCCATAAGATAGACAGTATAAATCTGTTATAAGACTGCATCATCGAGAAATCCTGCCCAAACGTTCAATAAAACTCCTGGCACGTTCGACATACTGTGATTTCGGATACTGCTCAACAAGTTGCTTAAATGTCTCCAGCGCCCGCGAGTATTTTTGTTCTGAGACCAGTGCATGACCTATCAGGAGCTTACTACGAGCAGCAATATCGCTGTTAGGGTACTTACGGATTATTTCTGTAAAGCGGTCAATTGCATCATCTGTAGCCCGTTCGGACATCCGTCCAAGCGCTGCGATCATCATTGCCTGGCCTATTTCAGAACTGTTCGGATATTTCCTTTGAAAACTATCCAACTGCCCGGTTGCTCCGGTATAATCCTTATTGAGGTATGCCAGTTTTCCTATTAGAAATTCCACCTGACTTACCTTTGTGCTATCAGAGAATTTGTTGAGGAACTTTTGACATTCCTGGATGGCCTTATCGTATAGTTTCAACTGTTCGGTATAGATATTAATAATTTTAAATTGGGCCTCCGGAGCTTCGTTGGCGTCGGAAGCTTCTGCGACTATTCTCCCATAGATCTCTACGGCCTTCTGATGGCTGTTGCCATTCAGATACATATCAGCAATATTCTCTAACAATTCAACATTATCACCAGCAGTATCAAGTTGCTGGACTGCTACGTCCAGGGCCATTCGGGTCATGTAAGGCTGGCCTACCTCCTGAGAAAACCTGGCAAATCTGTATATCTGGCCTTTTCTATATTCCTGTTGGGTGGCAGCCACAAGAGACTTACGGATTTGCTCGAATGAACCTTTGTCAAGAAGTTGAGCTGCGAATATAACCGGCTCAAGGTTAAGAAATTTCCTGAAAACATTTGACTCTTTGAGTCGAGCATCAGCCAGGCTGTACTCCGCCAACAAAAGTCGCTTCACCCGTTGTTTTTTGATCTGCCAAAAGATATACATCAGACTGTTTCCTGCAGATTCGGGGCCTTTATCGGCTGGATTTTGCTTTGTGACGGTAATATAGAGATTGCGGATGTAGCGCTGGGATTGTGATTTCGAGCCTGACTGCTGCAATGCTCGCAATTCACGAAACAATTCAAACAGTGTGTTGTCAATTCTTGAAATTCGATAAATGTAGCTGGGAGACTGTTTGCTTTCCTGCCCTTGTTCTCCAAAATTCCTGATCGCCTGAAGCCCGTATTCTTCTGCTCTCGCGTAATCACCTATTTTAATATAGGCCAGCATCAACATGACTGGTATAGTTTTGTTCGTCTTGCCAAGAAAGGAATTTCGTTGTGTCTTGCAGGCAATTTCTTTTGCTCTTAAAAGGTCTGGGACTGCACCTTCAAAGTTTCCATCAATCAGCTCATTATAAGCGCGCAAAAATGGGATAATGCAGCTTAGTTCTTTGGCTGACAAATTTTTGACATCCATTTGTGTAATCTGAGAAGAGATAAACCACTGCGGCAAAACTGTCGGCCTTTCTATCCTGGCCGCCTGTAGGTAATGGGCAACCGCCTCAAAGGTTCTGTCCTTGCCCCGGGCTAAATCCGCCAACACCAAAAGGGCCCTTGCTCTTACAGTCGTATAGCTTGAGTCGGATAGACCATCCAGTATATCTTTTGCCTCATTAACTTTGCCGCTATGGACCAGATTCAGTGCCAGATACAAACGGGCAAATTGGCAGGCCAGACCACCGGGTTCTGCACTATTAATTACATTTTGCCATTGCCTGGAAAGCTTCTGGTCGTTCCATAGGTCACTGCAAAGTTCGCATAATCGCATGGCTTCTTCTTGCCTTTGTGTTGTTAGAAGTTCACCTACAAGTTTCCCGGCTCTCTCTTGGCGGCCGGTCTGGAAATTCGCAAAGAAATCTTTTAGCTCCCCGGTTTTAAGCTCGATATCAGGAAATCTTCGATGCAGAACATCAAGAACTTCCCATGCATATTTTTGCTGAGAGTTTGCAAGCCTGATTCGTACCATATTTTTGGCTGCTTCGGACGCAATGTCTATTGAATCTGTATTTTGAATAATTCTTTCATACAACTGCCTGGCATCGCAAATTGCTCCTGTCTGTTCCAATTGCTCAGCCACCTCCAGACAAGTCTTCTCGTCAAAATTGATACCTCCCTGTTCAAGTAAAATACAATATTGTCTGAGAGCCGGTTCCAGTCCATATCGTTCCAATAGACAGTCTGACAGCCGTTTTCTTGCTTGCTGCTTAATAACTTTGGAACCGCCGTTTTCAGCAAGATAGATAAGCAAAAAAGGCACTTCCGACTGGTCAAAGGACTCAGGCTTAAAATCCGCAAGGTCATCCCGTTTAGTCTTTGTTAATTCTGCTTCGAGCAGTTGCTGCCAGGGGGTTGTTATTCCAAGTGCTACCAGGGACGAACGTTCAACAGAGCGTTCAAACTGCTGCTTGCCCACGACCGCCAGTTTGGTTCCAGGGAATTTATCCGAGAGAAACAGCCCAAAGATACAACGAGGATTTATATCGAGCCTTATTCGGCCCTGCCAGGCAATACTATCCGGCTCATAGCCTTCCAGCATTTGTTCTAAAAACGACTCCACCACAGAAATACTTTCTCGCGTATTCGGTTTAGCAAATGCATTCATTAGCTGATGCCGGCGGTTAAGCCAGGCCGGCGCAGGGCATCGGTCGCACCCTAAAAAATATAACGTCTTATTGCCGAACTCCCGCCAATGGTCAGCATTAATAACATCGCCATAAGAACCTGTGGTTGCACAAAGTATTAGTATTATTGCCAAACGCAATATGTGTGTAGAGTTCTTAAACAGCATGATAGACTTCCTCAAATTCCACCCCCTCTCGAGTTATTGGTAGAATTTTTTAAATCCCATTCCAGTTGATTTATTGATTCACAGGGGCATATACGCTTTGCCTCTGCAATAGCCTCTCGCGCCTCCGAATACTGGCCTAAGACCATTCTTGCCCGGGCAGTATCGTAGTACGCTCTTGCTGCAAGGATGCTTGTAGTATCTGTTTTAAGAAAACGTTTATATGTCATTGCAGCAGTCATTAAATCGTCTTCCTCGGCTGCAAACAGGCCCTTCCAAAACCAGACTTCCACATCCGGTACGCTATTGGAGTACCTGGTGGTTTCTGACGCGGCTTCCTCAAAAGTTTTAAGGTCAAGACCTCTTACCGCCGCACTTTTCCTATAACAGTGTACTGCCACGGCATTCCAGCCTTGGTTATAAGTGTATTTAGCTAATACTTCATAAACCTTGCCTGAATCTATTGCCTGAGTTTGCAATGTTTTTGCTTCATAAAGTGTTAACGTACTATCAATATCTTTGATGATCTCGGATTCGGGTCTATCCTGAGCGAGAAATTTTGGCTTAAATGCAAGCATAGCGGAAATATAATTATCCTGTTGGTAGTGATTATCTGCCAGAACAGCCGCAGCACACAAAGATAGTTTTGTTTCCGGAAACTTCGTTTGAACCATTTTTGCCAGCTCCAAAACCTGGGCAAATTTCTTTGTTCTGGAAAGCCCCAGCGCCCGGTGTCCGAAAACCGCGCAGCATATTTCCGAGTTGGGGTTTTGCAGCACATTCCTCTCGATGATTTTGCGTAAATCTTCACGGTTTCTAAAAGGCCCTATACTGCTCATCAACTGCTCTACTAACTCTAAACTGTTACTGGCCGAAGTATATTTATCAACGAAAAGCTTCACATACTTCTCTACTTTTGTATAATTTATTTCGGTCATATATTTCTTTATTAGAATCCCGTAAAACTGAGCTGTTTTAGTTCCCGTCGCATCTTTTGCCAGAAAGTTGACAGCATATCCCCATCCGTTCTGTTTATCCAAGTTAGAGATTTCGCACAGTGCCATAATGGCCTGTGGTGTGTCAGGAAAGTGTTTAGTTATCTCATAGTAGTCGTACAGAATCTCTTTAATCGAATTGCCCTTGATCAGCTTTGTTCTTGTAATTACTAAAAGCATGTCAGCTATCTCTTTGGCATGTTCTGACCTAACGGTGGTATCCGTACGCCAGTTACCAAACTGTTGCAACTGCTTATAAGCCTTTTGAAGTATTTTCTCAGGATACTTGGTTATCTCCACATCGGGAATATTACTGGTGATTTTGCCGGTGGTTTTGTCGGCATAGATTGCCGCTATCTCATCCTGCATTAGTGCCCGCTTGTAGATGCGGACATCATCTATCGCACCTTTGTAAAATTGCTCGGTTTGGGCATTTCTACCTATATTAACACTGAAATTACTGCTGGCTATAGACCCTGTATACGCATTTGTAGCTTCTAATTTACCGTCTATGTATAGCTTAAGGTTAGTTCCATCATAGGTTCCGGCCAAATGGTGCCAAACACCATTAAATGAGCCGTCTACAGGGAAGTGAACAAGATGCCAGTTTTTGTCATGGTAGATGAAAAATTCTATACTATTGGAGATATGGTGCTTTATCGCATAACTATGGTCGCCTTTCGTTACATAAGGATTATGTTGACTATTACCAGCATCATTTGTCTTTACCCATACTGCAATCGTTACCTTATCGGTAATATCCAGGCTTGCATAATTACCGCAGTCAAGGTAATCATCCTTTCCATCAAATTCCAGCGCACCGCCTATCTTCCCGGCTACCCACTGAGGATTACCGTTAAGAGTTCCGTTGTTTTCGTTGCCACTTCTGTCATAGATAGTAACCCCAGAGCCCTCATCAAACCTCCACCAGCCCGCAAGGCTAAGGTCAGCACCTTCGGCTGAACCCGTTAGAACCAGGCCTGGCGCCAAAACAAGACAGAATAAATAAATCAATCTTCCACACATCATAAAACACAACCTTTCCATCGTAAAAACGCCGAAAGATACGTAACTTTGATATTGCTTTTTGCAAATACTTCTCCCGATTTTCCTTTTCCTGGATCATTTGCCATATATTTGATGACTATGTTCTATCTTGACCTTGGCGGTCCCCTGTATTTACATTTTGGTATTTGTAGAACCCTCTCGCCTTCCTCTTAAGGAAGGAGCAGGGTCAGCTATTTCCCACTCCAGTTGGATTACTGATTCACATGGGCTTATACGCTTTACTTCTGCAATTGCATCCCTAGCCTCAGAATACTGGCC
>Ga0114922_10003484_pt1 | contig 14647 bp, 11 predicted proteins | sample AartaG_FD_100975 | JGI IMG/M metagenome (GOLD analysis project Ga0114922, IMG submission 100975) | Deep subsurface microbial communities from Aarhus Bay to uncover new lineages of life (NeLLi) - Aarhus_00045 metaG | ecosystem: Environmental > Aquatic > Marine > Oceanic > Sediment | place...
CCAGAAGGTCGGTAGGCTTGATGCCACTGATGCAGCGTCGTGCTTACAGAAACCGGCGTGCTTAAAAGAAATTGAAAGTATCCACGTGTACCAGGGAACGTACGACTATTACGATATAGTGCTCGAAACCGGAAATCGCATCAATGTTGTAAATACCCACTATTTTCTAATTGCCTCTGATCGATGGGTCCTGGTACAAGACTTGAAAGTCGGCTCAAAACTTCAGTCATTAAAGGGCCCAATTAGCATCAAGACTATTTCAAAGAGAGAAGAGCCTTTTACCGACAGGCTCTACAATCTGGAGATTAAAGGCGGAGACCGGTATTTCGTAGGTAAGGATGGTTTAGCCGTACGTGGTTATGAGGCGCCGCGTCACTGAACGTCCTCTTGGCTAAAGACTTGGGATTTTGCACCCATATATCCTTTTGGGAAAGCTAAGGGAACATAAGTTCCGTAGTTTTTCACTCGGTTGTTCAAAAGCGGCCTTGTGCGATTGAGCACAAGGCCGCTTGTTTATTGCCTACTCACGGCTCTGAGAGCGTTAAAAAAATAATCAATTCTCAAAATTTGTATTTAGCCGGCTTTTATGTTAGATTGGATGCTTTGATTTTTATGGAGTGTTAAATTGGGACAAACGCTTATCTACAAGATACTTGCTGAGCATCTGGTTGACGGCAAAGTTGCAGCCGGTGAGCCAGTTGGCATTCGGATTGACCAGACGCTTACACAGGACGCCACCGGAACAACGGCGTTCCTGCTGTTTGAATCAATGGGGGCAGGCAGAGTTAAAACCGACTTGTCGGTCAGCTATGTGGACCACAATATAGCCGGCTTCGGGCCGGAAAACCACAACGACCATTTGTATCTGCAAACAGCAGCCGCCAAATCAGGCGTCTATCATTCGCGGGCCGGCAACGGTATCTGCCATCAGGTCCATCTGGAGCGGTTTGGCAAGCCCGGGGCGACACTTCTGGGAAGCGATTCGCATACGCCTACCTGCGGCGCACTCGGTATGCTTGCCATCGGAGCCGGCGGGCTGGACGTGGCAGCAGCTATGGCCGGAGGTCCATTTTACCTGACCTGCCCGAAAGTCCTGGGCGTCAAACTCACCGGCAAATTGAAGGAATGGGTGGCAGCCAAAGATGTTATTCTTAAACTGATGAGCATCCTTACCACAAAAGGCAACGCCGGCTGGGCATTCGAATATTCAGGCGAAGGCGGTTCGGAGCTGACTGTGCCGCAGCGGGCGACAATCACCAATATGGGAGCGGAATTAGGCGTAACAACGAGCATCTTTGCCGGCGATGAACAAACCAGAAGATTCCTCGCCGCCCAGAAGCGAGAAAAAGACTATTCCGCCTGTGGCGGATTGGCTGCCGACCCGGACGCCGAATATGACCGTATCATCGAGATAAATCTGTCGGACCTTGAGCCGATGGCGGCGTGTCCATCCTCGCCGGACAACGTCAAAACCGTAAGGGAAATTGCCGGCGTTCAAACAAAACAGGTCATAATAGGCAGCTGCACAAACTCCGGCTTTGCGGATTTAATGATGGTCGCAAAGGTCTTAAAAGGCAGGCGGATAAATAATATGGTCGAATTTGCAGTTGTTCCGGGCAGCAGAGAAGTTTTGAATATGTTAGCAGAGGCTGGAGCGTTGACGGATATGATTTCAGCCGGTGCCCGAGTCCTGGAATGCGGCTGCGGCCCGTGCATTGGCCAGGGCCTTTCACCGGCTGATGAAGTGGTAAGTCTGCGGACGTTTAACAGGAATTTTGCGGGCCGAAGCGGGACCAAAAACGACCGTGTCTATCTGGTCAGCCCCGAGACGGCGGTCGCTTCGGTTCTGACCGGCGAGATTACCGACCCTCGCGATTTGCCTAAAATTATCGGGATAGAATACCCGAAAATAAAATTGCCTGCCGAATTTACCATCAACGACAATATGATAGAGCCGCCTTTGAGCGAGGAGAAAGCGGCAAAAGTTAAAGTTCTGCGTGGGCCCACGATTTTCGTGCCGCAGACACCGCCGCCATTACCGCAGCAACTGCAGGGAAAGGTCCTGATTAAATGCGGCGATAAAATAACCACCGACCATATAATGCCGGCCGGCCCTTACCTAAAACTACGCTCGAATGTGCCCGAATATGCAAAAGTGGTTTTCAATTGCTTCAACGAAGAGGGCAAGCCGACATTCGCCCGGCGCGCCATCGAGTTAAAGGAAAAAGGTATCGCCGGCATAATTGTAGCAGGCGAAAGCTACGGCCAAGGCTCATCAAGAGAGCACGCTGCACTCTGCCCGATGCATCTGGGTGTGCGGGTGGTGCTCGCAAAGAGTATTGAGCGAATCCACAAAGCCAATTTGATTAACTTCTGTATCGTCCCGATAGAATTCGCTGAGTCGGCTGATATAGACAGAATCAAAGCCGGCAACGAACTGCAGATTGACAATCTGCTCGAAGCGATAAAAGACCGTGATGAAGTTAAGATTGTAAACAAGACTGACTCATTTGAGTTTGTCGGCAAGCTGGAATTTTCTGACAGGGACAGGAAAATTTTGCTCACAGGCGGACTTTTGAATTACACCCAAAAGAAAGCTAATGAATGAAAAAATAATCACCATTTTCGGTACCGGCAGAACCAGGCCCGGCGATGCAGCTCACACACTGGCCTACAAAATAGGCAAACTATTGGCCCAGGCCGGTTTTACTATCGCTAACGGCGGATACGGCGGGACGATGTTGGCCGCTGCCAAGGGAGCAGCCGAGGCCGGCGGTAAAATTATCGGCGTTACCTGCTCCGCTTTCAAAGGCGGCAAAGCAAATGAATTTATTAGCCGTGAAATTGTTACCGGTTCGCTTGACGAGCGGCTCGATACGTTGTTGAAACTCGGGCAGGCGTATGTCGTATTACCCGGCGGAACAGGAACACTGCTGGAATTGGCAAATGTCTGGGAATTGAAAAACAAAGGCTTTCTGGAAGCCGATAAACCGATTATACTTGTAGGCGGATTCTGGCGGCCCCTGCTCGATTTGATTGCGGCCGACGACCCCGACAGCAGCCGGCATATAAAACAGGTGGATGGGCCAGAACAGGTTGTAGAATTGATTGTTGACTAATGACTATTGTTATGGGCAAGAGACTCACAATTTCGAGCTTGGCGTTTTTTATAAGTGTTGTCCCGATAGTATCGGGTTCCCGCGCAGCGAAATCGGCGCCAATGCTGCTGCGGGACGGCTTTGCAGTAACGGGCGTCGACGGCAGGTTGGTTATCCACGACGGCAACGAGGCCAATCCAAAATTTTCTTTTGATAGATGGTCCTTTGAACTTGACTCAGATTTGAGTGACGGCAGAGGCCTTGTAAAAGCCGGGGCGAGCTTGGAACTGCTGCCGTCATCGGCCCTGGAAAAGATGATAGCCGACGCCAATAACAGAACCGGTACAAGTTACAGGCTTGGGGGTAGAGTTACCCGATACAGGGCCAAAAATTTTATATACCCAACTTATTTTCTGCCCCTCACCAAAACAAAGAAGCCGCTGTCGTCAACGTCACAAAAATCGCCGCAGCAAGAGACCCGACCGACAATCAATGAGCCGAACGATGTATTGACCATACCGAAAGAGCTGATAGAAAAGTTACCTGACAGAAAGAAAGGGACTGACTACAGAAAACGCCAGGAAGGAAAAGCAATTAAAACCAAACTCGCCGAAGGCGGCCGTGCGGGAAAACCAGGTCTAAAGCAGGATTTTATCTTAGTTGACCGGACCGCACTTTTCCGTGATATGAGTGAGGGGGCAGAAGGCGGCTGGCGTGAGGTCAGCTTTGTTCTTGACGCTCTTGGCCGGACAGAGGCAAAGATTTCACTTCGTCTGCTGCCCTGCCAGGCACTGGAGCAGGCCCAGCACGAGCAGTCGGCTGAGCCGGACGCGCTGCGATTCAAAATAGCAGGGATTGTAACTACGTATAAAGGCAAACAATATCTGTTGCTGCAGCGCGCAACACGAGTCTACAGCCACGGCAACTTCCCCGGATAGGAGACCTCTTTGAGCAACGAACTCGACCAAATCCTAATCTCCTCATCTCAGCCAGGTTTCCATAACCAAATTGAAACTTTGCATCGGAAACTACAGAGCAAGGCAAGGTTTGGCGGTCCCGATGAAGAACCGGTTTGGAAAATTATTCGAGAAGTTACTAAACGTGGCGATGAGGCCGTTGCCGAGTATACTGAAAAATACGACGGTGTTAAATTAAATCCTGAGCAGTTTCGGGTAAGTGAGGAAGAACTGCAAAAGGCCCATAAGGAAGCGGACGCAGACCTTATGGCGTCGATTCGTCTGGTGATTGAAAACGTTCGCAAATACCAGAAAGAAATCTTCGTTGGAAACAACAAGAACTTCGGAGCAACCGGTATAAGATACACACCATTAAAGCGCGTTGGGATATGTGTGCCCGGCGCATCGGCTCCTTTGCCATCTACTGTAATAATGTGCGCTATTCCGGCACAGGTTGCAGGCGTGAAAGAGATAGTTGTGGTTTCACCGCCACGATATAAAGGCAGCATTCATCCGGCAATCTTGGCGACTTGTTATGAACTAAAAATTACCGAAGTCTACCGCATCGGTGGCGCACAGGCGGTGGTACTCTTGGCTGGTGCAGAGAATACCAGAATACGGAAGGTCGACAAAATTGTTGGACCCGGTAACCAGTGGGTTCAAACTGCAAAGCTGAGACAGTTTGGATACGTTGGCATTGATTCGGTGGCTGGGCCGAGTGAAGTATTGATAATAGCAAATGAAAAGGCAAATCCAGCGTGGGTGGCGGCTGATATGCTCAGCCAAGCAGAGCATGATCCAGGATGCTCGGTTGTGGTTACGGATTCAAAAAACTTTGCAGAAAATATTCTCAATGAACTAAAAAAGCAAGTAAAGCAACTGGACAGGGCCAAACAGACAATCGAGTGCCTGGTAGAATTTGGCAAGATTGCTGTGTTTAAGGAAATGGATAATGTAATTGAATTTGCTAATGAATTTGCAGCGGAGCATTTAGAAATTCAATGCGGCGATGAAAGCGAAAAAATCGCTGACAGAATCGATAATGCCGGTGCGATTTTCATAGGTGATTATAGTCCGGTAGCGGTTGGCGACTACTGGGCTGGACCAAGCCATACACTGCCGACTGGAATGACAGCAAAATTTTTTAGTCCCCTTAGCAGCAACGACTTTATCAAGTCAACGAGTATTATCGAATACGATAAAGAGAAATTAGCTGAGAGTGCGGAAGATATTATTCGCTTGGCTGAAGCCGAAGGCCTCGACGCCCACGCAAAAAGCGTAAAAATCCGACAACAGGATTAACCGTTAAACCTCCCAGTTGAGTTTTTCCTGATACAGCCAATAGAACCTGCCCAGCAGATGAGCGGCGACAAACGCCAGATAGATACCGGCACAACTAATAAGAAAAGCTGAATGTTCTGATTCTGGCACTTTCTGCCGGAGCACACCAATCAGCAATACTGCGGCAAGAAATAATAAGACAAGCCCACAGTATTGACGCAGCGTATTTGATATTGAATTGTAGAGCAAGCGGGGATTAAGGCCGAGCACAGAATCAAGCACAACAACGGCCAGTAACGCCATCGGGAAGAAGAAAACCGCATAGAGCAATAACAGCCAGAAAATTACGTCAACTCTTTTGACAAACAACATGTAAAAAACAAAAGGCATAAAGAAAACTCCAAAACAACCAATTATGTTCACCATCTGCCAGAACATATCGACTACACGAGGAATGTACCCTATGACCTTTGGCGCTCGCAAGCCGCCTTCAGCGCTGTCGCGTACACATTCAGCAAAGTACCAATACATATATAAAACCACAACAACCTCCACAACTAAACTTACAAGCCCAAATAAACAAGAAAGCTGGATAATCATAATCTTCCGCAGAAAATCAATTAACAATGGTACTCCAATAAAAATCGCAAGATTCGCAAGGCCCGACACGTTTATGGGATACAGGAATATATCAATAATCCACGGCAGCTTGCGGTCGCCGACAGGTTCGGTTTCATCTGTGGCCGATTTTTCAACAGTTTTTTGCAATTCTTCAAGACCTTTCTCAGACACGCTATCTTGACTGCTTTGTTGATTTGCAGTTGGCAACTCTGCCGGAATATCAAAAAGAGCATGGTCTAAACCCGAATATTTTTTACTCACCTCCGAATCGCTAAAATTGCTTTTACCTACGACCGGCGCTGCGTTTTCCGCTTTCGGGACAACAACTATCTTCTTGCACTTTGGGCATTTGCCTTCTTTGCCCGTATGGATTTCAGGAACGCTGATTTCCCGGCCGCAGTGCTTACAACGAAACTTAATCACAAAATCCTCCATTTCGTCTCCTGTTGTCAACGGTCACTTACCATCTTCTCTAAACCTCCCAGTTAAGTTTTTCCTGATATTGGTAGTAGAATCTACCGAGCAGATGCGCTATGACCATCATAAAATAAAAATTGGCAATTCCTGAGCCGTAAATGACGGTTATTCCTATGATTGCAATGATATTGCCGCCGGAAAACATCAATGCCAACATAGGCACCAGGAATCGAATTGTAAAGGCTAATGCAGCAATGAGTAATATAAGGCCGAGGTACGAAAAGAAGGCGCTGAGAATTGAACCGATAATGAGAACCGGATTCAGAGCCGAAATAGAATCGAACATAATGACAGCGAGCAGGCCCATTGGGAATAATAAAACTCCAAATCCCAGTAGGGCCCAGAAAATGGCGTCGGTTCTTTGAGTATAAGTGAAATACAATATCACTGGAAAAGCAAAAAACACGAGACAAACGAAAGTTTCCCACGATTGAGAAATTAATTCCCAGAGTCCCGGTGTCTGGCCGATGGTTTCCGGCGTGCGGATACCGCCGTCGGCACTGTCCCGAATGCATTGGCAGAGATACCAGTACAGATACATTCCAAATAGCAAGCCAATAATAAAACCCAAAAATGCCAAGACCGGCCAGAGGATAAACAACGGTGGAAAAATCATGGTCAAGAAAGCAATCAAGGCGAAAATAAGTCCAAATAGAAACGGGACTCCGACAATAATACCAATCATTGTCAGGCCCGCTTTGTTTGTTGGATAAAGAAGTATATCGATATACCACGGAAGTTTTCGCTCCGGACGGGGCTCTTGTTTGATGGTTCCTATTGTCATCGCTTCCCGGAGTCTTTGCATATCTTCCAAAGTTGTATCAGGCACGGGGTGTTGACTGGAAGCTTGATTTTCCGCTTTCATCTCCTGCGGCATATCGAATAGACGTGGATCCGGACCGGATGCCTTTGGAGCAATCTCCGAACTGCCTAGCCCGGCTTGAATCGCAACCTGGCTTGCGCTTTCTGTTTTTGGAACGACAACTATGCTCTTGCATTTCGGGCACTTACCTTTTTTGCCCGCGTGGATTTTCGGAACACTGATTTTCTGGCCGCAGTTTTTGCAGTGAAACTCAACGATACTTGATTTATCCGGCACTACGAACACTTTGCCGCATTTTGGACACTCACCCCTCCTGCCTGAGTGTTTATCCTCAACATTGATTTTTTGGCCGCAATATTTGCAAAGGAACTTTATCATAGAGTCTCCGCCGGCTCCATTTGCTTGTCTCCACTGCCTGGAAGTCAGGCTAAGTAATTACGCGTTTGCCAGTTTTTCTTGTATCAGCTCTCTGGCTTTGTCGAGGGCGTCTTTGATTTTCTCCGGTTTTTTCCCGCCGGCCTGTGCCATTTGCGGCCTTCCGCCACCACCGCCATCGACTATCGGCGCAATCTCCTTGACCAGCACGCCAGCCTTTAGTCCCTTCTTGATTAAATCATCGGTAAATCCGGCCAACAGTGTAACCTTGCCGTCATCATCAAAAGCAAGGACAACAGCAGCAGATTTTGCCTTCTTCTTGAGCATATCGATAGCTTCTCTGGCCTGTTCGACCGAGACGTGCGACAATCGGCCAATTATTACTGATGTTTGGCCGATTTTCTCGCATTTTTCCAGAAGTTTTTTTGCCTCGACCATCGCATCGGAGCCGGGTTGTCGGGCGCCGGATTTGAGCTTCTTGGCAAGTTTCTTATTTTCCTTTATCAATCGGTCGACGCGCTCAATCAGTGCCTCGGCGCTCGTATTCAGCATCACCGAAAGCTTTTCAACAATTTCGCCTCGGTCCTCGAAATATTTGGTGAGTCCGGAGCCGGTCAGCGCGGTAATCCTGCGGACACCGGCGGAGATGCTCTCTTCTTTGATTATCTTAAACCCGCCTATTTGGCCCGTATTATCGCAGTGCGTCCCGCCGCAGAATTCCCGCGAAAAAGCTTCTCTAACCAGTTCTTCGTTCGCCGCACCAATAGCCACCACTCTAACTTCGCTTCCATACTTCTCGCCGAAAAGCGCCATTGCCCCCAGTTTTTCCGCCTCCGCCCTCGGCATCACCACACAAGTTACCGGCAAAGCGGCGGTGACTTTTTCACAGACAAGCTGTTCTACTTTTTTCTTTTCGTTGGGCGTCAATGCCTTCGGGTATGTAAAATCAAACCTTAGGTAATCGGTGCAGACAAGACTGCCCTGCTGTCTTACCGAATCACCCAGCACCTGCTGCAGCGCCCACTGTAAAAGATGCGTGGCTGTATGGTTCTTCTTTATCGAATCCCTGTCTTTGCTGACGACTGCTTTTACAGTTTGGCCCTTCGTGAACGCCCCTTCCGCTACTTTGCCCCGATGAATCACGCAATCAGCTATCCTAACAGTGTTGGCAACAATGAATCGGGCTTTATCCGATTCTATAATACCGCAGTCCCCGACCTGACCGCCCGCCTCAGCGTAAAAGCAGGTCCTGTCGAGAACAATACCAACCTCGCCGCCAATCTCAACATTACCCACGTTCCCAAATCCCTTCTCATCAACAAAACCGACTATCTTACCGTCGCAATCGTCGACATGATATTTATGCAGGTCTTCCGTTGTCGGCAATTTGGTATCGGCCAGGACTGAGATTAGCGAGGCGGATTTCTGGGCTGCCCTTGCGCGCTGACGCTGGGCTTCCATCAGCTCGTTAAATTTGGCCGTGTCAACTTTGAGGCTGCGTTCTTCGGCCATAAGCTCGGTCAAATCGAACGGAAAGCCGTAGGTGTCATAAAGCTGGAAGGCATCTTCGCCATTTATAACTTTGTCTTTCGATTTTTGCGCCCGCTTGGCGGCAGTGTTGAATATTTCAATACCTCTATCGAGCGTTCTGCCAAAGCTCGCCTCTTCCGATTCGACAACCGTTGAGACGAAGTCGGCCCTTTCGCTTATCTCACCAAACGCATCACCTAAACAATCAACGACTACCGGCACGAGTTTATACATAAACGGATCGTGCATTCCTAATTCTCTGCCAAACCTCGAAGCCCGGCGAAGTATCCGACGAATTACGTAGCCCCTGCCTTCATTAGAGGGTGTTGCGCCATCGGTTATCGCAAAGGTCAGCGAGCGAATATGGTCGGATATGACTCTGAAGGCATTGTCGATATTGTTGTTCCGCTCATAGGTATATTTGTGGCCGGTGAGGTCAGCGATGCGTTCAATTATGGGCATAAACAAATCAGTATCATAATTGCTGTTTTTTTTCTGCAGCACTGCTGCGATTCTTTCCAGGCCGGCACCGGTATCGACGTATTTGGCGCCTAATTCGGCGAGCTTGCCGCCCTCGGTACGGTTATATTGTATAAAGACCAGATTCCAGAGTTCGATGAACCGGCTGCATCCGCCGTTGACGCCGCACTTGTGGCCGGGTACACTTTTTTTGTCGCACATATCAGGCCCAAGGTCGATATGTATTTCACTGCAAGGCCCACAGGGACCGATATCACCCATCTCCCAGAAATTATCTTTCTTTCCGAAAGCCAAAACCCGCTCAGCAGGTATCGATGTCACCTTCGTCCACAGCCTGGCGGCCTCATCGTCTCCGGGCAGGCCATCGGCCTTGTGGCCGGCAAAAACCGTCGCCCACAAGCTGTCCGGGTCAATGCCCCAAACCTTTGTAAGAAGCTCCCATGCCCATTCGATTGCCTCGGCCTTGAAGTAATCATCGAACGACCAGTTGCCTAACATCTCGAAAAAAGTGTGGTGATAGGTGTCCTTGCCCACTTCCTCAAGGTCGTTGTGTTTGCCGCTTACCCGCAGGCATTTTTGGCTGTTGACCACACGCCCGTACTCCGGGGACACCAGGCCCAAAAAGATGTCCTTGAACTGATTCATCCCGGCGTTGGCAAAAAGCAATGTCTCGTCATCAATAGGCACTATGGGTGAGCTGGGGATAAATTCGTGACTTTTATCCTTGAAAAAATCTATAAAGCCGCTTCTGATTTGCTTTGCACTCAACATTTTCAACTTTCAGCTTTCAGGCCTTTGGCAACGAGGATTTTATTTTTTATTTCCTCGCGTAAATCTTTATTTTCAACCAGATATTTCTTGGCGTTTTCTCTGCCCTGCCCAAGACGGACATCCCCGTAGTTTAGCCATGCGCCGCTTTTTTCTACACAACCGCAATCCACTCCCAAATCGAGCAAGTCGCCTTCATAGCTTATTCCACTGTCGAACATAAGGTCGAATTCCGATTCACGGAAAGGCGGCGCGATTTTATTCTTTACCACCCTGGCCCTGACCCTGCTGCCGATGGCACTGCCGCCCTCCTTCATTGTTGCCAGCCGTCTTACGTCGATTCGGATTGTGCTGTAAAACTTCAGCGCCCTTCCGCCGGGTGTGGTTTCAGGGTTGCCGAACATCACGCCGATTTTCATCCTGATTTGATTTATGAACAAAAGGACCGTTTTGCTTCTGCCGATGACAGCGGTAAGCTTTCTCATCGCCTGACTCATCAATCTTGCCTGCAGTCCGACGTGTCTGTCACCCATCTGGCCTTCGATCTCCACTGCCGGCGTAAGTGCGGCCACCGAATCAACAACTATAACGTCGATGGAATTGGACCTTATCAACATCTCGACAATTTCGAGCGCCTGTTCACCGGTATCTGGCTGGCTGACCAGCATGCTGCTTACATCGACACCCAGTTTTTTAGCCCAGGTTGTGTCGAGTGCGTGTTCGGCGTCGATGAAGGCCGCTACGCCGCCTGCACGCTGGGCACTTGCAATGACGTGAAGTGCAAGGGTGGTCTTGCCGGACGCTTCCGGGCCGAACAGCTCTGTAACTCTGCCGCGCGGGATGCCGGCGCCGCCGAGAGCGATGTCCAGAGACAGTGAGCCGGTCGGAATCCCAGAGATTTTGGCGTACAGGTGCTCATCCATTTGCATAATCGCACCCTGGCCGTATTGCTTTTCAATCTGCGCAATGACACGCTGCAAGGCGGTTTCCTTGCCGGTTGTTTGGGGCCTCAAACTCTCTATCTTGCTTTTGCCTGTTTGGGACGTTTTTGTCTTTGCCATTTTTGTAACCTCCTATTCCATATCTGGTATTTCGCTTCACATATTATGTTTCACACAGTTTATAATTGCCTAACACGGTATAAACAGGTCCGGTGGGCGTCAACTGACTCTGGTAAACCGAGACCGAGTCAGCCGGCATAATCCCAAGCTTAAAATCCCTGTATTGCTCAGCTATTTGCGCCAGCTTGACACCCGCCCTGGGGTTTCTTATTCTGCAGAGGGTCAAATGGCCGGAATAAGCCCTCTTCTCCGGCGGCCAACCGGCCGAGGCCAACTGCTGCTCAAGGTCCTTTTGCAATTGTAACAGATTTTCTCGTCCCTTGCCTGCACCAACCCATAAAATCCTGGCACTTCTGCCGCCGAAATGGCCGACCGATTCTATGGCCAGCTCGAAGCTGTTGTGTCTGCCGGCAGCGTCCCTGGCTATATTACAGACATCAACAACCTGCTCATCTCTTATCTCGCCTAAGAACTTCAACGTCAGGTGCACATTCTCCGGCTTTACCCACTTGACATCGCTTCTCTTAACATCGACCTTACTCATCAACTGCTGCTGTAAATCGCTTAATGCAGCTCTGATTTCTTCATCAATATCTATTGCTATAAACACTCGCATTAGCTCTTTAGCCTACTAAAAATGTGTTACCTCTCTGAGGGTTTCGAATCTGCTGTCGATATCGGTTTTGCTTATCGAGGTCAGACCTGCCAGTGAAAAATCGGCAATTGTAAACGAGGCAGCCACCGTGCCGAAAGCAACTGCTGTTTTTAACGAGTCAAAATCGGTCTTGCCAGCCTGTGCCAGATAGCCCATAAAGCCCCCTGCGAAGCTGTCACCGGCACCGGTCGGGTCTTTGACTTCGCTGGCTGGATAGGCCGGCAAAATAAATCTTTCGCCGCCTGCCTTGCACACCATCGAACCCGATTCACCCTTCTTTATTATCACTACGGTCGGCCCCATATCCAAAATCTTTTCCGCCGCCTTTATCAGATTATGAACGTCGGCCAGCATCCTCGCTTCGCCGTCATTGATTATTAAACAATCGATTTTATTAAGAAGCTGTTTCAAGTCATCAAGCTCGTCCTTAATCCAGCAGTCCATCGTATCAGCGGCAACAAAAAAAGGGTCTTGTACCTGCTGGAGCAATTGTATTTGAAGAGCCGGGGCCGTATTTGCCAGGAAGACGAATTCACTGTCCTTATATTCAGCAGGCACGGTCGGCGGCGCCTCGGCAAGCACATTTAATTCGATGTAATCCGTCCTCCTATCGTTCATATTATCGTGATAGGAGCCTTTCCAGCGAAAGGTCTTGCTCTGCCGCCTGACCTCCAAACCCGTCAAATCAACGTCCCTGCCGGCAAAAACTTCAGCCAAATCGAACGGGCAATCCGGGCCGATAACACCTACGAATCTGACCGGCGTAAAGAAGCTCGCCGCCATACTAAAATAAACCGAAGAACCACCAAGGCACTCCTCACTCACACCATAAGGCGTTTTAACGGTATCAATCCCAATCGAACCGGTTACCAATAACGACACTCAATAATCTCCTCTAAGTCTGCACCCTTGCTTTGACTATTCTTATCGTATTATCTATTCTTTTTAAGGTATTTTCTTTGCCTAACATCTGGACCGAGTCAAAAATCGGCGGACTGATTGTAGTCCCACAGATGGCTACCCGCAAGGGTTGAGCGACTTTCCCAAGGCCAACCTGCTTTTCCTCAGCTAAGCTCCGGAGCATATTTTCAATATTCTCAACAGTAAATTGCTCCATAGCCGCAAGTTTATCACGAACGATTGCTAAAATAGCTAACCCGTCATTCTTGAGCAAAACCTTCTTAACGGCTTTGTCATCATACACTATCTGGTCATTACCCAAAAAGAGAAATCTGCTTTTGCGCTCAATGTCAGCTAACGTCCTTGCGCCGGCACAAATTTCTATAATTTTCTCAAGGGACTCATCATCAGCGCCAATCACCGGGGATTCGATGGCGCCCACGTAATCCTTAAAGTGCTGAAGAAGCTTTTCGTCGCTGGCCTGACGGATGTGCTCGGTGTTGAAAGCAAGAAGTTTCTCACGGTCGAACAGACTGTTGGCCTTTGTCAGGCGCGCGAGGTCAAAACAATCGATTAGCTCCTCAATCGACATAATTTCACGGTCGCCGCCGGGGTTCCAGCCTAACAGTGCAAGAAAATTCACCATGGTCTCGGGAAGGTAGCCGCTGTTAAAGAAATCAACAATATTAATCTCCGGCAGCTTTATGCCAAGGTGTTTTGCCATCGCATCGATGGCGGGTATGTCAGGTGTAGTTTTACCTTTAAGAAAGCTGTTCACTTCTTCAACGGTAATATCACCAATCCCGGCAAGTTGTTCCAGGTCAATATCCTCTACGGCCTTGATTGCCTTGCGAAGGGCTTTGGGGCGCTCGCGTTTGGAAAGCTTCCCGCCGGTATCGCTGACGGTAACGGACATGTGCGCATACTTCGGAAGCTCACCAAGTCCTAAAGCTCTCCACAATTCCTGCTGGCCGGGTGTGTTCATCAGGTGTTCCTGGCCGCGGATGACGTGGGTTACTCCCATGAGTTTATCATCGACGACGCACGCAAAGTTGTACGTGGGAATCCATCGCTCTTTTGTATAATAAAATCGCCTATTTCACCGGCTGCAAACGTGACCTCACCACGCACAACATCGGTAACCACAATAGGCTCATCGCGGCCGACAGCAAAACGTACCGTTACAGGACAGCCTTGTCCGCGCATCTTTTCGGCGTCTTTGTCCCCGGGGAAATCCTCGGGCCGAGGATAGATGAAGCTCTTCTTTTGTGCCTCGGCCTGCTTGCGCATAGCCTGAAGCTCGTCTGGCGTATCGAAACAATAATAGGCCTTTTTCTCACCGAGCAGTTGTATTATGTACTTATCATAGATGTCTCGCCGCTGAGATTGCAGATATGGGCCATTCGGGCCGCCGACCTCCGGCCCCTCGTCCCATTCGATGCCGAGCCAGCACAGGTCGTTGGCGACCTGCTGAATGGCGGTTGGGGTATTGCGTTTTTGGTCCGTATCCTCAATACGCAAAATAAATTTACCGCCCATCCGCCGGGCCCAGAGCCAGTTGAACAGGGCGGTTCGAGCACCGCCGACGTGCAAATAACCTGTTGGTGACGGCGCAAAACGCG
>Ga0114922_10003485_pt1 | contig 14647 bp, 6 predicted proteins | sample AartaG_FD_100975 | JGI IMG/M metagenome (GOLD analysis project Ga0114922, IMG submission 100975) | Deep subsurface microbial communities from Aarhus Bay to uncover new lineages of life (NeLLi) - Aarhus_00045 metaG | ecosystem: Environmental > Aquatic > Marine > Oceanic > Sediment | place: Aarhus...
ACGCCGGTGAGCAGTTCGAGCGTTTCCTGAGGCATCCCCAGTGCGACAAGAATTTGGCCAATGGCTCCCATGTTGAAATACGCCCGATAGTGAAACGCTTTTGACAACTGGTCCGGCTGAAGGTCGTTAGGGCCGATAAGCTCGGTGAAGAGCTTGATCCAGGCTCCATTGACGAGCGGCACGTTGACCGACCACACCAACGGTTTGATGATGCCGGGGAGCACCTCTCGTGAGATGCGGTTGGAATAGATGACCGCCTGCTCGATTGCAGTAATGGGGCGCAACTGGACCCAGTAGAGGGTTGTGCCATCAAAGACCCACTCCAAATCGACCGGCCGGCCAAAGGCTTTCCCAATGGCTTTCGTTTGGTCCGCGACAAGGTCGACGAGCTTCTCTTCGATTTGGTCCTGCTCCGGCGTCTCAATCCACTTCCCCCATTTGTGGACCCACCGCCATGGTTTCACACCATCTTGAGCAAGGGAGGTTCCGATCCCGGCCACCGCCTCAACGACAACCTCATCCATGCCGGTCACCGGGTTCTTGCTGAAAGAAACGCCGGAGAACATCGGCTCGACCATCTCTTGAATGATGACCGCCATCTTCAGGTCATCAACACGTATGCCAAGCTTGTCTGCATACGCTCGAACAGACGGCGTCCAAGCGGAACGCCAGATTTCTTGAATGGCTTGCACGAGGTTGTCGGAACCGCTCACATCCAGGAGCGTAGCAAACTGGCCTGCGAACGAATGTCTTGTGCTGTCTTCGACGTTGGCTGATGATCGGACAGCATAGGTGCAACCGGCACCCTGCAGTTCTTCGATATGATGCCGCAGACGTTCGACCACTGTGGGACCGTTATCGAGGAACTCCGTATGGCAGTCCCAGGGAACCACGAACGTCGCCGGTACCGGGTAGCCGGAATTCTGCAGGAAACGAAGCCTCTTGGCCTTCGCTCCGATTTTGGCTCGACGACTTGTGGTTTTCAGATCGAGGATCATTCGCAAAAGCCTCGCAATCCCGCCGTAGCGCGAGAAAACGGCGTACGATTAAACCGTCCGTTGACTGCATTATGTTTCGAGGCTGAGTAGTATGTCAACTGTGTGGTTACCGCCCTTTACGTGATGTTGATTCATTCCGGGTAATGTAACGACGCGCAGGACGCGTTGAGAGCGTGCGGTCTGTGTGCGCTCTTACGAAGCGGTGTTGCGCCGCCTGTCATGTGCCCGAACACGGTATCCATCCTTAACCGATCGTTCTTGGAACGCTTATTGTGGCGGTTCGGTCAGGAACTCGAACTGGTATTGGAACGAGAACGATTCGCCTTTGCCGAGAGTGGTTTTGCGAGTGAAGAGTTCGAGATTGATCTGGCTCCAGTCGGGGTTCCACCAGAACCGCGGCTCGTCCACCTGGTCGGGGTGATAGGTTTCGAGGACGCCGAACCCGGCGTTATGGTTGAAGAACGCGAGCGCGCCGCCTTTGGCTGTCTTCAGCAGGTCGGCTTTGGGTCCCCGGTAGAGGTCCCACTCGTCGTTGAACTTCGCCCATCGGTCGTCGAGAACGTAGCCGGCGAGGACGTCGGTTCGATCCGTCCGGCTCACTGTATGGAACTCGGGATGGACTTTGATCTGGTACTCTTTCGGCTCTGCCGCGCCATGCGTGATCGTGGTTTCGCAGAAGATCTTCTCGGGAGCGCTTTGCTTCAAGGCGATGGTGCGCACGATTGTGGATCCGTCGGGCAAGGTCTTGGTGAGCGTCACGGAAGTCCCGTCGGATTCGGCAGCAAACTCAAGGGGCGATTGATGGTTGTAGCCGAGCACACCTTCCTCCTCGAACGTGCCACGAGCCAGATACAAGCTGTAGCTAGTTGATTCAAGTTCTCTCAACAGGTTTCGTCCGGTCGGTTTGTGAACGAGCTCGACTGTCTTGCCGTTTGCCCTCGGCACAACAATCATTTGCCACACATCATTTTCGAGCCGTACGGCAGGGGCGCCCGCGCCGGTGTTCCTGATGATGTTGAAATACTCTTCGGCGGCCATGCTCTCGGCGGCGTAAGTCATGTTGTGCTTCTTGCACAACGCGATATAGCGGTCGATCAGGCCGTCGTAGTTCGGCGGGAGGTCTGCTTTGAGCATCCCGTCACGGTATTCGATCTTCCCTCCGGCCTCGATCATCGCCTTGTACGCGCAAATTGAGGCCTTCTCGACCCTTGCGCGAACCGTCTCGTTCTCGGTTTGCGCGAGCGCTTTCTCGAAGTACTCGAACGCCTTCCGTGCCGTCTCCGGCCTCAGCCCCACCATTCGTGGCGAGGGGAAACAGTTCGGGTGAACACGTAAGCGTTCCGCGTTGTCGTGCAGGAAGTTGATATACTCGAGGATAGTCTCGGCGGCGTTCCCGTAGTGCAGCCGGACAAACTCCTCGCACACCTCGGTACCGTCAAGGGCGGGATTCCAAATAACACGCGATATGATGTAGTTTCTCAAATCGCACATCTCGCCTGCGTTCCCGTTGCCGTTGGCCTGCATGAAGACGCCCTTGACGTTGTTGCGCAGGAAGTATTTGACGTTGGGCGCGATGCTTCGCAGGTTGGGGAACGGCAGGTCGTATCGCGAGAAGTTGGTGTTGTAGTTCCAGACCCAGATGTCGTCGCATATTTTGCCCCATTCGTCCATGTCGCGGCAGAACTTGACGTTCTTGCGGCATTTCGGATCGTCGATCGGATGGAGCGTACAACACTCGATGCTGCATAGTTGAATCTGGACGTTGTGGCGCGGGACAATGGTTTTGGGAGCCTGTCGCGTGTACCAGTAAGCGAGCGTCCCTATCTTAACGTCCGGGTGTTTCTTCTCGACACGCTCGGCGACGGCGTTTACAAACGCGAGGTGCGACCCCATAGGCGTTCCCTCGCGCTCGTTCACCTCCTCGCAGCGCGGACATCGGCAGTATTCGGCGTTATCGTTCTGGCTAACGCTGATATTCTTGAGGGTAGGGTTAGCATCGAGCTCTTTGATGACGGCATCGGCGACGATATCGATGATATCCGGGTGTGTCACGCAGGGCTCGGGTCCACCACCGCCGACGTCGAGCTTGCGTTCGCCGTTCACGAGAGCGAAGTATTCCGGATGTGTCTCGCCGTATTTCTCCACAGGCAGCAGCCGGTACAGCGAGTGGTTAATCAGGTTCTGCCGGGTCTTGCCGCCGAGCTTCTCGTCGGGCGTCACGGTGTTGACGCGCAGCCGTGCCGCGAACTCGGGGTTCTCGGCGTTCTGCCGGTAATAGCTCCACCGGAAGGAGAACGGCGGATTGTAGGCGAAGTCCGTGCAGGGGATCTTCAGCCCGGCAGCATCGGGCACGTGCGTGTGGTCGGGTGCGAGGAACCGCACGCCCACACAATCTTCGAGAAACTGGTATACACCGTACAACGTGCCGCGCGGCCGGCCGCCGGCGATAACCACCCGGTCCTTCTCGACGATGAACCGCAGCTCTTCCTCGCCCATCGCGTTCGTGTCGAAGCCGAACCCGCTCTTCTCAAATGCCCGGCCCGGCCCGATGTAAACGTGGCCCGCTGCTGTGTCTGCATCGTTCAGAATGGGAAGATCTATCCCCGTCGCCTGCCCGAAGAGCCGCTTGAGCTCCTCGGCGGCATACTTCTCGGACGGAATTGCGGTAGCGTCCACGACAATATCCCATCCCTGCATGTGCGAAGAGTCCAGATACTCTTTCGGCCGCAAAACCCTCGGCACCATGGCGCAACCCGCACACACCACCAACGTCGCCAACCCACACACACCCAATCCACGTCTCATAGCAGAAACCTCCCCATTCGGGCCATTGTCAGCGTGCCGTATGGAGGAAAAGACGGTGATCGAACGCGCCGCGTTCTCCCCACCAGACAAGCACTCATAAAGCACACTTCCATCTTCCTGCAATCCAAACACAATGTTCGACCTCGTGTCTGCAGAACCAGTATAACCTGCTTCAGTACGCTTCTCAACCCTTGGTTTCATGTTTGGGCGGTGTGTCCTGCCGTCGCAGGACCATTTGTCTTCCGGCCGAGCGTGATGGTACACTATGCCTACGATAGCAGATCCCGTCGGGTCAGATGGTGGTCGGGTGGAGCCCCGACCGGATAGGTAGCCACGTCAACACGGGTTGAGGCGGGAGGTATGTAGCGTGTATGCGGCGAGGAGGACCACTGCATGAAGTGCAAAGCCACGGGGTATTCCAGTGAGGCATCCCTGGCGCTGTTGCGCAAACACATCAAGAGCGCCGCCGGCGATCTGTCCGAACTCGACGGAACTGACATAGTCGTGGGGATACCGTTCTACAACGAAGCCGAGACCGTGGGCGATGTCGTCCAGAATGCCATCGAGGGACTCAGCAAGTTTTATCCGGACAAGAAGTCAGCTCTGTTGTGCGTCGGGTCGCATGCCGGCGCGTCCGCACTCGAGCAAATACGTCTGATCGAGAAATCCAGTGATGGAAAGGTGCCCGTACGTAGTTTCCTCTTGAAGGAGCGCGCGCTCAACGGCAGGGGATGGAGCATCCGTGCGATGATGGAGATCGCCGCCGAGTTGCACGCGCATCTTGTCTTGTTAAGCGCGGACCTTATCCCGAGATCCGACGGGGCTCGCAAGGCGGGATTTGGCCCTGATTGGATACAAAGCCTGGCCGGGCCGCTTTTCGAGCATACGGTTGATCTGGTCATACCCCGGTATGTGTACCACCACTTCGATGTGGCCGTCCAGACACACCTCGCATATCCTCTCATAGCAGCGGCATTCGGCAAACGCATACGCCAGCCGATCACGGGCGAATACGGACTTTCTTACAAGCTGCTCCGCATCTGTCTCAGGGAGTCCGCCGGCTGGTTCGAAGAAGCGGGCACGTACGGATTCGACCCGTGGCTCATAACGAGTGCCATTGTGAACGAGGCGAGCATCTGCGAAGTGGGTATGGGGTTGAAGTTTCACAAACCCGATCCGGGCAAGATCAAGATGTTGTATTGCCAGACAGTAGGGGCGCTGTTCGAGCAGATCGCAACGCAGAACAAGTGGTGGCGGGCCCGCGGCAACGTCATCACGAACGTCGACACTATCGGCGCCAAAGAGGATGGCGTGCCGCAGCGGGTACCGCTCAAGTCGCGAGAGCTGGTGACTCACTGCCGCCGCGAATTCAACCAGTACCATCAACCGTTGCTGTCGAGAGTGTTGCCGCCTGACATCTACGCCAAGCTCGAGGAGCAAGCTGACAGTACGCCCAACACGTTCTATCTCTCAGGCGCGGACTGGGCTCGGGCAGTCAACGCGTTTCTTATCGCGTACGCCTTCGAGACCGGTTTTGACAGGTCCGACATACTCAACGGGTTGTACCCCGTGTTTATAGGTCGTCTTGCCAGCTTTGTCAGGGAAATCGAAGAGCTCAAGAAACATCTGGAAGGGTTACCTGCGGAGCGGGCCAACAGAATACTGCGCGGCGAAGCTGAAAGAAAGATCGAGGTGCAGACAGACGAATTCATTCGTCAGCGACCCGAGTTCCTAGAACGGTGGGAGGCCAGCGAGGCGGCGCGCAAACCTTATCTGCCGCAACTGGGCTCATGGGAGTTCATTCCAAACGTCGGCGTGGTCATCCCGCAAGACATTGAAGATCGCAACGGCGATAAGGTCTACGCACGCGACATTTACAGAACGTTGCTGGACAAGTACCGGGACGAATTCAAAGCGTTTGTGCACGACAGGCTCGACGTGCCTGAGGAAGCCGGGTCCGAACAGATACTCGCGGGCATACGCGAATTCATGCTTGCCGTTGAGAATGACCTCAGAACAACGATCGTTCCGGGCAGTCTGCACAGCGAGACAGGATTGCAGCGGGTAGTTGACGCCATAATGGCGTGTTTCCCGCAGGGCAATGGATTTTGTATTAAGGAAGAAGTCGCCTACCGGATTGTCCGTCGTCACGTGCCGAGGAACCTGGTGACGACACTCCCGTGTACGGATCTCGCAGGATTGTTGGAGATGTACGATCCCCACGACGCGCTTGCACTGGCCAGTTGGACCGAAGAAATGGAGTACAAGGAACGCGTGTGGCACGCGTTGGAAGAGTGTGCGCCCGAGGATTTCGAGCATATTCCTCTCAAGCCGCTTGTGGTTTCGCATCGGAATTTCCAGACGCTGGCAAACATAGCTGAGGCTTCTGGACTTAACAGGATTACAGGCAGGATAGTCGTTGGCACTCTGCCCAAAGGCAAAGGCGGCGAATTCCCGAGGTTACGATATTTCCTGAGCATAGTCAGGAACCTGGTGGACGCTGAGGTGTTTGGAGACATTTGGGCACAGTTTGCTGCTGAAGAAGTCGAGTTCGGCAGGAAGCTGGTCGCGTCCAAGAAAGGGCACTGGGGCAGACGTGTTCTCAGCGCCCACAACATGTTCGAGAACAGCGTGCAACGGATTGTGGCGGATCGCATTCGGGAGATGTCAGGACAGTTCCCGGATGATGTCAGGGCGCGCCTTGAAGGGATGGCCGATTCGTACCATCTGTCGATCACGTTGTCGGACGCGCGGTTCGTGCCGTGCTCTGCATGGACGTGGGCGAGCTACAGTTTCAAGGGCGGTCAAGGGTACCCGACGCCGTTGTCGGTGCTTGTAGAGCGCGATTGGGCGACGTACGACTTCATCGTGGCCTATCTGAAGGTGACGGGAACAGGCGACGAGGATACGCTGTATAGGAGAATCGTCGAGCTGATGGGCGAAGGAAAGGAGTCGGAAGATCTCAGGGAACATCTGTTTGGAATGACGGTCGACGCCATGGAAGTTCCCGTCCGGCAGTTGCAGAAGACTCAGTATAGCCTGTCAGGGAAGATGTGGCGCCCGGTCGACGGCCCTATTCTTGAACCCATAGAGGCTCATGTTTGGGAGTCGCGGTATGTGCTGAACTGCGCCGCGGTTCGCCTGGACGGCGCTATCTACATTCTTTACCGCGCGTTCGGCAAAGACGAGACATCGCGGATAGGTCTCGCGTGGACCGCCGACGGGTGCCATATTGACGGCCGGCTGGACACGCCCATATTCGAACCTGCCGAGGACACCGAATCTCATGGTTGCGAAGACCCGCGGGTGACGGTGATCGGCGACACATTGTACATGCTCTACACTGCGTACGATGGTGCGCTGGCGCAGATAGCCATGGCGTCCATAAGCAAACAGGACTTTCTAGCCAGGAACTGGGATGCGTGGGAACGGCGCGGCCTGTGTTTCCCGGGCGTCGCGAACAAGGATGCCGTTCTGTACCCGGAGAAGATCAACGGCAAGTTCGCCATCTATCATCGTATCGATCCGAACATGTGGCTGTCCTACGCCGACACCCTCGATTGTCCCTGGCCCAGAACAGGGTACCGGATAGTGATCGGGCCTCGGCCCGGCATGATGTGGGACTCGATAAAGGTCGGTGCAGGCGCCCCGCCGATAAAAACCGAGTTCGGCTGGCTCAACATCTACCACGGCGTCGATTACCTGCGTTACTACCGGATCGGTGTCGTGCTTGTGGATATCGACGACCCCTCCGAGCTGCTGTACCTGTCGCCGAATCCCGTGCTCGAACCCGAGGCGGATTTCGAGATCGGGAAAGGCTCGGGGGTATACTGGGTGCCGCGGGTGGTGTTTACCTGCGGGGCCGTGCCGGTGGCGGAGAAAGACGTCCTGGACGAAAACGACGAGATATTCGTCTACTACGGCGCGGCCGATACCGCCATTGGCGTGGCACGGGGCAGAGTCGGCGACCTCATTCCCGAAGACGCTCGCAAAGGCAGCCGCGGCAACCGCTCGTAGCGAAACCATGCCGACGGCTAATCTCGCTGGACAGACTTCTCGAAGGATAAAAAGAGATGAACATAGCCTTCGGACGTTGTGCGGTGTACGTTTTAGGGTGTTTTTGTGCCGGCCTGTTGGGGTGCTATTCATCCGGAGCGCAGGGGGCAAAGGAAGAGCCGAAACCGCGGCGCAGACCGGCAGGCGCGCTGCGATTTGACTATGTGGGGTATCGTGCGGCACGGTGGGAGGCCGAGAAGGTCGTCGAGCCGCAGCAGGAACGGCCTAATCGAGGCGGGCTCGTCCACGTATACTTCACGAACACCTCCGACAAACCCGTCGGCCTTCGCCACTACCGCCTGAACGGCAAGCATGACAGTTACTACCGGCTCGGGGGGGATATCGCGTGGGACCGGCTTCTGAAAGGAACCGTTGCGCCGGGCGACGTGGGCGTGCTCGAAATCAACGGTATCTCCGAGGAGTTCGCGTCCGGGAAACCGTTCGAGCTGACATACATAGACCGCAACTGGAGTCCCGTGGGCAGAACAACCTCCACCTTGCAGGAAGACCGCGTGCAGATCTCTTGCATCCGGGTCATACCGGGGATGAGCGAAGTGGAGATTCACGTTCGCCATACGGGGCGGGAGACGGTTGCACTCGAGTCGGCCGAGATCGTCGGGGTTCAAACGAAGAGCGTCCGCTGGTCTGCGCAAACCCTTGCCGGTCCATCCCACGCCATCGCGCGGGTGAAACTGGAAGACGCTCTCGCTCCGTCGCAGTTGCTGATCGTGAACCTCACGGTCACGGAAGGCGGCACGACGCGCAACGTTTTCGCTCACCGGCGTGCCTTCGAGGACTGGTTCCCTATCGGCACATGGTCGAACAGGCCCGACCGCTTCGCCACGATCAGACGCCACCATATTGAGACGATTGTGAAGGGTGGGCGCGCCGACGACCAGTTCTACTCGAATGACGCCGCACGGTACGGTTTCCGGACCATGGTCCATTCGGGCGCGCACCCTGACGTTGATACGATTCGAAGCTTGGGGGACCATCCCGCGGTGGCTTGCTGGATGATCCAAGACGAGCCGGACTGGTCGAGGACGCCGACTGCCATGTTGGTCGCCGACGAGATAACGCGGCGGTACAACAGCACGAAACCGACGTTCATAACGTTGTGCCGGAACGTGAAGTTTTTCGAGTACGCGTCCATACCGGACATACCGTGCATGGACCATTACTCGGTCACGGCGCCGTCGTCGAGCAGGTGGCCCAAACCGTACGGTACGCGGCTCGAAGAGACGGCGTACTACACGCGCGACCTGAAATCCGCGTCGGAACCGAAACCGATATGGATCTGGACGCAGGGAATCGCGTCATGGAGCGAGCGGCCAAAACGACCCCTACCCACACCCGACGAGCTCGCGGCCCAGCTTCTGCTCAACATCGGTCGCGGCGCGAAAGGGATACTCTGGTTCAACTTCGAGGTGGACGTCGGCGAGAAGTATCCGGACGTGATGGACGCGATCCGCCACTGGGGCCGGGTGCTCCGGCTGGTCCGGGAAGATCTGATCGGGTCGGAACCCATCGATGCGGACGTGCGCGCGCCGGAGCGAGTGGACGTAGCCCCGCTGGTGACCTGGGACAAGCTCATTCTCGCGATCACCAACCTCGACTACGAGATCCACGACACGGCCTACCCGTGGACGCCCGCAAAAGACGTGAAGATATCTCTCGACCGCCCCGAGTGGATCCGTCCGGCGACAGCTCTCGCCGTGGAACCGGACGGCGTCAAGCGCGTTCCGTTCGAAACCAGAAAGGACCGTATCGAGCTGTCCATCGGCGACCTGAACGTCTGCCGCTTGGTTGTCCTGGCAAACGACGCCGACGCCGAAAGACAGTACAAAGAACACTATCAGACGGTACTGGAAGACGAACATCGCGAGTTCTGATTTCAACCTGCTCGTGGGCGGCTGTAACCGGCAGGAGCCGTGCGAGTGTTCCTGTGTCCATCCGCACGTCACCGATTTCGAACGTGCTTTTTCAGCGTGTTTACTGATATCCCCAGACGGAAGGCGACTTCCTTTTGACTCAGCTTCCCCTTGTTGTCGAAAACGTGCCGCACATACTCGCTCACTACCTGGTTGACCGGTCGAATATCGCGCCTGCGCATGTCGCCGGAAAGGTGTACCTCGTGCCCCCCTACTCCTGGAACATCGGTTGGATGCCCGAGTTCTTCTAGAACGTCGTCGTCAAGCAGCAGCTTCCTGCGAACGTATCCAGCCAGCTCCCGCACGTTGCCCCGCCAGCGATGACTCCTGAGTGTTTCCTCGCCTTGTTGGAAGTATGCAACTGCTTCCTCGGTTTTGCGGGAACCGGAAACGTTGTCAAAGCGATAGGCGATGTGGCGGATTATTCGGATGATATCCTCCGGGACATCGGCAAGGGAGGGTGTTTCCAGCTCGACTTCCGCGATCCGGTAGAACAGGTCATGGCGGAACTCACCCGATTCGAGTTTCTGTCTCAAGTGAGGCTGTGCGGCAGCCACTATCCGAGCATCGGCCGTGGATTCTTTGTCCTCTCCCATGCGTCTGTATCGCTTCGTCTCGAGAAACCGCAACAGGTCGGCTTGAACAGGCCCCGGCATGTCTGCGAGCTCGTCGAGAAAGAGAGTACCGCCCTTTGCTCTTTCGACGAGCCCTTTTCTCTCCTGAATCGCACCTGTAAACGCCCCTTTGCGATGGCCGAACAGTTCCGACCTCAGAAAGTTCTCTTCCAGACCTGCACAGTTTATGGAAACAAAGGGTTTTGAACGGCGGGCGCTGAACTCGTGCAGATAGAAAGCGACCGCCTCTTTGCCCGTACCAGTTTCGCCTGTGATGAGGACTCTCATATCTGTTGAGGCGATCTCAAGAATCCTTGCTTTCAAGTCGGTGGTTGTTTTCGATTGTCCCTCAAGATAAGGGAAGTCCGCTTCCCGAAAATGCCCCAAAGAGTCACGATCCTTCGCAGGGACTCGAAACGGTGTCTTGCGAATTGTCTCGATGGCTTCTTTCAAAGGATCGGCGTTCAATGACCGCATGAATGACAGCGTGATTTCGTACCTCAGGTAATCGCGAAGATCGGGATCTGAGCAGTTTGCAGCATCCGCAGCGGGCGGGAAAACCCCATCGAAAGCCTCCGCCAGGGTGTTCCCCTGAACCAGGTGCACGTGTCCGAGGCGCGCGCAAGCTTGCGCTACGGATTTGGATTGATGTGGCGCGAACCATTGCACTTCCGTCCCGCACCGACCAACCTGTCTCAGCACCTTGCGGACAAACGCGGGGTCCGTTAGCTGGGACACCAAAACGATGGCATTGGAGATATTACATCGGCGAACCCATCCGTCGAGGACCGAGACAATCCTTTTTCGACCGGCAACATGAAGGTCATCCCACGAACACCGGGCGGCCATGCACAGGCATTCCGGTATGGGGGACAGCGCTATCGCAGTTCTCTTGTCCATACATCCATAGTATCAGATATTGACATACATGTCAATATCTGACAAGAAAGCGCTGGCACGTGAAGGTGTAGAGGCTCAATAATCAGGCATTTCCAATCTGGCATGAGTTGTGCTTTCCCAAGTGGCATGGTTTCTAATGAGTCGATTGTTTGAATGGAGATTTCAGTGAACGGAGAGAACGAACAGTACCGGTGTAAAACAATATGCGTTGATTTCGACGGTGTACTGGCCGAATGCACGGACGACATCGAGAGTTTCGGGCGATTGATCCCTGGAGGTGCAGAAGCATTGGCCGAACTGCGCGCTCATGGATACAGGATCATCGTGTACACGGCAAGGCCCGCGCGGAAGGAGCACATCGAGCGCCTCTCCGCCTATCTTGAAGCTGCAGGGATTCCTTTTGACGAGATCAACTCGAACTCCGGCTGCGACTGGCCTTCTGCAAAACCCCTGGCGGACCTTTACATAGATGACAGGGCGTTGCGGTTTGAAGGGGACTGGATGAAGACCCTTGCTCTGGTGAAGCGTTATCTTGGGTTGAACAGTTCCGAACCTGATGAACCGCCCTATGAGAACCTGCTTGCAAAGGTGACGGAGCGTGTGAACGAGGTGGCGCGGTTCGACGAGTTCCTGAGAAACGACACGTCGTGGCTGACTGCCCCTGCTTCGACACGGTTCCATCTGGCGAAAGAAGGCGGACTGGTCGAACATTCTGTGAACGTCGCGCGCACGCTGCTCAAGCTCCGCGAGCTGCTTGCGCCGGACATTTCCGAAGAAAGCTGCGTGATTGTCGGACTCTACCACGACGTCGGCAAGGTGGGTATGCCGGAAAAACCGTATTATCTGCCAAACCTCAGCGAATGGCACGTCCGGCACAGAGGGATCTGCTATACTGTGAACCGAGACCTTGTTCATCTTGACACCGCAACACGAAGCCTCTACCTGGTGGGGAGGTACATTACGCTGAACGAGGACGAGGTACAAGCAATCCGATATCATGACGGTCAGTACGTCCGAGAGAACGGCTCTGTCGCGCATAAGGAGACGAGACTGACAAGGCTCCTTCAATACGCGGACAACTGGAGCGGCGGAGTGCTGGAATGATGGGATGCGGTATGCAGGAGTTCAGCGCACTGGGTAAACAAGGGTAACAGAGGAGAATCGAGACTATGCCAACCATCGAAGGATACGCAGAGAGAGGAGTGGTAAATGCGCTTTTCGAAAGCATTGTTGCTTCAAAAGAGCCAAACAAGGTTTTGCCCCTTTTATTGGAATGCGCGAAACCTGTTCTATCTGGGTATGGCGAGCGGACATTCCTTAGTGAAGCTGTCACGGATTTCAAGGTCTATGTTGAGCCATCTCTTTCTGACTTTGGCTGTCCTGATGCGGTGGTTTTCATCGACACCGCTGACTCGCACCGCAGCGTTATCTTCGTGGAAGCGAAACTGGAGACGTTCTGCTCTAGTTGTCGTGCGTTTTACCGAGATAAAGACACGTATCAGCGAAACGGTAGCACAATCCTCCATGAGCTGTTCTTGAAAGCGCGTTTCGTCGATGCCCTTACTAGGGAAGAATATCTTGGAGAGGACCACCCTCTTAACAAGGGTTTTCACGTCTACGAAAAAGACGCCAAGAATCGCAAGATCGGAACCGACCCGCTCGTTCTCGAACTCGTGCTCAAGATCAGGGAGTGTATTGCAGGCGACGTTGGTCGGGTAGCTTTCCTCGCCTTGACAACGGACCGGGAACCTGAGGCAACGGATTGGAAGACCGTGAGTGGCGGAAGGCAAGACATCTGTAACCACATTAGAACAATAGATGGAAAGGAAAACGGGGGCGATAATAGCAGGTTCTCTCCACGGGACCCGGAGGAATACTGGCTAGGTATGACGTATCTCTGGGGATGGCAGGACATACATCGAACGGCACAGTGGATAAGAGGTGCCGGCGAAGAGTCGATGGAAAGACTGTTGCGTACCATTGAGTGGAACGAACCGAAGTTCAGATTCCCGCAGATTGAGCCGAGACCGGATGAAAAGACAGCATTCTACGATCGCTTCTTTGCTAAGATTGGGCTCAGGATCGAGAAAAGCAACAAACCATGTGAACAGGCAAAGGTCCAAGGGAGGAGCACATACTACTCCAAAAGCAGCAAACGGGCTGTTATGACCGTTTGCCTGGTGGAATCATTTGGAGGCCCTGCGCTGGATGTCTATTTGTTACCGAGGGGTGAGAGGAAAGCCGAGGCATTCAAGATTGGCTGGAACGACCTGAAGAGCTATGGCGATCCAAATACATGTTCGGGAGGCATTGAGAAGATAATCAAGCACAAGGAGTATATCGATAGCACCCATGGTTGAGCCCTCGCAAGGGGTGCAACCTTGTAATGGTGGAATCAAATGGGCACTGAGAGAAAGAGACGTTCTTTGGCATCCTCAACCCGAACGCCGGTCCGGGAAACGATGCCGCCGGGTCGAGTTGCGGCTTTCGCTTCCAATGACGAACTGCTTGAGGCTGCGTTGGAGGTGTTCCGAGCGCGCCGGCAGTTGTTCTCGGCTCGAAACGAGGAGGAAGTAGAAGAGGACACGCTGAGGTGCTTGCGGCGACGGGAAGCAGCCTGGACACGCTGCTGGCACGACTCGTTCCGTTTGACGGAGAAGTCCGTCGCGATTTGCGAACGGTGCACGCAACATCGGTTGAGCAGAACCGAGCGCGAGATTGTGGTGTTGCTTCTTCTGGATAGGTTGGCGTTGCTCGAGGATGGTGTTCAGACTTGTGGGGACGTCATCAACGCCCTCGGGCTTCCAACACGCAAGGTGGTGGACGCTCTGCGGCGTCTGTCAGAGCACGGTCGCCTGTACAAGGTCGGACTCATTTCGTATGAGGACCCGGACGAAGATATGCGCGATCGCAAGCTGATCGTCGATCCCGCGCTCGTGGACACCGTGCTGTTCGAGAAAGAAGGCAACTCGATCGGCTGGCCTGTCAAGATAGAAGCAGAACTACACGGACACCTTTGCGGCTTGACTCGTGTTCTTCAAAAGAAGAGCGACGGACTCGATAATGCAATCTGCGGCTTCGGGAACGAAAGCGACGTGTACAAGTTGAATCGCAAAACCGATCGATTGCTGAACAGTCTCAAGGAAACGCTTGAGCTGCACCCGAAATGGAAGCTGAGCGCGTTGCGTCAACAGGGGTTTCTCAAACCGGACTGGGTTATGCTGCTCGCGTTGATCGGAAAAGAGCTGGGGCATCTCAGCGCCGATGAGCCGCTCTTTCAGGGAGCCGGTCTGGCCCGTGCCGCAAGCAGGAGCATTGCTGAGTTTCAATTCAACATCAAACG
>Ga0114922_10003486_pt1 | contig 14646 bp, 10 predicted proteins | sample AartaG_FD_100975 | JGI IMG/M metagenome (GOLD analysis project Ga0114922, IMG submission 100975) | Deep subsurface microbial communities from Aarhus Bay to uncover new lineages of life (NeLLi) - Aarhus_00045 metaG | ecosystem: Environmental > Aquatic > Marine > Oceanic > Sediment | place...
GAGGAGCAATACCGCGCTATCTTCGAGCAGGCGGCAGACTCTATTGTACTCGTTGACGCAGAGACTGGAGCACTGGTGGAATTCAATGAGAGGACACATGAGAATCTTGGATATACCTGCGAAGAATTCGGAAAACTCAAAATACCGGATTTTGAGGTTATAGAGTCCACAGACGAAGTTACGATGCATATCGAGAAAATTGTCAGGGAGGGAGCTGATAACTTTGAAACGAAACATAGGACAAAAGATGGGGAAATACGAGACATTTTGGTAAGCAGTAAGGCTATTTCCATTAGTGGGAAGACATATATTCAGAGTATCTGGAGAGATATCACCGAACGCAAGCGGGCTGAGGCAGAAATTGAAGAATCAAAGATTCGTTATCAGAAATTGTTCAATAGAGTCCTTACTCCGATATTCCTGTTAAATCCTGAAACACAAATCATCGAAGAAGTCAATCCTGCAGGAATGAGGATAACAGGATATAATAGCGAAGATTTAATAGGCTCCCTTTTTAGAAAAGTCATGCCTGAATACAGACATAAAGTCAAAAAATTGTTGAAAATTATAGAAGAAGAAGAAGAAGAAGAAGAAGAAGAAGAAGAAGAAGAAGAAGAAGAAGAAGAAGAAGTGCTTAACCTTACCAACACTATTGTTCAAACAAAAGAAGGTGAAGAGCTGATCGTTGATGCTGTTTTATCATACTATGTTTACTCAGACAAACCGCTCATTCAGATAATTATGACGGACATCACCGAGCGCAAGCGGGCGGAGGAGGCACTGAAAAAATCTGAGCGCGAGTTGCGGTTCAGAAATCGGATATCAGAGATATTTCTCACCATTTTTGACGAACAGATGTATATGGAAACATTAAAAGTAATCCTGCAAGCAATGGAAAGCGAGTATGGAACATTTGGGTATTTTGAGAGCCAGGGTAACTTTGTCACACCCGCTATTACAAGAAAGGTCTATTGGGATAAGTGTAATGTCCCTGATAAGGAAATTATCTTTGAATCCGGCGTTTTCAGCGGTATGTGGAAAAAGGCCATTAAAGAGAAAAGAGCTCTTTATAAAAACAAGGGAATATTCAAAACTCCAGAGGGACATATCCCTATCCAAAATACAATGGTTGCCCCAATTTACTATCGTGGTGAGCTTATCAGTGTAATTCATATAGCAAACAAGCCAACAGATTATAACGAAGATGACAGAGCATTGCTAGTAACTATTGCTAACCACATAGCCCCTGTTTTATACGGCCGGTTAGGTAAGGAAAGAGAGGAAGTAGAACGCAGGCGGGCAGAGGAAGCCTTACGCAAAGAGCATTCGTTCACGGATGCTATTCTGGATACAGCCGGCGCTCTGATGGTTGTGTACGACCGCAAAGGAAGGATGGTCCGCTTTAATAAGGCCTGCATGCGAGCGACCGGATATTCGTTCGAAGAAGTAAAAGGAAAAACCGTTTGGGATATGTTGCTCACTCCCGGAGATGTGAAGAAGATTAAAGAAGATTTTAAAACGATGAGCACCGGTATTCTGGTGAAGAAGAACGAGAGTTGCTTGCGGACGAAAGACGGGAACGAGCGGTTGATCTCGTGGGCGAATACGGTTCTTCTTGATGAAGATGATGTCGTCGAGCATATCATTTCCATCGGCATCGACATCACAGAGCACAGACGAATTGAAGAGGAGGCTCAGCACAACAGGAAGGAATTGCAGATTTTGACTTACCAGCTCATGCACACACAGGAAGATGAGCGTAAGAAGATTTCTCAGGAATTGCACGATGAGCTGGGTCAGGCATTGACTGCAATCGCTATCAATCTAGCCACAATCGAAAAGTTACTGCCTTTGGAGTATAATCCTCAATTCAAAGAGCGATTATCAGAATCGTCAGTTCTTGTCGATAACATGTCCCGTCAGTTGCACGAGATGATACTCGATCTGCGTCCCTCGATGCTCGATGATCTTGGGCTGGTTCCGACATTGCGCTGGTACCTCAGACAGTTTGAGGGCCGAACACAAATAAAAGTACATTTCAAAGCGTGGCATCCCAAGCCACGATTGCCCGTGGAAATAGAGATCGTTCTCTATCGCATCATCCAGGAAGCACTGACGAACATAGCTAAACATGCAGGAGCTGAACAGGTTCAAGTACGGCTGACTCTAAGAAAATCAACAATCAAAACGGTCATTGAAGACGATGGAAAGGGATTTGATTTGAATGAGTTGTCCGACTTACCGATACATAAACGTGGTTCGGGACTAGTGGGTATACGAGAGAGGCTGTTATCCGTGAATGGCGAATTTGACATATCATCCAGGGAAAGTCAAGGTACCAGAATCGTAATAACCATTCCAATTGGAGACGAGAGATGAATGCGATTACCATATTATTAGCCGAGGATCATACTATCGTCCGGAAAGGGCTTCGTTCACTCCTGAGTACTATGGAAGGTGTCGAAGTCATCGGCGAAGCGGAAGATGGCAGGGAAGCAGTGAGCATGGTAGAAGAATACCGCCCGGATATCGTGATAATGGATATAACCATGCCTTTATTAAATGGGCTGGAGGCAACAAGACAGATCAAAAAGCGTTTTCCGGAAACCAAAGTACTGATCCTATCGATGCATGCAAACGAGGAATATATTCTGGAAATGCTTGAAGTCGGAGCCTCGGGATACATCGTAAAAAGGGCTGCTCCCGAAGAATTGATGCTGGCCATTCAGGCCGTCTCCAGGGGGGGGAAGTTTTTTAGTCCCTCTGTTTCCACGAAAATAGTAAAAGAGCTTTTAAAGAAAGGTACTGCCGGGAAATATAAGTCGCTCCATCATTCCCTCACCAGCCGTGAGAGGGAGGTACTGCAGCTCATCGCAGAAGGACATACCAGCCGGGAGATCGCCGAGATTCTCTTCATCAGCGTGAAAACCGTGGATGCACACCGGTCCCATATCATGGAAAAACTTGATCTTCACAATGTCGCAGACCTGACCAGATACGCGATTCAAAAAGGAATTATCGATATCGAAAATAAATAGACCTCCCAATCCGTATAATTTTAAAGCTAATCATTTATAAAATCAGAAAGATAGATGTTAGGCCCTAAGAAAACAGGGTCTTTTTTTTTGAAAAATAGGGTCTTTACTCTATTTACTGTGAAAAGGATAAGTTTTATATTTCGTCTATTATAGTTCAAACGTATTGTACTTACAGGAAATAAGATAATTTTCATGAATGTCATTAAGACATTGATCGTCGACGACAGTGCGGATTTCAGGAATCGCTTGCGCCGGTTTTTAGACGAGCAGAAAGAGATTGAAGTGGTCGGTGAAGCCGGAGACGGACATGAGGCCGTCGAAATGGCAAAAGCGCTCGAACCGGATCTCATCCTGATGGACGTTCGCATGCCCAGGATGAACGGACTTCAAGCAATGATAAAAATTGGCAACATTGAGAAGACGAAAGTAATCGTCCTATCCGGGTTTGATCTCCATGAATATCGAAAGGCTGCCAAAGAGATGGGCGCCAGCGCTTATGTGATCAAGAAATCCATGGTCGATAAGCTCATGCCTGCCATCCGGAAAACGTTCAAGGAATTATAAAAGTATGATTCAAGAAATTCGTCTATTCCTTTGCGTTGGGGGGGGGGTAAGACTTCATTTGAAGAACGAATGAAATGTTCCTGAATACGGCAGAATCGTATCCGTGAAAGATGAAAATAAAACCAAAAAGAAACTCATCGATGAGCTGAAGAAATTGCGCCGTCGAATCACTGAACCGGGACACGAGGAAGCTGGGCGCAAAAAGGCGGAGGAGAAAATTAAACACCTTAATCTTGTGCTGCGTGCTATACGAAATGTAAACCAGATTCTCATAAAAGAAAAAGATCGTGGTAAACTTATAAATAGCGTTTGTGATAATCTAATTGAAACACGTGGTTATTTTAATGCCTGGATTTCATTATTGGATGAATCAGGTAAATATCTTACTTCTGCTGAAGCTGGCTTGGGTAAGGATTTTTTACCTATGATTGAGCTGATGAAAAGTGGTAAGATAACAGCCTGTGGGAAAAATGCTTTAAAACAATCAGATGTAGTTATAACAGAAACTCCACAAGAAGAATGCAAGGATTGTCCAATTTCCGGGATATATGCAGGCAGAGGAGGAATGACAATTCGGCTGGAATATGAGGGGAAAATTTACGGATTAATGGCTGTTTCAATCCCAATAGAAATCATAAAAGATGAAGAGGAGTGTAACCTGTTTAAAGATGTCGCCGAAGATATAGCCTTTGCTCTACACATCATCGAGGTTGAAGAAGAGTGCAGATGGGCGGATGAGGAACTGAAAAAGAAAATGAATGAACTTGAAATTTTCAATGATGCAGCTGTGGACAGGGAATTAAAAATCAACGAATTAAGAAAAGAGATTAATGAATTGCTCAGGAAATCGGGTAAAGAACCAAAATATGAGATCGCGGAGTGAAGATCTTAGTTCAGGGGTTTTGTCGGCTGCCGAACACACCGGACTTGAGTCTAAAGATGTGGATGCATTCTGTTAAAATATGATAATTGTAGAAAAATGAAAATAAGTACAAAACTTACAATATTTCCTGTTGCTTTAGCTATAATGCTAATTGTATCATTATTTAGTATCCTGATAATCTCTAATAGTGCCATTAGAAAACAGTTTGGAAACCACTTATTGACAACTGCACAATCCAGAGCACATCATGTTGAGACACTTCTGCACAATTATAAAGCAACCGTTCAGATACTTGCAGAAGGGATTCCTTTTACAAATGTAGTAGACCCGCAAATCGATTATACGAGAAAAATGACTGAATGTAATCTAAGGATAAAACGAACTATTGAAACTTATCCTGACATTTCCAGAATTAGAATATTAAATATAAATGGCATCGTCATTGCATCCGGGCACGAAGATATTGGATTTGATCTAAGTGAAGAAGCCGTCTTTATAAAAGGAAACGAAAGTACTTATATTGGAGAAATTCATAAATCTGAATATACCGGGAATTTTGTTCTCAGTGTTTCAGCACCAATTTTTGTAAGAAATACATTTTCCGGAGTTTTGATCATTAATTTTGATGTAGAGAAGCAATTGAACGAAATTTTAACAGATAGAACCGGTCTGGGAGAAACCGGAGAGATATTTCTGGTGAATAAAGATAGTTTTATCATAACTCCTTCCAGGTTTGTTGATGATGCAATCTTAGACAAAAAACAAAACACCGGGCGGATCAACCTGAGTATATTAGAACACATAGAGGAAGGCTTTTCGCCGGAAACGGAAGAAATTCCGACTGTATATTCTAACTATGCCGGCAGGAAAGTTCTGGGAACACACTATTTTATTTCTGAGATGCAGTGGGTTTTGATTGCAGAATTTGATGTCAAAGAAGCAAATTCACCAATGGTTGAGCTGGCTGTTTTAGTAATAATTATTTTCTCGATTTTACTTATTATTACTATAATTGCTATTATTATAATTTCCAAAGATATTACTTTGCCAATTATTAAATTGCACAAAGGAACGGAAGAAATTATCAAAGGCAACCTGGATTATAAAGTCGGTATGAGATCAAAGGATGAAGTTGGTCAGCTTTCCCACTCATTTGATAACATGGCCGACAATTTAAGAAAAGCACAAAATAAATTGAAAGACTACACAGAAGACCTTGAAAAAACGGTAAAGGAAAGATCGGCTGAACTGGTAAAGCAATTTGAAAAAAGCGAAAAACAAAGAATTGCTACTTTAGTTGTTTTGAATGATCTTAATGCAACAACTAAGGAATTGAAGGCGGAAATCACCGTGCGCAAGCGGGCGGAAATGGCGCTGCGGGAGAGCGAGGAGAAATACCTCTTGGTTGTTGAAAATGCTCCGTCTGTATTATGGAAAACTAGTGAGAAAGGCGTTACTGTTTTTATAGGCTCGAACATAAAGGAAGTTTATGGCTATACTCCTGTAGAAATTTACGCGGATGGCTATAATAGTTGGCTTGGAAGAATACACCATGACGACTTACAAGAAGTGAAAAAAAACTTCCAAGCATTATTTGACAAGGGAAAGAAGTTTGATGTTGAATACAGAATCAAAAGAAAAGATGGTGAGTGGATTTGGGCACGTGATGTAGCAAGTGTTGTGCATGAAGAAAACGGAGAAAGATATGCTTATGGTGTTTTCACAGATATCACCGAAGTCAAGGAAGCTGAAGATAAAGTCAAATATCAGGCGACACTCGTAGAAAATGTTATGGACGCCATCCTTTCTTTTGATATGAACTTCATCATATTGAGCTGGAATAAAGCCGCGGAAGACATTTACGGGTGGAAAGCCGATGAGGTAATCGGAAAAAACCTGAATGAGGTCATCCCTGTTGAGTTTCCTAAGGATAATCGAAGAGACGTATTGAAATCGTTTTTCGAAAAAGGGTATTGGAAGGGAGAGGAAATACAGCATCAAAAGGACGGAACGCCGCTGCACATTTTATCCTCCTCGACGATCATCGAAGATGAAAAGGGAAATCAGGTCGGTATCGTTACAGTCAGTCGGGATATTTCGGAGCTTAAAAGGGCCGAACAGGAGCTGAAAAATTACTCCGAACGATTGGAAGATATCGTAAAAGAACGAACGGAGGAATTGCAGGGGAAAGTTACCGAGCTGGAGCGCTTTCATGAAGCCACCGTGGATCGGGAACTGAGGATGAAGGAGCTTCGGGACGAGATTGAAAAACTAAAAGGGAAATAGCTTGTAGGTTGTAGAAAAGAATAAAATTGTAAAGATAAAATGGAGCTGAAAAATTATATAATATTTCGGGGCGAAGCGTTATCGGATTTTAATCGTGCAAAAATTTATCGGAATTCAGGAGAATATGACCAGGTTTTAAAATATCTGAAAGAAAAGGGTGAAAAGTATGAATCATAATTGTTTTTTAATCGGTGGATCTATTATAATTGTTTTTATGATTAGCGGATGTATTTCTAATGATATAAAAGAAAACGGAAAAATAGATACACAACAAACAGATGTCACGATAGGTTATAGTGCATTAAGAATAAGTTTGCCAATATTTGTTGCATATGAAAAAGGCTACTTTGAACAAGAAGGTCTTAATGTTAAATTAGAGCGATTCGAGACGGCACAACCCCTAATGGAAGCGCTGGTCTCCGGATTAGTGAACATTGCAGGTTACACTGCCATTCCGATCACCTATAATTGCATGCTGAAAAGCCATAAAGAACTCTATTTCGTTACAGCAATGATGGAAGATCGGGATCATCTTATAAGTTACTTTTTGGTGCCTGTGGATGCAGCTAAGGATATTCAGATATCCGACTTTAAAGGAAAACAGATCGGCATATTACCAACAGTTGCCTATAAGGTATGGTTGGAGATTATTTTAAAGGAAAATGGATTGAATCCGGAGGACGTTAAAATAACACCCATAGCCCCTATGATTCAGCCGGACGCTCTTTGGGCTGGAGAAATTGACGCATTATTCACGAACGATCCTGCAGCCACCAAGGCCATAATGGACAGTATTGCACGAAAGATAACAGATGAAGCATTGGTTCCGAAATACTTTGGAAAACCATTCATATTCGGGAGTTTCAATATTGACAGGACATTTGCAGACAACAATCCTGAAATTATCGAAAAAGTGGTCAGAGCACTCGATAAAGCTGTTCAATTCGTTAATGAAAATCCTGGCCAAGCAAAACAAGCGATGAAAAAATTTGTTCACGGTCAACCGAAAGATTATGTCGAATTTTATCCGGATGCATATTATAAGAAAACAACAGAAGTTACTGGAGAGGATTTCCAGAAAATAGCGGACCAGTACCTTGAAACAGGCATAATACCGAGTAAGTTAGCGGTAAAGGAGCTGTCTTACAGAACCGTTATCAGCGAGTGATAAAATGAAACTAAACATATTATTAATCGGCGGATTTCTAATAGTCGCTATTTTGTGCGGGATTGTTGGTCTCGTAGCCACAGGTACTTTTGGAAAAGTCCAAAAGATCAATGCTGAATTACAAGAAGATTTTGTGCCTCAGACGATTCTAATGGTTGAAATGCAAAAGAAGGCCTACAAGATATATTCTAAGGGAATGCAATACATTATACATCGTAAGTGGAAGGAAAAAGCTGCAGAAACAAAGGAAGAAATGAAAGAGGCTATGGATGAGCTAAAAGAACTAGGAGATAAACATTTTGAATATTCAAGATATCTCAGTATGGAAAAAAGGAAAAATGCCCAGCAAATCCTGGATAAAGTAGCGATTTTCAATTACGCCGTCAATGGAACTATTGATTTTATAGATGTCCAGGTAGGAGCTACTGAAGAAATCAATGAGAAAATAGCAAAAATAGAAGATAAGACAGTTTACTCAGCATATCGCATCTTAGCAGATGATCTTATGGAACAAAAAATAGAACACATGCAAGAACTAAAAGATGCAAATAAAACTGTTACTGAAGCACATATTTCAAGTAGAAATATTATTATAATAACAACCCTTATAATAGTTATTTTATCAATAACGTTAGGTTTAGCCATCTCTCGTTCAGTCACACGACAAATCGACGAATTAAAAGAAAACGCCAGGGAAATAGGTAAAGGTAACCTGGATACCAGAATAAAAATCAAATCTAAAAATGAAATAGGTGAACTGGCAGCTGCTTTTAACCAAATGGCTGATGATCTAAAACTGTTATCAGAATCTGAAAGGGAAAAGTCAGAAGCGCTTCAAAAACTAACAGACGAATTAGAGATAAAAGTCGCTGATCGGACCAAAGGATTAGATGAGAAAGTGCAAAAATTAAACAAGAGCCAGAAAGCAATGCTCTATATGGTTGAAGATTTGAACAAGACGACCAAGGAACTGAAAACCGCGCAGGAAGGGTTGGTCCGCAAAGAGCGGTTGGCCACGTTAGGACAATTCTCGGGAAGCATCTCCCACGAGTTGCGGAATCCGTTGGGAGTAATCGACAGTTCGATCTATTACCTGAAGATGAGGCTGAAGGATACTGATGAGAAAGTGAACCAGCACCTGGAACGAATCAAATCCAGTGTGGACTCCTCCACGTCGATCATCCAGAGCCTGCTCAACCTGACCCGGATGAAAAAACCCTTGATGAGCGAGCATGAACTCAAATCGATCGTGTCGGACAGCATAAGCACGAGCAATGTGCCGGTTACGGTCAAGGTTAATAGACGCTTTCCTGAGGAGGAAGTGCCCGTTCATGTGGAAAAAGAGCAGATCCGGATGGCACTAAAGAATGTAATCATGAACGCGGTCGATGCGATGAAAGAAGAGGGGACGTTGACGGTGACGATACAGAAGGACCGGGACGGCCGGGCCGAAATCTCCTTTCAAGATACCGGGGGCGGCATCGATCCCGAGAATATGGATAAGATTTTCCAGCCGCTTTTCAGTACCAAGGCTCAAGGCATCGGATTCGGATTGTCCATTTCCAGGATGATTGTTGAGAATCATGATGGCACGATTAGAGTCGAATCAGAATTTGGACAGGGAGCGAAGTTTATTATTAGTTTACCAATGGATAAGGAGAAGGTGAGTTGATCAGTGATCGGTTATCGGTCATCGGTGATCAGTAATCGGTAATAGAAATTAATCGATGTTTGGGATGAAGAATGCAGCACGCAAAAAGTTATAGAGATTTGGAAATCTACCAACGTGCAAGGAGCTTGGCGAATGACATTTATGAAGTTACTAAAAGCTTCCCAAAAGAAGAAACATATTCACTGATGAATAAAGCCGATCAATTTTGCTCACAGCCATAATATTGATAGCTATAACTTTTTCAATTGACCGATAACCGATAACCGATGACTGATAACTGAATACAAATGACCGATTACTATCAGGAATATGAATAAATCCGGAGGCAAAGGAAATGAATGAGAAGCTAAGAATTCTTATCGTGGACGACAATGAAGAATTCGCCCGGAATCTGAAGGACGTACTGGAACTCAAAGGATACGAAATCCTGACAGCGACTGATGGATCCAAGGCGCTCGAATTCTTGAAGGAGAACGGATTCCACCTCGTCCTTATGGATATTAAAATGCCGGTCATGAACGGGGTTGAGACCTTCAAGAACATAAAGACAATCGCTCCCGATACACCGGTTATCATGATGACCGCCTTTGCCGTGGAAGAGCTCATTCGCGAGTCCCTGCAAAACGGTGCGTTCGGAGTTCTCCGGAAGCCCATCGATTTTGAAAAATTGTTCAACCTCATTAAGAATGCGACGAGTGTTGGGTCGATGATACTCATCGTAGATGATGATGACAATCTCTGTGAAAATATCAAAGATGTGTTGGGTCAGAAGGGCTTCCGGGTGAGTGTCGCTTTGGACAGCGACTCGGCCATTGAGAAGGTTCGGGAGAATAATTTCGATGTCATGCTCCTCGACATGAAGCTTCCTCCCCTGAACGGTCTGGAAACTTATATTGCCATCCATGAGATCCGGCCCAATCTCGTTGTGATTATCATCACAGGCTACACAAAAGAAATGAGTGTGATGGTGGAGGACACGCTACGAAGGGGCGCTTACTCATGCATCGAGAAACCCATCAATATGGATAATTTGATTGCAGTTTTAGAGAAAATCAAGGAATAAAAGGTATGCCGAAATCTTTCAATATTCTTGTCGTGGATGACAACATGGTGTTGGCTCAAAACCTGAATGATATCCTGAGTGAGAATGGTTATGCCGTTGAAGTCGCCTCAGATGGACAAAAGGCGATGGAGCAATGCCGTAAGAGAACATTCGATCTCGCTCTCATCGATATGAAGCTGCCCAACATCACGGGTTTGGAATTGATCGAAAAGCTATCTAAGGCTACACAGGATATGGATTATATCATTATTACCGGCTATGGCTCCATGGAGAGTGCCATTAAAGCAATAAGACAAAGAAAGATCGTGGCCTATGAGACGAAACCCCTGGATATGGAGCATCTATTGGCCCTCATGCGGCAGGTCATCGACCGCAGACTCGCTGAACAGGAGAAGAGAAAAGCGGAAGCAACGTTACGAGAGTCGGAAAAGAAGTATCGAAATTTAATCGATCAATCGAGCGATGCGATTTATCTACTTTACAACAATAAGTATGAGGTTATCAACCAGCGTTTCTCAGAGTTATTCGGTTATAAAATTGAAGAGACGAATGCACCCGATTTTCATTTATTGAATTTGGTTGCGCCGAAGAGCAGACCCTTTATCGAAGAAAGAGTGAATCGGCTGCGAAGAGGAGAGGTATTAACTCCTATCTATGAGTTTACTGCTATCAATAAATCCGGGGAAGAAATCGAGTGCGAAGCGAGTGATTCGTACATCGATTATAAGGAGACCAAGGCGGTTCAGGGGATTATTAGGGATATAACCGAGCGCAAGCGGACGGAGGAACAAATTCAGAGAGATCTTAAAGAAAAAAAAGTGCTGCTCAAGGAAATCCATCACCGGGTCAAGAACAATCTTCAGGTTATTTGTAGCATGTTAAAACTTCAAGCTCAAGAAATTAAAGATAAGCAAGCATTTAAGTTGTTCGAGGAGAATTGGAATCGTGTCTATTCAATGGCGCTTGTTCACGAAGAATTGTATAAATCCAAAGACTTCTCAAGAATTAATTTTCAAGAGTATATCGAAAAAATCACTGAGGTAATGTTCAACACTTATCGGATGAACGATATTGTTACTTTGGAGTTGGATATCCAGGATATTTCATTGACCATCGATGAAGCGATCCCATGTGGATTGATATTCAATGAACTGGTATCAAATGCCTTGAAGCATGCATTCCCCGATGCTCGGAAAGGCAAAATTAAAATTGCCATTAGATCACACAAAGATCGGGATTATAAGTTTATTGTCCAGGATGATGGTGTAGGTATTCCGGATGGAATTGATATCGAGAAACCGAAATCCTTGGGATTGGATTTGGTGAAAGTCCTGACCGAGCAGATAGAAGGCTCGGTAACATTGGAAAGAAGTAAAGGCACAACGTTTAAAGTCACATTTCCAGGCCGATTGAAATGAGTAGATCGAAGATTTTAGTCGTTGAAGATGAGAATATCGTAGCAAAAGAAATTCAAAAATCACTGATCGATTTAGGATATCGCATATCCGGTTTGGTGTCTTCCGGAGATGAAGCCATTCGATCGGCAGAGAAGATGCGTCCTGATGTGGTCCTGATGGATATTAAGTTAAAGGGTGAACAGGATGGGATCGAGACCGCCGAAGAGATCAAAAACCGTTTTGATATACCGGTGATCTACCTTACTGCATATGCAGATGAAGATACACTCCATCGTGCAAAGATTACAGAACCTCATGGTTATATCCTCAAGCCATTTAAGTCGAGAGAGCTGAATGCAATCATTGAGATGACCCTATATAAACATCAAGCCGAGAAATTGCTATTAGAACGAGAAGAGAGATTCCGCAGGTTATTTGAGCAGTCGAATGATGCCATCTTTATTCATAACCTGGATGGAAGTATAATAGATGTAAACACCAGGGCCTGTGAAATGCTGGGCCATGGCAGGAAAGAGCTGCTTCTTATCACAATGGGTATGTTACATCCGGATACGGAAGATGAAGTTACGAAAAGAGCTTACCAGACGATAAGGGATACAGGTTCTATCTGTTATGAATCGCAATTCAAGAAATCGGATGGGACGCTTATAGAAGTGGATATCAGTGCCGGAATAATTGATGAAGAAAAGGGGATTATTCAGGCTATTGCCCGGGACATAACGGAGCGCAGACGGACAGAAAGAATGTTGAAAGAGAACGAAAAGCTGATTGCCCAGGGACGGATGGCCACACGAATCGCTCATGAGATAAATAATCCGTTAGGTGGGATAAAAAATTCGTTCCTCTTGATTAAAAGTGGTGTTCCTGAGGACCATCCATACTATGAATACGTCGACATAATCGAGAGGGAGATTGATCGAATATCACGAATCATCGATCAGATGCTGAATTTGTATCGCCCTGGTAAGAAACCGATTACCGAATTCTCGGTCGATGAAGTCATCCGAGATGTGATGGCCATGTTAGAATCGAAATGTCGATCTAACCAAGTATCGATCACCACAGAGGTTTCTAAATCGCCTCTGGTCGTGAATATGTCGAGAGATCACTTGATTCAGGTATTGTTTAACATCATTCAGAATGGTATCGACGCTTCGCCGCCAGGAGGCGTCGTCAAGATCGGCGTGTCGGAGCATGGGGACATGTTGACTATTTCTGTTTCCGATGAGGGTGACGGCATTCCGGAGGATCTCCGGTCGCAGGTCTACGAACCCTTCTTTACGACAAAGAAGGACTCGAGAAAAAAAGGATTGGGCCTTGGCCTGTCAGTTTGCAAAAGCATATTAGATACGATGGATGGTTCAATTCGTTTTGAAAGTGAAATCGGGAAGGGTACAGTTTTTCACATTTCGCTTCCTTTTACATGATTTGTCATTATTTAAATTGAAACACCTGCGATATATCGGGATCAGAATAACAAGATTGATTAAGTTTGCTAAAGTTCAGTATATAAAAGAGGAGTGCGGTATGTCTGATACAGGCAGAATCTTGATCGCCGATGATGATGAAACGTTCCTTCTATCGACGGCAGATTTATTGCGCAAGGAAGGATACGATTGTGACTGTGCCCAGGATGCTGCAACCGCAGCGGAAATGCTTTGTAAAGATGAATATGAGTTAATCATTGCAGATATTCGGATGCCGGGCAATGATGAGCTGCAGTTTATACGGGAATTGCCAAGTATTATTGAAGGTGTATCGGTTATCCTGGTAACCGGTTATCCATCGGTTTCAACCGCAATCGAAGCCGTAAAATTACCGGTCGTTGCATACCTGGTTAAACCCATCGATTGGGTTGAATTACTCACTCACACGCAGATTGCTATATCCGGCTATCGGACATACCGCACTGTTGATGACGCTCAAGTCCGTTTGAAAGATTGGAGTGAGAAGCTGGAGGCCTTATCGGATAATGTAAAGCAGAAGGCGGGTGAGTCTGGTCAGTTTCCTATGGAGTCATTTTTTTCACTTACTGCTAAAAACATTGTCGGTTCGCTTGCCGACTTATATGTTATAATGGCCTCCATTGGTGGAAAAAACATCGAGCCGTATCCCTGCCATCTGCTCAACTGCCCTCGTATCGAAGGACTCACTGAAGCGATAGTCGAGACGATCGAGATCCTTGAGAAAACAAAGAGTTCGTTTAAATCGAAACAGTTATCCGAGTTGCGAAAGAAATTGGAGAATGTGCTTAAGGAGATCGAGAAATAACGGTATAAAAATTTAACAAAGTGTTGAGATAGAGCTATTTCTCCTCCCTTTTGTGGAAGAGCTTAAGAGAAGGGGGATATTTTTTTACGTTTGAGTAAGCCTGTATTTGTTTTTCAACCTCTACACCCTCACCTCATTCCTCTCCCTAGAGGGAGAGGAAGCTCAAGTTTGGACGTTTCCAAATTTTAATAACGTATGTTCAATAATTAGCTTGACATTACATATGTTATTTAGTATCTTCCAGTAGCAACAAAATACTGGAGGATACCATGGAAACAAATTA
>Ga0114922_10003487_pt1 | contig 14641 bp, 15 predicted proteins | sample AartaG_FD_100975 | JGI IMG/M metagenome (GOLD analysis project Ga0114922, IMG submission 100975) | Deep subsurface microbial communities from Aarhus Bay to uncover new lineages of life (NeLLi) - Aarhus_00045 metaG | ecosystem: Environmental > Aquatic > Marine > Oceanic > Sediment | place...
GGCATCGCTTTACTCATTTTGTTGAATTGTGGGACGCAACTCAAAAATACCGGGATGAAGCGAAATAATAACTATTACGATCCTGACAGACCGATAGCAATCATTGGACGCAGACGAGCTACAGCCAAACAATTAGTCAACTTCTTTCTTGATACGAACAGCAAAGTTAAAAAAAGTCATATTAACCGAATCGCAAATATTTATATTGATGAGGCATCGAGAGAGGGTGTGAATTCGGACATTGCATTTTGTCAGATGTGTCTCGAAACAAATTACCTACGTTTCGGAGGATCTGTTAAAGCATCCCAGAACAATTTTTGTGGTTTGGGGGCCACAAGCAGCCGTACAAGAGGCCTTACATTTCCTTCGGTTCGTATCGGAATCCGTGCACATATCCAACACCTGAAAGGATATGCAAGCAATAAACGTTTAAGAAACGATATAGTAGACCCCCGTTTTGATCGTGTTAAACGGGCGAGTGCAACGACTGTTCAAAACCTATCCAAAACATGGGCCACGGATCCCAATTATGGTCTCAAGATTGTTCAGATGCTAAAAGACCTGAACAAGTATCTTTAATTCTTATGCGAAGCAGGTGGTCATTTATTCTTGATCTTGGGATTAAATAAATAAAAAACTCCTTGATTTTCTCCGGAAAGTACGATAAATTCGTACTTAGTGGAGGAAAATGCATGATAGAGCTAAAAGACATATATCTGGATACCCTTTCTCTAATGGATTCCTTAAAAGGGTATGCTTCACCAAAATCAAAACTGACTACTATGATAAAGTCTGGAGAAGTGATTCCAATACGCCGTGGATTATATGTACGGGGTGGGGGAGCTTCATATTCAATAAGAACTTTGGCCAATAAAATATACGGACCATCATATATTTCCTTTGAATATGCTCTTTCATACTATGGATTTATCCCTGAAAGAGTAGAGAATGTTACTTCAGCTGTTTTTAATAAGAACAAGAATAAGGCATTCCGGACACCGGCAGGTTCTTTTTTTTACCGGTCCATTCCCAATAGTGTATATTATCAGGAGGTGACCCGCAGGGAAGAAAACGGCCATCCCTTTCTGATTGCCTCACGGGAAAAGACGCTGTGCGATACTGTTTATAAGTACCGCACAATCAAGAGCTTCAGCCATCTGTCCCATTTATTTTATTCCGATTTGCGTTTAGATCCTGAAACTCTGTCTGAACTTGATGTCAGGATACTTGAAAAGTTATCGCCTCTTTACGGCAAGAGAATCCTTTCTCTATTTGCGGAATGGATAAAGAAGGAACTCGGAAATGCATAATGCTGTTAATGATATGATTGAAAAATACAAATGCGTTACTCCTGATGATTACAGAAACGCCTTGAAGGAGATTATACAGGAGATAGCTCTGCTGGGATTATACCGGGGAAATTTTTTTGATAAAGCCGCATTTTATGGCGGAACTGCATTGAGAATTTTTTATGGCCTGGACCGGTTCTCCGAAGATATGGATTTCTCTTTGTATGAAAGTAATGTAGAATTTGATGTCTTTCCCTACTGCAGGTTTATTCAGGATGAACTTAATTCTTTCGGTTTTGAGGTTGAAGTCACCAAAAAAAGAAAGGCATCCAAATCGAATATTGAATCCGCATTTATTAAGGCTGGAACTCTCATCCATTTTGTGAAAATCGGTTTTGGGGATTTTGCAGCACCGGAAGTACCATCAAATGAAGTGTTAAAAATCAAACTGGAAATCGATACGGCACCTCCTGGAAAAGCCGAATATGAAGTAAAGTATCAGCTTAATCCTATCCCGTATCATGTTCGAATGTTTACACTCCCCTGCCTTTTTGCAGGGAAGACTCATGCCCTTCTGTGCCGTGAATGGGGTGGCGGTCGGATCAAAGGAAGAGATCTTTATGACTATATTTGGTACCTTTCCCGTCAGATCCCGCTTAATATCGGTCATCTGGAAGAACGGATGAAACAGACCAACCATCTACCTGCGGGAGAAACCCTGGGGCCGGATAAGCTGCAGGATCTTTTATTTCAGAAGTTCGCCTCGATTGATTACAAACAGGCAAAAGATGACATACTGCCTTTTTTAAAAGATCCGATTAAAATAAATATATGGTCTGAATCCTTTTTCCGGACGGTCACAAAAGAAAAATTTTCACAATTGCTGCCAGGAGAAAAAAATAACAATATTAATAAAGATAATCCGTTTTATAAATAGAGAACAGCAAATTGTCATTAAAAGACGTTGCATCTGTGGGGCGTGAGTATTAAATTAATAAAATCACTCCCCCAAAAAATAGGAGGACAGAAAAATGAAGTCACATATCCCCATATCCGCCGTTGTACTGCTTCTGTCCATGAGTTATTGTCTCTCGTTTGCCCAGGAAGATGTTACCATCATCTCACCGACATCGGAGGCTGCCGAGGGTCTGGATCTAGAAGCAGTCAGTGAGTTGTTCAAGGACTCGGAAGATCTTGAAGCCTTTGAAAAAGCACTCAACGATCCTGAAACAGGCGTTAACAATCTCGATCTCGATGAAAACGGTGAAGTCGATTTTATCCGGGTCGTCGAGGAGGTCGCCGATGACACCCATGTCATCATTCTCCAGGTTCCGCTGGGGGAAGACGAATATCAGGATGTTGCGACCATTGAAGTCGAGAAGACCGGCGACGAGGAATATAACATGCAGGTCCATGGGAATGAAGACCTCTACGGCCCCGATTATTACATGGCACCCGCAGTGGTCCGCATCCACACCTGGCCCATTATTGTCCGCATCTTTCGGCCTGCTTATCGACCCTATCGATCCGGATACTATTGGGGATACTACCCGCGCTGGTGGAAACGTTACCGCCCGGTCACGATGACCGTCTATCGAACACGCACGAATCGATTCAGAACCCGGTCCACTTTTGTCGTGACCAGAAAGCCCAGGGTTAGAACGGTCCATAAAGTCAAATACAAACCCCGTTCTTCGACACTTGTCATCAAGAAAACAAAAGTTGTGCGTCCCGCACGAAAGGTCGTCAAGCCAAAAGCGAAGACGAGGAAAGCGGTCAAAAAAACTGCAGCAAGGCGGAAAAAAAAATAAGGATAGTTCATTTCAGACTGTTTTCGGGATCCGCTCTACATGTCTTTGCGAGTCCCGTCTGTTGGACGAAGCAATCTCCAAACGGTCTAACAAGCAAGGAGATTGCTTCGTCGTCCGGCAGCTGCCGGACTCCTCGCAAAGACTTTAAGGACTGAATAGTTACGATAAAAGGTTTATTAAATCCCATCGAGCACAGGCGGCCGTATCTGAACAATTCCTTTTTCTTTTATCATCTTTTCAATATCATCCAGCTCCGAAGGAGCGAAACGGGTTAAGTTCTCAATACCATCTTCCGTCACTACAATCGTATCTTCGATCCGCATATAGAGATTTTCTTCGGGAACGCGCAATTGTGGATCCACGGCAAACACGAGCCCCGGAACGAGTGGACGTCCTCTATACCTCCCCACATCGTGAACGGCCATCCCCACCGTGTGTGAAAAGACGCCCCCACCCGTATCGACCATTTTTCTGGCGGCTCTTTCATATTCCGGTTTTGAAAATTTTGTCTTTTCAAACACCGGTTCCATCGCCTCCTTGGCCTCTTCCATAATCTGAGCCGCAGTCACACCCGGACGAATACGCTTCAGAATTTCCTTATGGTATGTCAGAATAAACTGGCAAAGTTCCCGCTGCCATTTGGCAAATTTCCCACTCACCGGCCACATTCTGCCGATATCGCTCACGTAATACCCATAATCCGGTGCATAGTCCATGAGTATCAGATCACCATCCTTTAACTGACTGGAATTGAAATAATAATGACCGTCCCTGATATTCTTCACTCCTGAAGCCGTAATGGAACGATAGCCTTCCAACCTGGCACCATTCACTAAAAAAATATATCGGGCAGCGGCGTCGAGTTGGTATTCATAAATCCCGGGTTTGGTACTGCTCATCGCTTCAACGATGCCTAATGCAGCTAATTTTGAAGCCCGACGGATGAGTTCAATTTCTCTCGGACTTTTAATAGTCCGAAGTTCGTCCAAAATGGGAGTGAGATCCTTGATTTCCGCTCGTCGATAACGGGTCCGCAGCAATCCGATGCAATGATCTTCCCTGGACAGGCGTCCGTCCCAGTAATCGTCGGCCATTTTCCTATTGGCCATTTGCAGCTCGTAACGGCTTTCACCCTGTCCCTCGGCCGGGCTGAAGGGCGTGTAGATCGCACGTGCCTTCAAGTCCCTCAACTTATCGATACTGAGGACCTCATCCACACCGGTCCGCTCCCTGACCCACTCAACATTTTCCAAAGACAGCTCCCTCTCAGGATGTCTTGTGCGTGTGGGCAATAAATAGAGAGTGACTTTTCTATTTGTTCCATCGAGTAGCAGATACGAATGAAAATTTTCAACACCGCAAAGATAATAGAACGAATTTGACTGTCTTGGAAAAATGAATCCCCCGTTATCAGGCAATCCTTGTACGATGGCGATCGCTTCATCACCGATTCTGTCAAAAACCTTCTGCCACCGGGCCTTGAACTCTTCCGGCGGAAAATAGGATTGGTGTTCTTGCGAAAATAAGGCAAGGGGAATGAAAACGAACAATATGCTCAAATATTTCCGGTACTTGATCATGAGACCTTTCCTTTCAATTTTTATTCATCGTTTTTCGGGGAATTTTTTCATTCCTCATCGCGGAATGATAGGCGAAACTCGCCATGATAACGGCATTTTTCATCAAGTCCTCAAGGATGAGATTGTCATAAAAATCCATGTTGGTATGTCCGGTCCCCTGACCAACCCGATCCTGGATAAATTGAAAGCCCGGCAATCCAGCGCGGTCGAAGGGAATGTGATCCGTACTCCCCGTATATCGGATACTCAAGGTGGTCATTCCCAGATCATGGAAGGGTTCCATCCATGCTTTAAAAATGGATCGAACATGCTCGTTTCTCTGCATATTTATTCCCCGGAACTGACCTTTCCCGTTGTCCATATTAAAATATACGGAAAAATTGTCGTATGCAGGTTTGCTCTCTAGCGCTGGATCTCCGAAATGTTTTTTCACGTATTCGCGAGATCCATGAATACCGTCTTCTTCACTACTCCAGAGGGCCACACGAATCGTTCGTCTCGGTTTGATACCGATTGTCTTGAGGATCCGCATGGCCTCCAAAACAACGGCACATCCTGCTGCGTTATCTGTAGCCCCTGGGCTGGAATGCCAGGAATCAAATTTCATACCCCGAGAACCCGTCAAACGGTTGCCAAACACATCGGTGATGTAACCCACAATATCCATCACCTGAGAACGCTGAAATCCCTCTTCCCGAATTTTGGCAATGACCTCAAAATCGACAGACTCCTGTGCTATCGATGACGAGACAACCAATACCAAAATCATCAAGCTAATATAGAGCTTATGACGGGTTTTCATCTTCTACTCCTTTTTTGAATAAATGAATAAATATAATTTGATCGCTGGATGGATAAAGCAATATATCGAAAATTTACTCATGACAAAATTACAGAATCAAAACCTGAATGTCAAGAACAAAGCATTTAAAAATTCCTAACCGGATCTTAATCATACCCAATCTTTTTACTTGACTTAATAAGGATAATCCATTACCATTATGTCACAGAATTTAAAACATTGAAAGGTTATTTATGCAATCAGCAAAGCCTTCAAATAATAATGATCCCCGAAGAAACATTTTTTGGGATATCAATTTACAGATTATTTTTAGTATCACTCTGATGGCGGTGTTGGGCGTCGCCAGTATCACACCGGCGTTTCCCAAAATGGTGAAAGAACTCAATCTATCATCAGGACAAATTGGACTGCTCATAACTATTTTTACCCTTCCAGGAGTGATAATGACACCTATCCTGGGCGTACTCGCCGATCATTGGGGACGAAAGAGAATTCTCATTCCATCAATGATGGTGTTCGGTGTCGCCGGAGGCGCCTGTGCATTTGCACGTGATATGAACATCCTTTTGGGATTACGCTTTCTACAGGGTGCCGCTGCGGCATCTCTGGGATCTCTGAGTGTCACCCTCATCGGGGATCTTTATTCCGGGAAAACCAGGGCAAAAGCCATGGGATACAACGCCAGTGTGCTCAGCATCGGCACAGCATGTTATCCGGCCATTGGGGGTGCATTGGCCATGATGGGATGGTATTATCCTTTTGCCCTGCCTTTTCTGGCGATTCCCATTGGAATTTTCGTTTTATTTTCTTTGAAAAATCCTGAGCCAAAAAATAATCTTAAACTTCAAGCCTATTTTAAAGAGGCATTTCAACGTCTGAAACAACGCCAAATGATAGGCCTCTTTTTAGCAAGCATAGGCACATTCATTATCCTCTATGGGGCTTATCTAATCTACTTCCCCCTTCTCATAGGTGAATCCTTCGGTGGATCCTCCTTCATTATCGGGTTGATGATGTCTGCCATGTCCCTTGCCACGGCCATCACCGCTTCCCAGTTGGGCAGATTATCCGCGATTTTTTCAGAAAGCACCCTTCTTAAAGTGTCCTTTATTCTCTATGCCATCGCATTGATCATGATTCCCTTTTGTCCGCGCATCTGGTTACTGCTCATGCCAACAGTTATCTTTGGCATCGCCCATGGCATCAATTTCCCCAGTGTGCAGACCCTCCTGGCCAGTATGGCTCCCCTGGAACAACGTGGGGCCATCATGGCCATTTACGGAATGGTCTTAAGATTGGGACAGACATTGGGCCCGGTTCTGACAGGAGCGGTTGTAGGGTTATTGGGGATAAACAGTGCTTTCTATGTGGGAGCAGGTTTTTCATTATTCATGTGCTTCCTCTTGGTACTCATGCTAAAATAACGGGTTTAAAAAGGTGGCTGGTCGTCTTCCTCTTCTAACAAATCCTGATTATATATCATACAGCGCGGCTTAACCCGGAAGCTCTGAACATGGATCTTCTGGCGTTTGTTTTTGTCAGGACTTCCGAACCTCCCGGAAGTATTTCCCTGACCGATGAGTTTATAAAATACTCGGAAATTCTGGAAGTCCATAATGTGGCAGGGGAAGATTATTACCTGTTTAAAATTCGATTGCCTGACAACAAAGCATTGGCGGTTTTTATGCGTGAAAAAATTGGCTCGATTCCGAATGTGATTTCAACCCGCACTGTCATTGTCCTGGAAACGATTAAGGAGACATCAAAAATCAAATTGCCGGAAAATTTTTCGTAAAGGTCCAGAACTTTAAGCAACTGAGGAAACATCAACAATGAATGAAATGAGTGAAACTTTGCAAACCTTTATGGCCGGGTATGGATTTAAGAGTGCCGTGGTACCCATCTCTCACCTAAAAGATTTGATCTTGATAAACAACAATCATCATACACGCATACAGGTCTTTCTGCCGGGATTACTTATTATTATATAGTGGGCGCTTCTTTTGGTGATCCTAGACTTGGACCTCCGGATGTTTATTATTCGGAGGAAGTGAGTGCAACGCCAAATTAGGTATAATGAAATTCAGTAATAAACTGATCCTTCAAGTCGGTTCATTGCCTGTTTTGTCAGTTTTACCTCTTTTATATTTTATCGTGTATCAGAATTTATTATATTAAAGGTTGCCAAATTATTATCATTAAAAAATGGATGCAGCCTAATGAAAGTAAAATATTTTTATCGATTTATAATTATTGTACTCTTAATTGTATTTACCGGAAGTTTAAGAGCTCAGGATTTTCAGGGCGGCACCATCACCTATCAGCAAACCACACGATATGATTTTCAATCCATATTCGGCAAATTTAATAATCCCGAAGCGGATGAATGGGTGGCGTCACTGCCGAAACAACATCAGTCTTTGAAATTACTCTACTTTACCAAGGGAAAGGCCTTGTTCCAGCAAGATCCCCGCGAAATGGAAATTTCATCGGAGCTGCTGCAGCAAGCGTTGCAGAAAGCAGACTATTTTAAACCACCGGAAGCCCTGCTGCTGCAGTTGTATTCCGATTTCACCAAAAATGTAGCCATCCGGCAGGTCGAATTTATGACACGACATTTCCTGATCTTCGGTCCGATTGAGAAAAAAGCCTGGAAGCTGACGAACAAGATGATAAAGATTCAGGATTATACCTGTATGGGCGCCGAATTGAAACAGGGAGACGATCTGATCACTGCCTATTTCGCGTCAGAGATTCCCGTTTCAGCAGGACCTGCCGACTATTCCGGCCTGCCCGGGCTCATATTGGCAGTAGAAATAAACGGAGAAACCGCTTTCCTGGCCACATCAATTGACCTGACGCCTCCGGATGCTGGTATCGTGTCTCAACCCGACAAAGGCAAGAAAGTGACACAGGATGAATTTAATAAAATCCTTGAAGAAAAAGGTAAAGAATGGAAAGAGACACGCAGTAAAGGCAAGGGCGGGAATACAATGAAGAAATAACGGATTTGAGATGCCACCGAAATTGTATTTCATATTGCTTGCAAGTCATTTCACACTCTATTTTGTCAGCTTCAGCTACTTTTTATCCCACGGTCGAATTTAAAATGTTATATTAAGGGCTATAAAATTATTTTGGTGCTATGTTGATTTGAGAGGGGAATGATTGTTGTAATAAACACCAAAGAACAAATGACAAATCACAAATAAAATCCAATGTTCAAAGGAGACCATATTATGAAAACCCAATTTTTTTATCGATTCGTGATTACGGTACTGTTACTTATCGTTGCAAGCACTACAGCAGCCCAGTATTTTAAAGGCGGCGTTGTCAAGTATATGCAGACGACAAAATATGATTTTGAAAAAATTTTTAATGTCAACCCGGATCCAAGTGGGAGACGTGCTGTTTGGTTAGCATCATTGCCGAAAGAGAGCAAGAATGTACAAGTGCTATACTTTACAGAAAAAAAGGCCCTTTTTGAAGAAGATGCCGATGCAAATGAAGGTCTGCCGCGGGCATTACAGGGGGCACTGGCCAGAGCCGATTATGTGAGACCACCTCAAACACTATTACAGAGAGTGTATTGGGATTTTGGCAAGAATGAGACAACCCGGCAAGTCGAGTTTATGACACGAAATTTCCTGATCTCCGGTCCGATTGAGAAAAAAGCCTGGAAGCTGACGAGCAAGATGATAAAAATTCAGGATTATACTTGCCTAAGCGCAGAATTGAAACAGGGAGAAGATCTCATCACAGCCTGGTTTACTTCCGAGATTCCCGTTTCCATCGGTCCTGCTGACTATTCCGGCCTGCCCGGACTCATTTTGGCAGTAGAGATTAACGGGGAAACAGCATTTATGGCGACCTCAGTTGACCTGACGCCTCCGGAAAACGGTGAACTGTCCGAACCCGATACAGGCAAGAAAGTCACCCGGGAAGAATTTGACAAGACCGTTGCAGAGAAAGAAAAAGAATGGAAAGAAACACGCGGTGGGAGAAGGGGGATAAGATAGTAACAGGACCGGCAATTCATTCAGGAAATAGAAGTGAAATATTCCGCAATTGGAGAGGATAATAATTATGGACCGTAAGCTTTGGCCGCTATTGATCATATTGATAACAGTGGGACTATCAATTCCATGTTTCCCTCAGCACTCAATTAAGGGAAGGGTGATCGATGAAAATGGCGAACCCTTAGTTTATGCTCAAATAGTGTTGTTAAATCCTGCAGATAGTACTTTGCAGTATTATGATGTAGCCGATAAGAAAGGTAATTACAAAATAATTAACATCAAACCAGGTAAATACCTTATGCAGTATTCTTTTATTGGTAAGGAAATCATCTTCGAGAAAGTGACCATTCCGTCTGATTCGGGGGAGGACTTTGGGGATAAAATGATGAAAGCGGATGCAGTCATGGGTGAGGTGGTGTCTGTTACCGCAGAATATGTACCGATTCAAATTAAACAGGATACTGTTCGATTTAATGCAAAAGGCTTTAAAACCAAGACCGGTGCGGTCGTGGAAGATCTTTTAAAAAAGATACCAGGCATAGAAGTGGATAATACCGGTAATATAAAAGCCCTCGGTGAAGATGTGACAAAAGTACTGGTGGACGGTAAAGAGTTTTTCGACAGCGATCCCAAGGTAGCGACAAAGAATTTACCTGCCAAAGCGATTGACAAGGTAGAGATTTATGACAAACAATCCGAAGATACGGAATTCACCGGTATTTATGACGGCATCCTCGACCGAACCATCAATCTTCTGCTCAATGAAGAGAACAAAAGAGGATATTTTGGTAATGTAGAAGCAGGAGGCGGAACCGGAAATGAAAAACACTACAAAGCAGACGGTAAGTTATACAGGTTTTCGAGCAAATTCCAGAGCGCTATCCTGGGTATGGTTAATGATGTCAATGAATTCGGGTTTACCGGAAAGGGCCACGGCCAATGGGGAAAAGAGGTCAGCGGACTCAACACCACCGGTGCAGGTGGAATCAATCTCTCCTTAAACACAAAAAAACCCAATCGATATTTCATCAGTTATCTGGCCAGCTCCACAAAAACCATTTTGGAGCAGAATACATCGACTGAAAATTTCATCCAGGACGGATCCTACTTTCAATATGAAGACCTGGATCAAGATTCAAGACACACACCCCATAAAATCAATATGGGGGTGCGCCATAATTTTAATAAAAATCATAAAATCACCTTTGACGGCAACATTGATATAAACGTCGATAAGGAAGAGAGTCACCTGTTGGCAAATACGCAGTTAAATGACACCCTGATCAACAATCTGGATAATATAACAAATACCAGTTCAGATCTGATCAATGTTTCTCTGAGCAGTTCTGATATTATCAAGCTGAGGGGAGAAAGTACCCAGCTTCACACACGGGGCGGTATTTATTATAATAAAAGTACTTCAGAATTGAATTGGACAAATGTGATGACATTATACGATCCTGCCGGCGTCACTATTGATAATCAGTATCAGGATAATATTACTGATAGACTCAGTTTTAACGTGAATCCGTCATTAATACAAAAGATAAAGCAATTCTGGTACATCAATGCAGGTGTTGGTTTGGGATCAAATGACAGAAATCTTGATAAGAAACAGGGTATTTTCGGACAAAATGACATCTTCACTGACTCCCTCAGTGCTGATTTCAACACGGTTGAAACGTGGGTTAGGCCGTCCCTCTCTCTGCGGCGAAGCACCGCCAAATCACAGTTGAATTTTGGTGTGAATACCAGCTTCATTCGTTTCGATAAAGTCCTGGACAATCATTCTATAGGCAAATCAGAGTATTTCTACTTTCTGCCCGCTTTCCATTACACCAACGCCTACCGAACAGGCAGGAGGGTGAATATACGTTATGGCACAAGCGCCAATATGCCTACCCTGAATCAGTTGCTGCCGGTGACAAATACGCTGAACCAATTGTCGCTCTACCAGGGGAACATCAACCTCACACCCGAATACCGCCACATTCTCTATATAGACTGGTCCCTGTTCGACCATTTTTCATTCACCTCTCTGTTTGTCCGTCTGGGCGCCATTTATACAAAGGATAAGATCAGCTCGTCACAAACGATAAACGAAGATTATACAAAAATGATCACTCCGGTAAACGTGGCCTATGATTATTATGCTTACACGTACATTAATTTCTCAACACCGATCCGTGCTCTGGGATTAAAAATCAGTGCCACGTCCAGAGAAACCTGGCATCGAGGTATCAGCGTCATCAATGCCCAAGATAATATCCAGACGATGCTCAGTCACCGGATCGATTTAAATGTAGAAAACCGCAGAAAAGAAAAATTTCATATCAGAGTGGGCGGTTCTGTAACGGTAAATAATTCAAAATATTCTATTGCTGAAAATATGAATAATGTCTATTTTAATACAAGCTATTATACGGATTTCTACTTCAATCCCACTGAACAGTGGAATTTTGAGGCCGAGGCAAATATCGTCAATTATAATTCACAGAGTTTCAAAGAATCGGTGAGCATACCGTTGATCACTGCCGGTATCAGCTATCATTTTCTGGTAGGGAAGAGAGCCTCCCTCATTCTGAAGGGTTATGATTTACTGAATAAATACTCCAGTTTCCAGCGGATCAGCGATACCAATTATCTCATGGAAAAGGAGAGAAACACTATCGGCCGGTATGTAATGCTTACCTTACGCCTGAGAAAGGGAAAAATTTAAGAAACAGCGCTTCCAACAGAGCTGTTTATATCTTATGAACAAAACACATAAAAACGCCATACTTATAATCATCGTTTCAGCCATCCTGGTTGCGATATTGTATAATTACAAATTTATCTTTTATATGTTGGAGCTGCTCGAAACAAACAGGCTTTCTGAACTAAGCGATGGTGAGATGATTCGAATTCATGTGGGATGGGTAACCTTTATCTATCATATACTGCTTTTTTGCATAACCGCATTTTTCAACTATTCGTGGAAAGACAAACTCATCCATCACGGCATGCCAAAAACGTGTAGAATCCTGTTGATCGTCATGATCAACCTACTCATCTTTTATGGGGCGGCTTTTACTGAGCATATTTTTATGAATAGAATTTTTGAGGGATTGAGCAAGAGGTTGACCACCGAATATTTCCTTTTTGCCAATATCTCGATATCCGGACTGGCCGTGTCGGTTGCCTATTTCATCATCCTGCTGAGAAAAATCTTTGCTTTTCGTTAAGGCTTTTTTTATATTTATTACGAGGTGCATTAGATATAATTAATCGATATTATTTGGAATGGAATAAGACATTGTATAAAACTTAATGTTAGGGAAATTTTATGGATTTAAAACTCGCAGTATTAATAGACGGTGATAATATACCTTCTGCTTATGTGAAAGAGATGATGGAAGAAATCGCAAAGTATGGCAATCCTACCATAAAAAGAATTTATGGAGACTGGACAAAACCTAATCTATCAAAGTGGAAAAATCTCCTTCTTGAAAATGCTATAACACCAATTCAACAATATGGATATACAACAGGAAAAAATGCGACTGATTCCGCAATGATTATTGATGCAATGGATATTCTATATTCAGAAATGGTCAATGGTTTTTGCCTGGTTTCCAGCGACAGTGATTTTACTCGGTTGGCCACAAGGCTTCGCGAAGCCGGGATGAAGGTAATTGGAATTGGCGAGAAGAAAACACCGGATCCATTTATCGTTGCTTGTGATAAATTCATTTATATTGAAATTCTTAAATACCAATCTGAAGGAAGTGAATCGGAATTTACTAAGAGCAAGCCCTCACTAAAAAACAATATTGAAAAAATAACTCCAAAGGTGATTAATCTGATTTCGTCTACTATATCCGATTTGGCAGATGATGATGGTTGGGCTTTTCTAGGAGATGTTGGAAATCTTCTACAGAAAAAGCAACCAAATTTTGATTCCAGAAACTATGGCTTCCCAAAGTTGACTCCGTTGATTAAATCAATTAAAAAATTTGAAATTGAACGGCGCGAAAGTCCAAAGGGACGATTTAAGTTAATTTATGTAAAGAACAAAGAAAGGATGAAATAACATAATTAAACTTAAATCCATGAAAAAAGTCAATCCAGAAAGCACTTGATTCTTATATCATTAAAAATTATATTAGAAAAATTATGTTTTGACAATTTCATATATCAGGTGAGGTATTTATGCCTTTAGCTCAGACGTGTTACGAACATATTACATTTAATTCAGAAGGTCTTCCAATTATTGCAGGTACAAACACAAAAGTTATTGAATTAATTGTTGAACGAATTGCGTATGGTTGGAGCCCTGAAGAACTTTACTTGCAACATAAATATTTATCTTTGGGACAAATATACGCTGCGTTAGCCTATTATGCCGATAATGCAGAAGAGCTAGATCTTGAAATCGAGCGTCGATTACAAAAAGTTGAAAAATTACAAAAAAATACTAAAATCTCGCCGTTGATTAACCGTTTGAAAAACAAAAAATTAATATAATGGCGATTAAATATTATATGGATGTCCACGTTCCCTATGCTGTCACAATGGGCTTACGGATGAGGGGGGTTGATGTATTAACTGCACAAGAAGATGAGAGTACCAGGTTATCTGACTCTGAATTATTAGATAGGGCAACTCAACTAAATAGAATTCTTGTCTCATTTGATGATGATCTTCTTAGCGAAGGGGTATCACGGCAACGTAGCAGTAATCCATTTTCTGGCATCATTTATGGACATCAATTGAAGATAACTGTCGGTTCTTGTGTTAGTGATTTAGAACTTATTGCTAAAGTAGCAGAACCCGTTGATTTAAAAAATAGAATAGAGTATCTAGCATTATAACAATAAGATAACTCTCAAAAACATCCTTCAATTTCTCCTTCAATTCATCTGAAAAGACGCATTCCCTTTAAAGCGCGGCTCTAATTTTAAAAACCGAAGATGAAAAATGAAGTTCCAATCAATTATTTAATGCCAGATGTACTTTATCAACCCTACCCCCTCAGGCCATATATTTGTAGGTTGCATTATGATTTTTATGTTGCAAATTACAATTGTAAATGTTATATTGCACGCATGATTCAAAGAGCCCATAATTCAATTTTAATTGAAAAATTGAAATTTTTCCC
>Ga0114922_10003489_pt1 | contig 14639 bp, 11 predicted proteins | sample AartaG_FD_100975 | JGI IMG/M metagenome (GOLD analysis project Ga0114922, IMG submission 100975) | Deep subsurface microbial communities from Aarhus Bay to uncover new lineages of life (NeLLi) - Aarhus_00045 metaG | ecosystem: Environmental > Aquatic > Marine > Oceanic > Sediment | place...
AATGTCACGGTAGAGGGGGAGCTAATCACGCCGATAGCGATGGAGAAGGAGCTTCGTTTCGCCATCCGTGAGGGCGGTCGGACTGTCGGCGCCGGCGTCATAAGCGAAATAATAGAGTAGAGGCAAAAATGGCTAAGGACAAAAGACGGCCAATTGTAATACTTGCCTGTAATGACTGTAAGAGCAGGAACTACAATACTACCAAAAATAAAAGGAAACATCCTGAACGGGTTGAATTTAAAAAGTACTGCCCTGTTTGTGACAAGCATGTTATGCATAAGGAGACCAGGTAAGCGTTTGGGACAGTAGCTCTAACTGGTAGAGCGCCGGTCTCCAAAACCGGATGTTGGAGGTTCGAGTCCTCCCTGTCCCGTATGGAGATATTATGATAAAAAAAACAATCAAATTTTTTAATGAAGTTAAACAGGAGTTATCCAAAGTAGCCTGGCCATCGAAAATTGAACTCCGTGATTCAACAATAGTGGTAGTAATACTATCGCTGATTCTATCTATATTTATCGGATTTGTTGATTACGGTCTCACCAGAGCCACGGCTTTTATATTCAGGTAATTATTATGGCTAAGAGATGGTATGTGGCTCATACATATTCGGGTCACGAATACAAAGCCAAGAAATATCTTGAGAGCGCTATTGAGGCAAACGGTCTGAGCGATATATTCGGCGATATCCTGGTGCCCACAGAAGAGATCGTTGAGATGAAGCAGGGTAAACGCTCGACATCTGTCAAGAAGTTTTTACCCAGCTATATCCTGGTTGAAATGGAGTTGAATAAGGACACTCAAAACCTTGTCACCTCGACTCCCGGGATAACGAATTTCGTGGGAGCGTCAGGTAAGCCTGTCCCGCTGCGTAAAAATGAAGTAACCAGGATAATGCAGCAAATCGACCGTTCGAAAAACCGCGATGTCCTCGATATCCCGTATAAGATAGGCGAGGCGGTTAAGGTGGTTGACGGTCCGTTCTCGGATTTTGCGGGTACAGTCAGCGAGGTTAATTCTGAACGCAGGAAATTGAAAGTAATGGTGTCAATTTTTGGCCGGCCAACTCCGGTCGAACTGGATTATCTCCAGGTAAAATCTTTGTGAGTGAATAAGGAGCTGATGTGGCTAAGAAAGTAATAGGGATTGTTAAGCTTCAAATTCCAGCGGGCAACGCCACCCCTGCGCCTCCAGTGGGTCCTGCTTTGGGTCAGGCCGGCATAAACATCATGGAATTCTGCAAAGCATTCAATGCCCGAACTCAATCGCAGGCGGGGCTGATTATACCGGTTGTTATAACTATTTATGCCGATAAGTCGTTTACCTTTATTACCAAGACGCCGCCGGCGGCGGTACTGTTAAAAAAGGCCGCCAAGTTGGAAAAGGGATCGGGGGAGCCCAATAAAAATAAAGTCGGTACTGTTAACAAAGCTCAGGTTCGCGAAATAGCACAGCTTAAAATGGTTGATCTTAACGCCGGGTCTGTAGAGATGGCCGAAAGAATGATTGAAGGAACCGCCAGAAGTATGGGGATTAAGGTAGAAGGATAGGATTATACTTAGGAGCAGCCGCTCTTAGAATATATTTACTGTTAATAATAATTAGTGACGAAGGTCGTTACGGGGAGACCAGGGAGAAAAATTGAAAAGAGGAAAAAGATACAAGGAAGCTGTGACGAAAGCGGAAAAAGGCAAGGTTAATACCCTGACCGAGGCCTTTAGTATTGTCCGCCAGACCGCAACTGCCAAGTTTGATGAAACTGTTGAGGTCGCCTGCCGATTGGGAGTAGATCCCAGGAAGGCGGATCAGATGGTCAGGGGAACTGTGCTTTTGCCCCATGGCACCGGCAAAAAGATACGGGTGCTGGTCCTGACGAAGGGTGAAAAGACGTCTGAAGCCAAAGCCGCAGGCGCTGATATGGTTGGCGCTGACGACTATATCGAAAAGATTAAAGGCGGCTGGGCTGATGTGGATGCTATCGTTGCAACGCCGGACATGATGAGCGGTATCGGCCGTCTGGGGAAGATATTGGGACCAAAGGGCCTTATGCCCAACCCCAAAGCCGGTACGGTGACTCAGGATATCGCAAAAGCGGTTAAGGACTTGAAAGCCGGTAAAATTGAATATCGAGTCGATAAAACCGGCAATATCCACTGCGGTATCGGAAAACTATCGTTTGCCGATGAACAGTTGATTGAAAATGCGAAAACGTTTTTTGGGGCAATTGTGAGAGCCCGACCAACCAGCGCAAAAGGTACATATATGAAAAATGCCTCTGTCTGTTCAACGATGGGGCCGGGCGTTAAATTGGATACACAAGAAATTTTGACTTTAGGCAAGTAAGGTTGATATGCCGACTAAAGAAAAAGAAAAACAGATAGAGCTTCTTAAAGAGAAGTTTGCAAAAGCCAACAGTATCATTGTAACCGATCATACCGGAATAAATGTTATCGATCTTACTATATTGAGACGAGACCTGAAAAATAGTAATTCAGAGTTCAGGGTTGCTAAGAATACGCTGTTGAATCTGGCTGCGAAAGAATCCGGTTTAGAGGAAATATCTGATACTTTTATGGGCCCCACTTCAATGGTGTTCGGTTTTGATGATCCCTCGGTTCCGGCCAGGATCATCAACGAGTTTAGTAAGAAAACTGAAAAACCTAAAATTAAAGCCTATATTCTTGATAACCAGATTCTGGGTATTGATGATTATATGAAAATTGCCCAGTTACCGCCCAAGGAACAGGTGCTGGCAATATTGGTCGCGGCGGTTGAGGGACCGATTACAAATTTTGTGATGACTTGCGACGGTGTAATCAGGAACTTCATCGGGCTTTTAGACGATTTGGCTGAAAAGAGGAAATAACGGTTTACAGCAAAATGGCGATGCTTCTGGCCGATGAAAATGCCGCCGTTTTCAGCGGTCCGTCAGGGTAGCCGTAAACTTAAAATCGGCGGATTAAAGAAACCTTTTTAAAAAGATTGAGTTAACAGTAGAGGTTAGGAATGAGCGATAAAATTGAACAAGCATTTGAGATTATTAAAGGGATGACCGTAATTGAGTTGTCCGATCTTTCGAAAAAAATGCAGGATGAATTTGGCGTTACCGCAACAGTGGCCATCGCTCCTGCGGCTGCCGGTCCTGCGGCAGGTGAAACCGCCGAGGAGGAACAAACAGAGTTTAATGTTGTGCTTGAGGCGATTGGCGACAAAAAGATTCAGGTTATCAAAGCGGTGCGGGAACTCACCAGCCTTGGCTTAAAAGAAGCTAAAGAACTGGTTGACAGCGCCCCAAGCAATGTTAAGGAAGGCGTACCGAAAGAAGAAGCAGAAGCGGCTAAGGCCAAACTCGAAGAAGCTGGCGCTTCAGTGCAGATTAAATAAATTTTAATTTTTACATCCCTGGAGGAAGTTCGTGAGTTCAAAGAACAGAAACGAACGTATTTCTTTTTCAAAACTTGAAGCGGCTCTGGCGCCGCCGCACCTGTTGGCGGTTCAGACCGAATCATTTGAAGATTTTTTGCAGGCCCGGGTTGATCCGGCTAAAAGAAAAAACCAGGGCCTGCAGGCAGTTTTTCAGCAAATGTTCCCCATTACGGACGTTCACGAAATTTATTCTTTAGAGTTCGTGTGCTATACTATTGAAGTCCCTCGCTATTCTATAATTGAATGTCAGGAACGAAATATGAGTTATGGCGCTCCTCTGAAGGCGACGCTTCGCCTGGTTGTCCGTGAGGGGGAAGGTGAAGACGCCAAGGTAAAAGACATTATCGAACAGGATGTGTTTTTGGGGGAACTTCCCCTGATGACCGAGAAAGGCACCTTTATAATTAACGGCGCCGAGAGGGTCGTTGTCAGTCAGCTTCACCGGTCTCCGGGTGTGTTTTTTGATGAAACAATACATCCCAACGGTAAGAAACTTTATTCAGCCAGAATCATTCCTTATCGGGGCTCCTGGGTGGAATTTACTCTTGATGTTAACGATATAATGTTTGTCCATATCGATTCACGCCGGAAACTAACTGCCACCACGTTGCTGAGGGCTATCGCCTTATCAACCGATGAAGATCTTATTAGAACATTCTGCAAAGTCGTCGAAGAATCATTCTCAACGAAAAAAGCGCCCCAATTGATCGACCGGTTTACGGCCTCCCCGATAGTCGATTCCTCTACCGGCGAGGTAGTTATAGAAGCCGGTGAATTAATTACAGAAGCCGATGTTGCCAAGCTCACAGACCTGAAAATCTCGAAAATCAAACTGGTAGATATCGATTTATCAAGAGAAGCCCCGATTATTATTAACACGATCGTTAAAGATAAAAAGGATAAAATCCGCAATGAAGAGGGCGCCTTACAGCGGTTGTATTCTTTAATTCGTCCCGGGAATGCTGCCTCTCTTGATCTGGCTAAGGGTCTTCTGGAAAAGATGTTTTTTAATCCCAAACGATATGACCTGGGCGAGGTCGGGCGCTATATGATAAACCAGAGGCTTAACCAGGATATTCCGGTTGAACAGGCTGTGCTTGATAAAATAGATTTCATTTCTATAGTCAAATATCTCATTGACCTTCGCAACGGGATAGGCGATATAGATGACATTGATCATCTCGGCAATCGGCGTTCAAGATCTGTCGGGGAGCTTCTTAGCAACCAGTTCTCGGTTGGCCTGTCGCGAATGGCGAGAACGATCAAAGAACGGATGAGCTTAAGAAGAGACGATACTCCCACACCGCATGAGCTGGTTAATGCCCGGACGGTATCATCGGTTATAGATACGTTTTTCGGTTCTTCCCAGCTTTCCCAGTTTATGGATCAGACTAATCCTTTAGCCGAGCTTACTCACAAGCGAAGGTTATCAGCGCTGGGTCCCGGCGGTTTAACCAGGGAGCGGGCAGGCTTCAAAGTTCGCGACGTACACCATACACATTATGGTCGGATGTGTCCTATTGAAACTCCTGAGGGACCTAATATCGGACTGATTACCTCCCTGGCTTCTTATGCCCGAATTAACAAGTATGGTTTTCTAGAAACTCCTTATCGGAAGGCTGCAAAAGGAAAAGTAACTGATGAAATCGAATATCTAACTGCCGATGTTGAAGACCGTTTTATAGTTGCCCAGGCTAACGAGCCATTAGAAAAAAATGGAAAATTTGTTAATAAGATTATAACAGCGCGTTCACGCGGCGACCTTATTCAGGTTTCTCCTTCAGAGATTGCTTACATGGATGTTGCGCCTACTCAGCTTGTTTCGGTGGCCGCCTCGTTGATTCCATTTTTGGAGCATGACGATGCCAACAGGGCTTTAATGGGATCAAATATGCAGCGCCAGGCGGTTCCTCTTTTAGAAACTGACGCGCCTATTATAGGCACAGGCCTTGAAAAAACAGCGGCAGTCGATTCTTTCGCTGCGATTACCGCTAAAAGGGCGGGAATAATCGAATTTGCTGCGGTAAATCAGATTGTTATTAAGCCTGCGCTCAGAGATAAAAGCAAAGCGCTGGATGTTGTGGAATACGATCAGTACCATTTAATTAAATATGCTCGCTCAAACCAGGATACCTGTATTAGTTATAAACCGATCGTCAAGGTCGGCCAGAAAGTTGCAGCCGGCCAGATTATAGCCGATGGACCGGCAACCAGTAATGGCGAATTAGCGCTGGGAAAGAATGTCCTGGTAGGTTTTATGCCATGGCGCGGCTACAATTTTGAGGATGCCATTATAGTCTCCGAAAGGCTGATCACCGATGATGTTTTCACCTCAATCCACATCGAAGAATTTGAACTTCAGGTCCGTGATACTAAAAGAGGCGCTGAAGAAATCACCCGTGAAATTCCGAATGTTTCAGAGGAAGCCCTGGTAAATCTCGATGAAACCGGTATTGTCAGAGTCGGCGCCGAGGTGGAAGCCGGTGATATTTTAGTTGGAAAAGTTACTCCTAAGGGTGAAACCGAGCTTTCCCCGGAAGAGAGATTATTACGGGCTATTTTTGGCGAGAAAGCTGGCGATGTTAGAGACGCATCGCTAAAAGCTCCCCCGGGAATGAAAGGTATTTTAATTGATAATAAACTGTTCTCTCGCAAAAGCCGTTCTTCAGACGAGGCTAAAAAACGCGAACGGAAAGAAATATCCAGAATAAAACGGAATTATGCCAAACAGATTGACTACATTATAAAATCACGCAATAAAAAAATCGGCGAACTTTTAGCCAAACAGACATCTCGGTCCATAAAAAACGATAATGGTGAGGTAGTTATTAAAGCCGGTACGAAAATAAAAGATAATACGTTTGAGGAAATAAAAAGCCACAGCATAATTGCTGATAATGGCTTTGTTGCCGATGAGAATTTGAATAAAGCGGCCAGGAAACTGTGTGATCAAGCTATAAAATTAATAAGCAATAAGGAATCCCAGCTGGAAATCGAGATTGAAAAAATCGTTCGTGGAACTGAACTTCCGCCCGGAGTTGTACAACTGGTCAAAGTGAAAATTGCAACCAAAAGACATCTGTCAGTAGGCGATAAGATGGCCGGACGCCATGGAAACAAGGGCGTTATTGCGAAGATCGTTCCGGTTGAGGATATGCCATATCTTCTTGACGGAACGCCGTTGGATATTCTTTTAAACCCGCTGGGCGTACCATCTCGTATGAACGTAGGACAGTTGCTTGAGACGCATCTCGGCTGGGCTGCCCAGAAATTAGGGATATCGGTTGCTACTCCTGTTTTTGACGGCGTTTCGCTGAAGGAAATTAAAGGCTACCTCAAAAAGGCGGGATTGCCTGAATCCGGCAAATCTGTCGTTTTTGATGGCTTAACCGGTGCACCGTTTGATAAAGAAATCACCGTTGGCTACATTTACATGATGAAGCTGTCTCATTTAGTTGATGATAAGATACATGCTCGTTCTATCGGCCCCTACTCGCTTGTAACTCAACAGCCTCTTGGCGGTAAGGCTCAGTTTGGCGGTCAGAGGTTCGGTGAAATGGAGGTCTGGGCTTTAGAGGCTTATGGCGCCGCCCATGTTTTACAGGAAATGCTCACTGTAAAATCTGATGACGTAGCCGGTAGATCACGCATATACGAGGCAATCGTGAAGGGTGAAAACCCGCCAGAACCCGGTATACCGGAATCATTTAATGTACTGGTTAAGGAGCTTCAAGCGCTTGGGCTGGACGTTGAATTAATAGAGAAGGAATAAATTTAGGTAGTTTTTAAAGCGTTTGCACAGGAGACTTTAGGTGATCGATCCTTTTACTAAAAATCAAAAGAAGCCCTCGGATTTTATCGGAATGAAAGTCCAGATGGCTTCCCCTGAAATTATCAGGAATTGGTCTTATGGCGAGGTTACCAAACCTGAGACCATTAATTATCGATCTTTTAAGCCGGAACGAGAGGGGCTTTTCTGTGAAAGAATATTTGGTCCGGTAAAGGACTGGGAGTGCAACTGCGGCAAATATAAGCGTATCCGGTTTAGAGGCATCGTGTGTGACCGGTGCGGCGTTGAAGTTACCCAGTCAAAGGTCCGGCGTGAGAGAATGGGGCATATCGTGCTTGCTGTTCCAGTCACTCATATCTGGTATACTCATTCCTTGCCTACTCGTTGCGGCTACCTTCTGGACATGTCGGTAAAGCAGCTCGAACGGATAATTTATTACCAGTCGTATGTTGTTATTGACCCTGGCGACACATCATTAAAGTACAAGGAAATAATTTCCGAGGAGGAATGTTTCGAGCTTGAAGAAGCCGGAAAAGAATTTGACGCCCGTATGGGAGCTGAGGCGGTCAGGGAACTGCTCAGAGGTTTGGATATTGAGGAACTGGCTGTTTCGCTTCGAGCTCAGGTTAAGGTTGAGACCTCTGTACAGCGGAAAAAAGACACTCTTAAACGGCTCAGAGTTATCGAGGCGTTCCGGCAATCTCAAAACAAGCCGGAATGGATAGTTCTGGAAGTGATACCGGTAATTCCACCGGATTTACGGCCTCTCGTGCCGCTTGAAGGCGGCCGATTTGCCACTTCCGATCTGAATGACCTTTACCGGCGTGTGATTAACCGTAATAATCGCTTGAAAAAGCTGATTGAGATTAAGGCTCCGGAAGTAATCTTGAGGAACGAAAAGCGGATGCTCCAGGAGGCTGTTGACGCCCTGCTGGATAACGGCCGTCGCAGCCGTTCAGTCCGCGGCGACTCCAAGCGACCGTTGAAATCACTTTCCGATCTATTAAAAGGTAAACAAGGCAGATTCCGTCAAAACCTGCTGGGTAAAAGAGTTGATTATTCCGGGCGTTCTGTAATCGTGGTAGGACCGGAATTAAAGCTCCATCAGTGCGGCCTGCCCAAGAGCATGGCGCTTGAGTTATTTAAGCCCTTTATCATTCACAAACTTGAGGAAAAAGGCTATGTCCAGACCGTGAAATCGGCTAAAAGACTAGTCGAGCGGGAACGCCCCGAGGTCTGGGATATTTTGGAAGAGATTATCCGTGATCATCCAATCATGTTAAATCGTGCGCCCACATTGCACCTTCTTGGCATTCAGGCGTTCTATCCGGTGCTGGTTGAGGGCAAGGCGATAAGGCTTCATCCGCTTGTATGCGCCGCTTTTAACGCTGATTTTGATGGCGACCAGATGGCTGTGCATATTCCGCTTTCGTTTGAAGCGCAATTAGAAGCTCGGATTTTAATGTTGTCGGTTAATAATCTATTGCTGCCGTCATCAGGAAAACCGATTGCTGTACCTTCCCAGGATATTGTTTTAGGGTGTTATTATCTTACTAATACTCGCCGCAATATGAAAGGCGAGGGTAAAATATTTAGCTGCCCTGATGAAGTCATCTTGGCTCATTCTCTGGACCAGATTGATCTTCACGCCCTGATAAAGGTCAGGATTGAAAGCCTGGGGCAGGTTCAAGTTATAGAGACTACACCGGGACGGATAATCTTTAATGAAATTATTCCGGAGGAATTAGGATTCTATAATGATATTGCCAATAAAGGTAATTTGGAAAGCCTGGTTGCCCGGTCGTATAATACATTGGGTGTAGCACAAACAGCCGCCTTTCTTGACAGGCTTAAAAAAATCGGTTTTGAATATGCTACGCTGGGCGGCGTTACTATTGGTATCGATGATTTAGTAGTGCCCGAACAGAAAGAAACTCTCGTTAAAAAGGCTTATAAGGAAATAAACGCTATTACCAGAATGCATAAAAATGGCGCCATTACGAATGGCGAACGTTACAACAAGGTCATTGATACCTGGACCAGGACAACATCTGAGGTAACCGATGCAATGATCGAAAACCTGGGCTCCTTGGACGAGGGATTTAATCCTGTTTATATGATGTCTATATCCGGGGCCAGGGGCTCAACGGACCAGGTTCGACAACTTGCCGGTATGCGTGGTTTGATGGCCAAACCGCAGAAGAAAATGATTGGTCAGATAGGTGAAATCATTGAAACCCCGATTATCGCTAATTTCCGTGATGGATTAACTGTGCAGGAGTACTTTGTTTCGACACACGGCGCTCGGAAAGGTCTGGCCGACACAGCGTTAAAAACCGCTGACGCTGGTTATCTAACCCGCAGGTTGGTGGATGTCGCCCAGGATGTCATAATCACTGAGGATGATTGTAATACAATCCTCGGTCTGAATGTTTCAGCCTTGAAAGAAGGCGAGGAAGTTATCGAATCTCTGGCTGATCGTATTCTTGGACGGGTTATACTCGAGGATGTTATCCATCCGATAACCGACGAAGTTCTGGCTGAAACTGACGAGATGATTTCGGAAGAGGTTGCTAAGCAGATAGAAGATTCAGGAGTAGAAACGGTATATATCAGATCAGTGCTGACCTGCGAATCTCGTCGCGGTGTCTGCGCCAGGTGTTATGGTTCCAACCTGGCTTCTGGTAATCTGGTGGAGATCGGGGAGGCTGTCGGTGTAGTCGCCGCCCAGTCAATCGGCGAACCGGGAACCCAGCTTACGCTGAGAACCTTCCATATCGGCGGCACGGCTGCAGTGATTACCGAACAATCAAAAATAGAGGCCCGTTCTGATGGCAAGATTGTTATGAAGAATGTCCGAGCCGTTTCCAGAAAAGAACAGGATTGTTATATCGTTTTATCGCCTAATGGGGAAATAAGGATCGTTGATGAAAAAGACCGTACTCATCAAAGATTTTCAGTTCCATATGGAGCGTTATTAAAGGTCAAGGACAATCAAGATATAACAAAAAATACAATAGTTTTTGAATGGGATCCTCATACAAATTATATTCTTACTGATAAGGAGGGCACGGTAGAATTTGTCGATATTATTGAGAATGTTACTTTCAGGGAAGAGCTGGATGAATCTACCGGTCTGTCGGCCAGGGTAATTGTCGAACAAAAGGATAAATCCCGAAGGCCGCAAATTATGATAATCAATGACAAAGGTAAGCGTATTGCCAATTATGTTATTCCTACTATGGCGAACCTGACTGTTAAAGATGGTGAGAAGGTTAAAGCCGGCGATCCTCTGGTTAAGATTCCCCGTGAAACATACAAAACCAAGGATATAACAGGCGGTTTGCCCAGGGTTGCAGAGCTTTTCGAGGCCAGACATCCTAAAGAGCCTGCCATCGTGACTGAAATTGATGGGATAATTGAGTATGGAAAAATAATCAGGGGCAATCAGCAGTTACTGGTAACAACCGAAAATGAAGAAGTACTTGAATATTTAATACCCCACGGCAAACACATGAGAGTTCACAACAGTGATAAGGTGGAATCCGGCAACAGGTTGTGTGAAGGGCCCATAGACCCGCATGATATCTTAAAGATTAAAGGACCCAACGATGTCCAGGAATATCTTGTTAATGAGATTCAAGAGGTTTACCGTCTCCAGGGTGTGAAAATAAACGATAAGCATATTGAGGTAATCGTCCGACAAATGCTTCAGAAGGTTAAAGTAGAGGAGGTTGGCGACACTAATTTCCTTGAGGGTGACCAGATTGACAGGTTCCGTTTCAATGATGAGAACCAGCGAGTAATTTCTGAAGGCGGCGAACCGGCTACTTTCACGCCAATATTAATGGGAATAACAAAAGCCGCGCTGTCTACTGAAAGCTTTATTTCGGCAGCCTCATTCCAGGAAACTACCCGGGTTCTTACAGAGGCGGCAATCAATGGCAAACGGGATAATCTTCTTGGTTTGAAAGAGAACGTCATCATCGGACACCTTATCCCGGCGGGTACAGGACTTGATGGATACCGTCAAATTGAAATAATTGAGGATGAAAAAACGAATGAAATTGAAAAAGAAACGGAAAGAATAAGTTAAAAAGCGCTTGACATTAATATTAAAAAGTTTATATTAATGTTTTATTTTTGATTAATGGAGGTTTGATTGCCGACAATAAGTCAGTTAACAAGGAAGCCGAGAAAGAGAATTCTGACAAAGCCGACTACTCCGGCATTAAAGGGGAGTCCTCAAAAACGCGGGGTTTGCACCAGAGTATATACATCGACGCCGAAAAAGCCGAATTCTGCGCTTCGTAAAGTCGCTCGTGTAAGACTGACTAACGGAATAGAGGTAACCGCTTATATACCGGGTGAGGGTCATAACCTTCAGGAACATTCTATCGTTCTTATTCGCGGCGGCCGTGTAAAGGATTTGCCGGGTGTTCGTTATCATATAATAAGAGGCACTCTTGACACGGCCGGAGTTAGCGACCGCAAAAACAGCCGTTCTAAATACGGCGTTAAGAAGCCAAAGAACTAGATAAGGTATTGAGGTAAAAAGTGCCAAGAAAGTGTGCGCCGCCAAAAAGAGAAAAGATGCCTGATCCCCGTTATAACCTTAATTTGGTTTCGCAGTTTGTCAACTGCCTGATGGAACGGGGTAAGAAGCAGGTTGCAGAAAAGATATTTTATAATGCTATGGATGTCATTCAGAAGAAAACCGATCAAGCGCCTCTGGATGTTTTTCATAAAGCATTAAATAACGTTAAACCATTATTAGAGGTAAAGTCCCGCCGGGTTGGTGGCGCTAATTACCAGGTGCCGGTCGAGGTCAGGCCGGACCGCAGAGTCGCTCTGGCTATCAGATGGCTCATTACTTACGCTACCGGACGGCCCGAGAAGACAATGGCTGATAAACTCGCCAATGAGATCCTCGCCGCTTCCCGAAATGAGGGCAGCACAATTAAGAAGAAAGAGGATACTCATAAAATGGCCGAGGCTAATAAAGCATTTGCTCATTTTCGCTGGTAAGTGGGACAAGGATGTATTTGTATTTAGACGATTCGTTTTTCATAGGAAACTGAAATACCGGAGTTAATACCGCTGCCATGTGGTAGCCCGGTGCATAATGTTTCCGCACTTGGTTAAACAGCAGTGGTTTTTTTATGTCAATGAACCTGGAAAAGACAAGAAATATTGGGATCATGGCCCATATCGACGCCGGAAAAACAACAACAACCGAGCGTATTCTTTATTATGCCGGCCGGACTCACCGTATTGGCGAGGTTGATGATGGTGCAGCGGTGATGGACTGGATGGATCTCGAAAAGGAACGCGGCATTACTATTACGTCGGCGGCCACCACGGTGTATTGGAACGATCATCGCATCAATATCATAGACACTCCCGGTCATGTCGATTTTACTGTCGAGGTCGAAAGGTCTCTCAGAATTCTTGATGGGGCAATCGCTCTGTTCTGTTCCGTTGGCGGTGTCGAGCCTCAATCGGAAACGGTCTGGCGTCAGGCCGATAAATACGGAGTTCCACGGATTGCATATATAAATAAAATGGATCGCATCGGCGCCGACTTTTTTGGCGCTGTTAATATGATGAGGGAGAGACTGGGCGCTAATGCCGTTCCCGTCCAGATTCCTATTGGCGCGGGAGATATGTTCACCGGCATTATTGATCTTATTGAAATGAAATCCCGGACTTTCGATGAAGAATCGCTTGGAGTTGACTATTTTGACGCGGATATCCCGGATTCACTATTGCCATTAGCTCAAAAAACTCGCGAAGAACTTCTGGAAAACCTCTCCGATTATGACGACACCCTGCTGAGCAAATTTATCAATAATGAACCAATAGAAGTTGACGAAATAAAAAAAGCCCTGAGACGGGCGACATTAGACCTGAAGGTATTTCCGGTATTGTGCGGCTCATCGTTTAGAAATAAAGGCGTACAGAAGTTGCTCGATGTTGTAGTCGACTGTTTGCCGTCCCCTATGGATTTGCCGCCGGTGTCCGGAATAGATCCAGAGACAAACAAAAAGCTGCAGAGAAAACCATCCGAAAACGAACCCTTTTCCGGTCTGATTTTTAAAATCATAGTCGATCCCTATGTAGGAAAACTGACCTATTTCCGTGTTTATTCCGGCAAGCTGCCGGCCGGCTCAACGGTACTTAATGCGGCCACCGGCAAAAACGAAAGAATTTCAAGATTGCTTCTGATGCATGCCAACAAGAAAAACGATGTTCGGGAAGCCTGTGCCGGCGATATCGTAGCCGGGATCGGCTTTAAAAATACCTCTACGGGCGATACTATTTGCGATAAGAGCCAGCCGATTATTCTTGAACAGATGATATTCCCCGAGCCGGTTATTTCTATAGCCATTGAACCTAAAACAAAAGCCGACCAGGAAAAGCTGGCAAATTCGTTGTCGCGTTTAGCCGAAGAAGATCCGACTTTTCAGGTTAGACAGGATGAAGAAACCGGGCAGACAATTATTTCCGGTATGGGTGAACTCCATCTGGAGATTTTAAAAGATCGGATGGTTAGAGAATTTAAGGTTTCAGCAAATGTCGGCAAACCCCAGGTTGCCTATAAAGAGACTATTACTACAACCGTTGAATGTGAAGGGCGGTTTATTAAGCAGACAGGCGGAAGAGGGCAATATGGTCATGTTAAATTAAGGCTTGAACCGATAAAACAGGGCTCTCAATTTACATTTGTCAATGAAATAACCGGAGGAGCCATACCCCATGAATTTATTCCGTCTATAGAGCGCGGTGTCAAGGAATCGCTTGATAATGGCGTAATCGCCGGTTACCCGACCGTTGATATTAAGGCGGTATTAACGGGCGGCAGTTATCATGATGTCGATTCGTCGGAACTTGCCTTTAGAATTGCAGGATCGATAGCCTTTCAGGATGGTCTCAGAAAGGCTAATCCAGCGCTTTTAGAGCCGATTATGGATGTTGAAGTGGTTGTACCTGAGGAGTATCTTGGCGAGATCATCGGAGATCTGCAGGCAAGACGTGGTAAGATCGAGGGGATTGCACAAAGACCCGATGCCAAGGTTGTTGCCAGCGAAGCGCCATTGTCTGAGATGTTTGGTTATGCGACCAAACTTCGCTCGCTTTCACAGGGAAGAGCAGTTTATTCAATGCAGTTCTCACACTATGCCAGAATGTCGCAGCAGGTGAGCAATAAAATTGTTCAGAAGGTAAAAGGTTTTGTTTTTCAATCATAAATGTCTGCGTAATTTGAAAAAGGAAGATGAAAAATAATAGTTAAGGAGAGGACCGATGGCCAAGGAGAAATTTAAGCGCACGAAGCCGCATGTTAATGTCGGGACGATAGGTCATGTAGATCATGGCAAGACGACATTAACGGCCGCCATAACGATGATATTAGGTCGTAAGG
>Ga0114922_10003490_pt1 | contig 14639 bp, 20 predicted proteins | sample AartaG_FD_100975 | JGI IMG/M metagenome (GOLD analysis project Ga0114922, IMG submission 100975) | Deep subsurface microbial communities from Aarhus Bay to uncover new lineages of life (NeLLi) - Aarhus_00045 metaG | ecosystem: Environmental > Aquatic > Marine > Oceanic > Sediment | place...
TACGGGATGTCCTAGATTAAGGTAGTGATTAAATAGATTCACTTGCTTGCCGGGAGTCGTGTCACAGCATCATATATGTGTTAGTACAATTCTAGAGGCTTGACAAATTGCATATTTAGGTCCATCTTGATCAAAAAGACAGGGCTGGCAAAGCATGAACAAGGAGAAGAGGGACCGTTCTCAAGCCAATCTTGTGCCTACATATGATGTTCAGTCAAAACGCATCTATGTAAACACCTTTGCGGTAACCGCTGGACGGCTTGATTTTCATATTGTTGGCATAGACCTAGAACCTGGCGTAAAAGCAAATGAAGACAATGAAACGAAGGTGCCAATTCAAGTTGAGCTAGTTGTGCCACACGCAGTAATTCCTAGCCTCATTGATGTGCTGCAAAAGACCTATGGAGATTGGCAGAAGAAAAGTGGCAATAAGTGATACTTTTCCGGGATGGTCCGACTTTTTGATAGGCACAGAAATAACCACAGATGCGTATTGTCAAGAATTATACGCTGGTGAAGCAGTTACTTTGCCATCTGGCATTCATCCCGATTCTAGAGATGAATATTTAAGCGCAACGACTAATGAAATGAGCGAAAAAGAGATGGTCAAAACAACTAGCAAGATAACTCTTTATCTAAGAATATCCTCTGGGATATTTGCATTTTTTACACTTGCAGCCGCACTATTTTTCATGTCTGCGTTGTCTGGTGTATCAATATTATGGTTTAATCCTAAAATGTCATGGTATTTGTTCGCACTATGTATTGTGTTTTCACTAGAAGTAATATGGGGCATGATTATATTACTAAATACGGTCAAAAGTAAATCTAGCAAAAAGAAAACGGCCTGGACAAAATGAGTTGGCCAGATTTTGGGCGGCTCTTTTTGTTGGGCAAAATGGGCATCATCGGCCTGGGTGCCGTTGATATGATCGCAGTTACTTATATAACGATCAGTGCCATTCAGAACGGCCGGCCCACTGGTGATTGTTTAGGGTTGCTCTTTTTCGGAGCTAGCATATCAATACTAATTGGTTTGTTCTTCTGGGTATTGAATCAAAAATGCTCATGAGAGACATGTAGCTAAAACGTGCAAATGTTATTTGGCATCATTGCCCGCGAAAGCGGGCTTTTGTATACACTGAGGTTAATGATGTACGAGGGACAAGTATGTAAGGTCTGCGGCCGCCCAGATATGGTTTACTATCATCTTCCAGACGAGCTTTGGGCGGCTATAGTGCCAGGGCGCTATAGGAATCGCGTGGTTTGTTTAAGTTGCTTAGATAGTTTCGCAGTTGAGAAAAAGATAGATTACGCCGCTTGCCTACAAGAATGTTGCTTCGTCGGAGAGCGAGAAACGTTTGGTATACATGTTATTGACGTTGCCAAAATAAGCAAGTGACCTAATACTCTTTCTCACAATCTGCGCCTAAATAAATGCATTTATTACACTTTTCGCCGCCCGCTGGTTTTGTTGGACTGTCTCTTTCGATGTAAGTTCCTGGTTTTTTTAGCCAATTTATGCAATTGGAACACCAATGCCATGTGTCGCTATCTCGTAGCCTGCGCCATTTCATGTTGATGCCTCCTTGCGCTAAACATAGTTTATGTTAATAACCGAGGGGCGCCCCCGGCCGCCATGGATTACCGCCTAGGAGGTCTGCGCCAGTATGACCTGACGTAGTACCCCGCGCGCCAGTGTGACCGAACGCGCACGGATTTATATCTAGGCACATGAATCACCTCCTTCACGGTTGTGTTTAGTCCAGTTGTCAAACCAAACACACCGCTCCAGAGAGACCATTAGCCAGGGGCGCCCACACTACATAACTTCCGGGGACGCGAAAACGGAAGAAAAAGTGGTGGCGCGCGGTTAACGACTTGTGCTTGTGGCCCTGCTAATCCTTCGTAGAGAAAGGAAGTAACAATGTAGTAAATTCTTTCGGGAATGCTCTTTGAAGAAGCCTATGGAAATCGTTCCAATTGGAAGAGGCTCTCATGAGGGCAATGACTGCCGACAAATGCTCTCTAAGCCGAGGATGTCCAACGTCTTCAGTTAACCATTGATGATGTTTACGTTTGCGCCGTCCTAGCTCATCGGCTGGATTACGGCTCTGCAACTCTTCAAGAACGCCAGGCGCAAGGCGCGCGTAAATGATGTCGTTAGTCCAACGCCCTACGACACTAGGGCGGCTTACCGAAAAGGGGATGTAAGACCAGCCGCGCAAGCGGAAGAGTTCTTTATAGAATTCGTCTGGAAAGGTCTTTGCCCAAGCGCCGTATTCATCGCGGAGATATTTATCAAGTATCTTCTCAAGTGCACGACGTGCGCGAATATCTTGGTATCCGGTTGCCTCATCTATAAGGCCGATGATGCCAATTGTAGCAAGGCCGCGTATTAGGATTTCGCATGTGGCCGCAATGTGCTCTTGTTGGGACGTAAGCACTCCGGCATCGCGGGCATCAAGATAGACTTGGCATACTTGAGGGAGCAATTCAGCATGATAGCCGTAGGCCTTTGGGCCTGATAGAGTTCGAAAAACAATAGGGGAAGTCGACTTTACCAACTCGCTGGTAATAAAGGGCTTAAGGTTATTAGCAGCTAAAAAAGCGGGCATTCCGTCGACCTTGGAAGCTCCTGTGCCGCCTTTGGCTTTTTTGGCGCGGCCTATTGCCCCTAAGAAGCCCTCTTGGGTAAGAACACGAATTTCGCCCTCAAGAACCGCGCAAGGAATTTTTGTATCGCCAAGCTCAATATAGTTTTCGAACATGGCCTTCGGAAGTTTTTTGGTCATTCGGTTACTCCTAATCCTCTTGCGAGAGTCTGGCCAAACAGGTTGCCATCCTTACGATGATTAAAGCGGTAGCAGAATTCATCAATGTAGCGCGGCAGATGCTTCAAGCTAACCTTGTGAAACTGGCCGATGATGCCGCGCTTCAGGAGTGACCAGAAGCTCTCAATGGTGTTGGTGTGAATGTCGCCATCAACATACCAAACTTGATGGTTGATGGTTTTATGCTGCATGAACCGACTGACACCGACGTAGCCGGTGAATTCGTCTGTTACCAGCGTAGCGTTGCCGATGTCCACATTGCGGCGAACGAGCATGGAAAGATGTCGGGAAGTGAGGCAGCCCTTTTTTACTACTTGAGCCTTAACATCGCCGCCGCGCTCGACCATGCCGACGACTGTGGTTTTCTTGGTGCCGCGCCCGCGCTTTGAGGGTTCGCCATTGCCCTTGCGCGGCTTGCCGCCGATGTAGGTTTCATCCATTTCGACGATGCCTTGGAGCAGGTTGCGCTGCTCTGCTTGGTGCATAGCCTTGCGAATCTGCATTGAGATGCGCCATGCAGTGTTCTTGTTCACGTCGAGATCGCGCGCTAATTGGCGAGAGGAAATGCCTTTCTTAGCGTTGAGAATGAGCATAAGGGCAAGGAACCACTTCTGGAGCGGTAAGTGGGTATGGTGAAAGATTGTGCCTACGGTAACGCTGAATGTGGTGTTGCAGTTATTACAGTGGTGCCGCTGCTCTTTGGGTAGCGGAGTAGAATTATCAGATTTGCAATAGGGGCAGGTAGGCTTGCCGTTCCAGCGGACTTTCTCAAGATATGCAAGGCAGTTTGCCTGCTCCGGGAATCTTTGGAAGATTTTAACGATGTCCATTTTTTTACTACCTCCATCTAGTACAAGTATAGTGCATCTGGAGGCAGATGTCAAGGGAAATCGCTACCTTAATCTAGGACATCGCGATGAAATATTACGATAATAGCAGTGGCAGCATTACCATATATGCTGATCTGAACGAGGGCTGCATTGCTCTTCATACGGACACCCACCTTGACCATGAGTTAGGCGATAACTGTTTCTTCTATACTGAGAACACTAAGCAAATCCGCAGGATAGCCGAGGCAATGCTAGCCGCCGCCGACGCGACTGATAACACGAGAACAAAGAAGAGGAAAAAATGATTTGGCTGATAGTGGCCGCAGGGGTTATCTCCTGCGGCTTTTTTGTTTATGCGCTCTGGCGCTCGCGCTGGGCGGCGCACCGCTATGCGCAGACCGCGGCGCAGACCGTCTATCACCTGGCGCGCGACGGCTGGTTGCGTGCAGACGAAGCGGAGAGCCTGAACCTGCTGTGTGAAGTGGCGGATCACATACTGATTCCGCGCCGCGAGATTCGTAGGATGGAGCGCTGCCGCGAGCGGATGATGAACGACATCTGTCAATTCTAGGAGGCACTCATGAGACGCCTTTTGTTGGCCGCCGTCCTGGCGGCCTTACTTGTATCCGCAGGCTGCGCATCCACCTACTCCATCCCGCGCGAGGAGCTGGACCGCGTGGACGCCCTCGGCACCGCGCTCTACTCCCGTTTTGTCAAGCACTACCGGACGCTCTACGAGCAGGGGCGCGCACCGACGGCGGAGGAGTTCGGATACTGGACCGCCAAGCACGAGCAGGTGCTCAGCACGTATGAGTACCTCAAAGCGCAACTGCGCGCCGTGGATTTCGACCGCGCTAGCCTGTTTGCACTGCTGGAAAAGCTGCTGGTGCTGCTATGAGCGAGACTGTAGCAAGTGCTGACAGCTACGAAGCATACTATGTTCAGGCGCCGACTGACCCGCTGCTCAAGCCCGCGGACGTGGTGTTCACGCAGGCGGATGGCGGCGGTCTGATATCCAAGATCATCCTGTGGGGTACGCGCACCTGGAACGAGCCGCGCTCACGCGCCAGCCATGTGGCGCTTGTGGCGATTCCCGAAGCGGATGTAACGCTTACCAACCTCATAGAGCAGACCTGGCCGCGGCAGCGCCGTGAACATCTCGACCATTATCTCCAGGCATCTTCGGTTGTCATCTATCGCCTCCGGCTCATCAACGATGAGGAGCGCTACAGGATTGTCAAGTTAGCCGAGGCGGACCTGGGCAAGCCATACGGCATCGGCAACATCCTCTGGTTCGGCCTTGACGCCCTGCTCGGCAAGATACTCTCCTGGCCGGTGGTCATGATCGGCCGCCTGTTCGGGCGCCGCTGGCGCGGCTACGAACCCCGCCTGTTTTCCCGCCTCAATTTACTCAGTCCCATCGTCTGCTCGCAGACCGTCGCTAAGTACTACTCCGACATCGGCTTCGGCTTTGGCAATGCTTGGCAGACGCGCGACCCCGATTCCATGCTCGACTTCTGCGAGTCCCATCCCGAGATATTCGAAAAGGTGTTTGAGTCATGAGCGAAGAAGATGCCGAGGCGCTCGCGCACACGGCGGGCTTCTCATTCAACGAGCCGACACTCACCGTGATTCTCCCGCCTCTAGAAACGATTTCCGTGCTGCATAACCAGATCACGAAGATGGCGAAGTGCGTACCCCACGGCAGGGAGACGCGCGGCCGCCTGGAGTTTATGGTCGGTGTTTTCCGCGCACAGCTTAGGACGATGGAACGCAGCATCCGCATCATTAGGACCGGAAAGGAAGAGTCATGAGCGGCCCGCCGTTCGATAAGGCGTGGGAGATCGCCGAACACCTATTCCCGAAGGTCGTTGAGCGCTGCAAGGCCGGGTATGCCGAGCACGGCGATACCTGGCGTGACGGACGCTACCAGGCGCTTGCGGCATTGGCCTGCGATGGCTCAACCGCGCGCCTAATGTTGCTTGATGTTACGCGCAAGCTCGACGCCTATGCCGAGACAGGCGATCTAGTGCAGCTTGAGGACGCTATTGTCTACAGCATTTTGGAATACGGACGACGCTTGAACGCGGAGGCTGATAATGCCTGACCATTACGTCTATCTGGCGGGGCCGATCCGCGGCTGCTCCTATCGCGGCGCCACCGACTGGCGGGAGCACGTCAAGAGCAAACTACCCGCGGGCGTGCACGCGCTCTCGCCGATGCGCGGCAAGGACTTCCTGCGGCGCGCGAAGAAGATCCGGGACGCCTACCCCGAGCACTCGATGTCTGGCGACTCCGCAATTGTCGGACGCGACCGCAACGACGTGATCCGCTCCGACGTGGTGCTCTGCTCCCTGCAGGGCGCGGAGGAGGTATCACTCGGAACATCCGTGGAGCTCGGTTGGGCGGACCTGCTGCGCAAACCGGTGGTGCTTGTCATGGAGGACAAGCGGAACCCGCACGACCATCCGTTCGTCCGCTCGCTCGCCTCATTTGTCACCGATGAGCTGGACGAGGCGATAGAGATGGTCTGCTCGATACTCGACGTAGAAATGGAAGACGAATGAGGATGTATAGGAAGGTCGGAGAATGCTCTCGGTGCGGAGCGCCCCTTTATCAGCCTGCAGACTTTGATAACTTCGGTTATTCGCTACCGCTGTATCCTTCTTGCGAGTGCCAATTGCCGCTTGGCGGCAAGGCCCTCCATCCGCGGCCAGAGCAAATAGTGAAGGAAGGAATAATTGAGCGCATAAGAAAGGCTATTAAGATATGGCTAATCTAGTGGAGATATACAAGCGCGTGGCGGACCTGCGCGCGCAGGGCATGGGGCGCGACGACATCATAAGCAAGGCCGAGCAGGGCGGCTGGGCGAGGCGCCCGGAAGTGTTCACCGCGTTCGGCATGATGGCGGCGGGCTGGGAGCCGACGCCCGAGGATATGGACGCGCTCGACCGCGACATAAAGATGGCTGCGATAACTGCGGAGCGCAACCGCCTCAAGAGGGAGAACTCCAAGCTTAAAGTGCTGGCCGACAAGGCGGACCGCCTCGTAGAGCACTTTCGCGAGACTGCTGTTCCGTTCGAGCCGGTGCCGTACGAGCCGCTGCACACCGAGGGACACCGGCAGGTCATGGTGGCCCTGTCATCCGACGAGCACATTCAGACGCTCCTCACGTTCGAGCGGATGCACGGGATCAACGAATACGATCTCAACCTCGCGCGCCAGCGGATGCTCTACTTCGCCCAGCGCCAGATAGACTACATCAAGAGATACTGGCGGGAGAAGAACATCACCGTGCTCGTGGACGCCAACCTGGGAGACAAGTTCGAGGGGACCATTCACGACGACGCGAAGTTCAATAATGAGGTGGCGATAGCCGTAGCCATACAGCACTGGTTAAGAGTCAAGAACGAATGCTATCAGATGATCCTCAAGGAGTGCCCGCACCTACAGATCGTCTCCCTTCACGTGTCCGGCAACCACACCCGCCGCGGACAGAAGCAGGATGTGGGGCGGCCGCTCGAAAACGACGACGCCGTATCAGCCCTCGCCCTGGGAGTATTCTATGAGCGGGAGCCGCGCGTGCACTTCGTCGTTCCCGACTCGTACTTCCAGCCGCTGGCTCTCAATGGTCACATGTTCCTATTCGAGCACTCTACGTTCGTTCGCTCCTGGGGTGGCCTACCGTACTACGGCCTGGAGCGCCGCTACAAGGAATACCTGGCTACGCTGGAGCGCACCGCGGAGCATCAGGCCCTACTGATTGAGGCGCTCAAGAAGCCGATACTGGAGCTTGGCGATAAGCTTACCCTAGATGATATTCCGTTCATCCAGAAGCATTATTGCGGCGCCCACTTCCACACCGCGCTCAAGGGCATCGAGACCGCCGTGGGGACCATCATGCTCAACGGTTCCCTGGTAGGCCCGAACGACTTTAGCCTATCGATGCCGAGGGCGAACCAGGCGTCACAGCTCCTGTTCGCCGTTCACTCCGAGTTTGGCCCTACCGATATCACCTCCATCCAACTCGGTCACGTGCGCTACCCACGCACTATGACTCCCGCCGAAGTTCTTGAACCAATCAATTTTACTGCCTAGCGCAATGCACATAATCCACGGTGACGCCCTGGAGTGGCTGGGAGCGCAGGAGGAGTGCAGCCTTGACGCGATAGTCACCGACCCGCCGTACGGCCAGGATCGCGGACCCGTTCGGCGGCAGCGGCTCGTCGCTGATCGCTTGGCACTTGCTCAACCTGGAGGGCTACCGGATCGAGGGCTACTGCATCGACCAGGACGCGCACTACTGCGAGATCGCGGAGGCGCGCTACGAGCACGTCCGGCGCCACGGCGTCCGCTGGCTCGACGTGAGGCCGCGGGAGAAGCCCGAAGGACAAGGGGAGCTGTTTTGAGCGCCGCCTTATTTCGCCTTATTCTGGCGGCGCGTCTGTAGAGGCGGGCGATGGCGCGACGGTATAGCGGTATGGGAGTGCAGGTGCCGCCGAGCCAGTTGTATACGGACCGCCGGGCGGCCCCCAGCTCTCCTGCGAGTTCCGCTACGGTCATCCCGGAGGCACTACGATAACGCTGGTCGCTGCCGTGGAGCGCCCTGAGCTGTTCAAGCCAAGTCATCTCATTTCCTCTTTGACGGCTTCCCACGCCTCGGAGAACTCTTCGTTGGCAAACATTTCGGCAAGCCCGGTTATTTGCTTTAAGCGTAATACTTCATCAGGCTCCATGCCGAGTTCTTTGGCGATGCGCTTTTCGCCCCAATTTCGCCGCGAGAGTTCTTGCACGATGTCGCTCATGCCGCCAACCTGGTGCTTGCCGCGCGCTCGGTTGTGGCGGATAGTTGCCGCGATGCGATCACAACGTCCTTCACGCTCAGCGTTTATAATGGTTAGTGGCAGATGTTCTTTAATGCGTCCCCGCACTTCTTTTGATTCTTTGCCGATTCTGTTGCGGTGGAAGCCATCGATAACTTCGTAGTGGTCGTTATCGCGGTAGGCGACTATTGGCTGCGTATAGCCGTCCTCCAGTATCGAGAGCTTGAGGAGCCGCATTTCGGGTGGGGCGACGATGTTAGGGTTGTAATCGTTGGCCTCAACCTCGTCGGCAGGAACCCAGATCACGCAGTCTGTGGGTTCGTGTCGGAATGGGCTGTGCTCGTGCAGCTCTTGTTTGATCTGATTTATGATCCGTATCTTCTCGGCCTCTTCCAGCGAGCCCAACTCGCCGAAAAGCTTGCGTGCCCTCTCTACTATATTCATATTATTCTCCACTGCGCCCTGCGCCGGCGCATGAGCCTCAAATACTTTTCGTAAGCATGTGATTTTGTCTGACTAAACGATAGGCCCTTGCACCAGTAGTCGTGTCGCAGCAGCGCCTTGCATACCCGGCGCCACGACGGCACCTTTTTTGCCGCCTCATCGTTTGCGGTGGCGGAGTCGGGTATGCCATTGGGATAGCCTCGCTCGCCCCACCACCTGAGAAATATTGCTATCTTATTCTTGTAGTGTTCCTGGGTCTTTTGGGGCATAGTTGCCAGCAATAAATGAGCGAATGATTCCCATGTATGCCCTTTCGGTTTTGTTATTTTTAATCGCCCGAGGATGTTGCCGGATTCCTGGGCGTATAACGCCCCTGCGTTGGCGCCCGCGACTCGCGCCACGACCCGACTCCATGTTTCGGGTTCAATGATATGGAAGAGCCAGAGTCCCTTGCGCTGGTCGTCACCGTAGGGCTGGCAGATGCGCATCTGGTGTATCGTGAGGCCTGCCTGATACATGCGGTCGTACAGCCGGTTGTAGGGCTTGCCGGACTTGCCGGCGTATATCCAGACATCGCGAGTTCGCCAGTCATAAATGGGATAACAATTGAAGACAGTCGTGCCTTTGTAGGTTGTCCATTGGAGCCCATCCATGCTTTGTTTTTTCATTATCAGCATCCGGTATCTATTGAGGCTTTCGTCGGAGCGGTTGCCCACTAGGCAAGCGGTGAGCTTTCCCTTGCCATACCAATCGCCGAAGTACTCTACGAATTCCTCAAACTCCATGCCGCGATGAAAGAACGGGAAGAATGACTCGTCAGTGATGGCGATAGATGGTGGCTGACGGACCCAGGATTCTTCGGCTTCGGGGTTCCAGCATAGCCAGCGCGGATCGAATTGTGAGACGGCATTCCTGAGAATAATCGGGAGGGCGATCCAATAGGGCTCGACATGCTCGGCGTACATAGCAATGCATTCGTGGATATGGTCAATTGTAAGTTTGTACTGCCCTTCTAGGTCGATAAACAACAAGCCGACTTTCCGCTGTCGCTTGATAGCCTCCTCCATTACCATATGAAGCATTACGGTGCTATCCTTGCCGCCCGAAAAGCTAACGTAAACCTTCTGGAATGTATCAAAGATGTAATTGATACGCTCTTTTGTGGCAGAGAAAACATCTATACCTAGTGGTCTTTTAGCCATTGTTCCGCTTCATCTTTTTCCATGCGTATTCTTTGGCCATTTTCAACGCGGCAGAAATAGCGGTCCGTGTTGCGCCATGATATCGGCGCCGACACCTCGTAGATTTTGCGCTCTTCCAACCAGAAGTAAAAGTAAACGCCACGGCTGCCGACGCTATTGCTTCGGGAAAAATCAACGTTCGGGCGTAGGAACCGGCGCTCGATAATCCGCCCGCGGATCGACGCGATGTGAGCAACCCAGGCTCGGCACTTGATGCCCGCCGCCTGGCGAGCCCATAGCGGCATATCGGGGCGGATGTTTTCCACTGCAACGGGGACTCTCACTTACGAATAGTGCTCCCGGAAAAACTCTTCGTAGAGCGCTACGGCGTGCTCGATTTCGGCGGCATCCAGATCGTGTTCGTAAATCGGGAAATTTCCACCGAAGATTTCGAGGTTACTATTGATAATGCCGAGGTCGATACGCAGCTCGCGAGACAACGCGGTATTCAGCGTTGTACCCCCGATGTTCCCGCCCCGCCCAACGATCACGAACTCGTCGGGGAAATGCTTTGACGCGTAATACTGTAACAGACGAATGAGATTGCGCGCGGCCCTTTGCGCGGCCCGCGCCGGCTTCTTGCCGTCATCCCAGACGCGCCTGTTAGTGGGGATAAAATAAGTTTTTTTAATCATTACCCTTCCTTTCTAACGGCGCTCGGTGCCGTCGGGATCTACCCAGATTAGTCCGTCTTCGCCGCGATCTTCCAACCGGCCTACCGGGGGGACGGGCACTTTGGCTGCTTCTGCGGCCGCTGCCGCAGCAGCGCGCTCGTTGTTAATACGGATAATCTGTGCTTCTTCTTCGGGTGATATGATCCACAGTGTGTTTTCAGGGCCGGAATAGGCGTGGCGAGTGCGCTCACCTGTCAGGTTGCAGGCATCGTCAAAAGTATAATGCTCAAGCTCGATTATCTGACCATCAGTGCGCATCAGGCAGGTCGCGCGAAACCACTCGGCGTACTGGGCAACTTCCTCGGCTGCCGGCTTCCGCGCGCTTTGGAGCCTCATCTTGTGTGTTGCGCCCCAGGCCGCTAATACTCTGAGTTCGTTTCCCATCGTCCTGCCCTCCTGGTCTTGGCTTTGCTTTCTCATCCTACTTATAATATAGTGCAAGGTTGCATCATAGTCAAGGGTTTTCGGCGGGAAAGCGAAAGTTTCTTATTCTAGCTAAGTGCCTGAGCGGTCAAGAGATAGGCGATTTCGGCGCGATTCGGGCGAACCTTTTTCGACTTCGGACGGTGCGAATTCCGTACTTGCCGCCGAGATTCTCGGTTTTGTTACTGTTTTGTGACCGCGAACGAAACCGCAAGCGGGCATTCCCCGTAACTTGTTGAAAAATATGGTACCCGCGGCAGGACTCGAACCTGCGGCCTACGGATTAGGAATACAATTGCGGGGCTGGCGCGGGGCGGGGAGAATGGTTGTAAGTACATGCAAGGCAAGCGGTTCTGGTTTGCGCCGCGGGCAGGGATACCAGACGGGGGTGCGGAAATCGGGGAGAATCAGTGGTCGTTCTGTGCCTCAGTAACAAAATCGGGGAGCGAATCTACGGCGGTTCGCAGCGTGGAGGCGCGCACCTGCAGGTAGTGATCGCGGGTGACTTCCACGTCGGCGTGCCCGGCCAGTTCCTGCGCCACCTCCGCGGGGTATCCGGCGTTGACAATGATGGACAAGAACGTTCTGCGCAGGTCGTGGGCGGTGCAGTGGGGGATACCGGTGCGCTTGACTATGCGGCGGAAGGCGCGTCCGAAGGCGCTCTTCTCGCGCACTGCGCCGGTGCGGGGCGACGGGAAGACCGGGTGGTTTGCTTGTGGAAGCTGGCTTAGGATATGTTCGAGCAGGGGGTGCATGGGGATGTAACGTTCGCGGCGGCGCTTGATCCCCTTGGTTGCGGTTATGACCTGGCGGTCGAAGTCGATCTGGTCCCAAGTGAGGGTAAGCATTTCGCTGAGCGACATGCCGGTGAAGATGAGCACAGCGATCATGGGGCGGTAGTCGTCGCTGGCCGCCTGGAGTAGCAGTCCTACCTCGCGGGCGGATAGTATGCGCTTGGGGCGCTTCGGCTCGCGCACCGGCTTTAGCTGCTTGGCTTGGATGTGACAGCCCCAGTAGTTGCATAAAACCTTTGCCTCGCGGATGTGCTTGTTGGCTGACGGCTGTGAGTGCGTCTGTAGCAGGTATGCCGGGTAGCCGCGCAGGTCGGCGTCCTGCAGATCGGCGAGCGTGCAGATGTCCCGATCATAGAGGTAGCGCAAGAGCTTGTGCATACCGGCGCGGTAAGCGCGGAGCGAACTGTCCTCCAGGTAGGGGCGGCGCTCGCGCAGGTAGCGGCGGTATAGCAGGGCCAGGGACGGGGACTCGCGGCGGCGGTCCTGCTCCTCCATGATCTGTAGGAATTGCTTGCCGAGTCGTTGCGCCTCGCGATACTTGTGAGTGTCGAGCCAGATGAGGTGGCGCACGCCGTCGGTATCGTAATAGACTAGGCGATACTCGCGGCGACCGGACTTGCGACGATAATGTAGCTTCAGGGGTGATTCGCGCGGCCGAGACATCAACGGCGGGGGAAGGGGATGACTGCGCCGCCGGCGCGACGCGCGGGGAGCCATATGGTGGCGAAGTGATTTATGTTTCCGCCCTTGCCGGTTTGCTGTAGGTAGATTTTCCACAGCCGGACTAGGGTTGCGGTGGCGTGGTTGTTAGTCTTCGGCGTTGCGACTTCGGCCTGGAGAAGCTGAATGATGTAGCGGAGGTCGGGTTCACCGCGGGTCTCGAAAGCGAGGCCGAAGCGCGAGCGGTAGCAACGGGCAAACTGAGCGAGGACGATTTCTCCCGCGGCTAGTTCGGGATCGAGCTGGAGATTGAATTTATTCATCGGCGCGCTCGCACCATTCTTGGAGCCAGGCGTTGGCAACGTAGCCGCTGGCATGAGTATACTCGCCGCTAATCACGCGGACCTTCCACCACATTTGATAGGTGCGGATCTCGTAGTCGATGATGCGGAACGTGTCGTCGATCATCAGGAGGGCCGCGGCATGATAGGGGATTTCACTAGAGACTCGCGGGATCTCCGCGGAGCGCATAACGAAGAACGGCTCAGTGCCGTCAATGCGCCAGACGGTATTCATCATCGCCTGGATCTGTTCGTAGCTGAAGCCCTCACCGATCTCTTGCGGCGGAACAATGAGTCCTGCCGCGGCGATGAAGAGCATCACAGATTGATAGCTGATCATTTTTGACCTTTCCTTTCCTCCCGTAAGAGGGGCGCTGACTAGGGGTACTTGATCCAGATTATTGGGTGCAGCCAATCTACTTGATCTTTTGTTAGTGACATTGGCTCTGCGGAGGGGCCTATGAGGACGTAGTGCTCATCGTATGTATAGACCGTTCTTATCCATCTCCGACCATCCTTTGCCTGCACTATATGAGGTCTTCCGTTGAGGCTTTCGTTTAGCGGTGATGCTATTAGCCTTGTTCCCTTTGGATACAGTGGTTCCAAATCATTGCTTTCTATAACTATGACATAAGCACCATCCTGGATATTGGGGACTTTCATGTATTCCTCCATATCAGGAGGACGGTTGCCATCATCGAAGAATTCCACGCTTTCTGAGCCTACGGCTAATCGTCCTAGTACGGGTACTTGACGAACGCTATAATCAACGCCGGACTCCGCTACTCCGTGCCGGATGAAGATCTTATCGGCCTCCGCGATTATAGCTTCGGCGACCGAATCGTGGCCAAGCATCTGGAGTACGGCTACCGGATCATCACCGAAGAACTGAGCGATGGCGATAGCATGTTTGGCCCGAGGACGAAGACGACCGGATATGTAGCTTGTTATGGTAGCCGGGTCCACGGGGATCGATTCGGCCAGTCGCTTCCGCACGCCCCGTTCTGTACCTACACGACTGCGCAGGTAGTCCCTGAACGCCCCCTCAGTCGTCACCGGACCCTCCTATATTGCGCCATCTAAGGGGTTTATCGGCACTAGCGCAAGGGAAATGTTGTCCTGGGTCAAGAAAGTGCTTGACTTTAAGCAGCCCTGTCCCTATACTTGTTAATGTAAAACAATCGGGTGCCGCGATGGTGATATCAAATCTAAGGATTGAGAGGAGGAACAGCACAAATCGGCCTATCGCGGGTGCTGTCGCGGCACTTCTAATTTTTTGGGCGGCGCTTGAGGAGTGGATGGCGCTGCTGTAGCAGGAGGCGAGGATGGTTACGAATCGTTTCCCCGGAATCGATGCGAAGCAGGCGGGCTGGTACTGCCGTGAGTGCGGCTGGTACGGCCCGCAAACTTGTGTCTGCCCGGCGTGCGGTGCGAGCAGGTTCATGCCGCGCAAGCCGGTCAAGGTGCCGCTGCGCCTAGTTCGGCAGTGAGCAGGAATTGGATACATGAGTATGTCGAGCGGCGGGAGCAGATCCTGGCGCGCAGAAAACAGGAGGCAAAGGTGAACGCCAAGGA
>Ga0114922_10003491_pt1 | contig 14637 bp, 19 predicted proteins | sample AartaG_FD_100975 | JGI IMG/M metagenome (GOLD analysis project Ga0114922, IMG submission 100975) | Deep subsurface microbial communities from Aarhus Bay to uncover new lineages of life (NeLLi) - Aarhus_00045 metaG | ecosystem: Environmental > Aquatic > Marine > Oceanic > Sediment | place...
AGATCCCAAAGCTGGAGGGTTTCTAATTATTAAATATACAATTCCAGTTTGTAAAAGGAACAAAACAATATAAACCACTATCGCAGCCAATGATTTTCCTGGAAGAGGCATATCCATTCTAGGCCTTTTTATGTCAGGAAACAATAATTTAGGTTTTCTTAGTGTTTTACCAAAGACCCAAGGAGTTTTATCTTTGATTTTTTCAAAAACCGTCTCTGAACCAATAACTTCTTCTTTAACAAGCTTTGTTTTGGTGCTTCTTTCTTTTTGCATTATAATCTTAGAATTTTATTTTCTTTGTTTTATAAATTTCTTTTGAATTAAAATTTTTTTAAAAAAGAAATAATTATTCAAGTTATTTAACCTAAATTTTTAAGTAAAGTTACTAAAAATTTCCAGACTTTTTCTACGCTTCTTATTTTCAGCCTTTCGTCAGGAGAATGGCCTCCCAAAACATCAGGGCCAAAAGATATCATTTCCATCTCTGGAAAATGGTGTCCAAAATAGGAGCATTCTAATCCCGCGTGAATTGCTTGAATTATAACTTCTTCGCCAAATAGTTCTTTATATACCGATTTAGATATGCTCGTAATTTTTGAATCAAAATCCGGCGGCCAACTAGGATATTCCGTATCAATAGTTTTATTGAATTCTAAGCCAGACATCTTCAATAAAGTTGTAAATTTTTCATGGATAACATCTTTGTCATACTGGGTCAAACTCCTTTGACTTATTTGAAATTCAATAAAATCTTCATGTGTTTTTATAGACGCCAAATTAGAAGACGTATGAACTAATCCTTTACTCGTTGGATGTAGAGAAATAGGGCCGTTAGGCATCAAATATAACAAGTTTAACAATTTATCTTGAATTTCTTTAGTCAATGTGAGATCTTCTGTAAATGCGTCTAATTTTTCGAAAGAAATCTTAAAATTTGGCTCGATTTCATTATACAACATTTGAATATTTAATTCCAACTTTTTTATATAAGAACCAATTTCTATAAACTGATTTTTATTTATAAAAATAATAGCATGACATTCTCTTGGAATAGCATTCGATAGATTACCCCCTTTTAAAGAACTGATATAAACTTTATATTTTTTATTCAATTTCCATAAAATTTGGGCAATAATTTTTAGCGCATTACCCCGACCTTTATGAATATCTCCGCCTGAATGCCCCCCAACTAAACCAGTTGCGGAAATTTTAATTGGTGTTAAATTTGTATCAATACTATTTTTCTTTATTTTTTCTCTTTTTATCTTTACAGTAAATGTTCTCCCTCCTGCACAACCAATTGTGAAACGGTCATCTTCTTCCGAATCAAGGTTTAATAGATATTTTCCTTTAATCAAGTTTTTACTTATTTGTCTCGCACCCGTAAGGGCTCTCTCTTCATCTACAGTAAATAATAAGTCTAAATTAATTGAATCAAAGTTTAAACTACCATCGTGGATTTTCTTCATAATAGCGAGCTGATACGCGATTCCCACGCCGTTATCTGCTCCCAATGTTGTCCCTTCCGCAGTTAGCCATCTTTCACCTTCAATTTCAACGATCTTTAATTTTAATGGATCTTTTGAGAAATCGTGAATAACATCTTCATTCTTTTCACACACCATATCCATGTGACTCTGCAAAACTACTCCTAAAATCCCTGAATTATACCCTATTTTGGATGGAATTCGCACAACAATATTTTTTATTTGGTCAACCTCAGTTTGAAAACCTAATTTCTCCGCTTCTTTCTTAATATATTCTCTCATCTGATCTTCGTGAGCTGAACATCGAGGAATTTTAGTGATTTGAAAAAAATATTGCCAAAACTCTAAAGGCTCTCCAAGTTTTTTAAAATTTTCCATAATTCTCGCTTCCAATGAAAATATAAATATGAATTATTTTTTATTACTTATAAAAATAATATTTAATACCTTATAATATTAATAAAAGAGGTTATTTAATGAGTAGTTGGAAGGATCTTTATTCTGAAGTTAAACAGCGTAAAATGGAAGCGCTCGATAAAAAAGATGTTGTAAAAGCAGTCGAGAAGCACGGCAGAATACTCGCGGTCGAAGGTCGCTATGAAAAACCTAAAAAAGTAATAGATCATATGTATGCGGCAAAACATATAACTATTAAACCTACCGATATCATGAAGTATAATTTAAGTGATTACGATGTCGTGTTGATTGGGTGTCCAGGAGATAAAATACCACATTCGGCTTTCCCTAAAATTAGTGAATATGTTTCGCTAAAAGGAGGGTGGATAATAACAACAGACTGGGCTATAAAACATATTGTGGAACCAATATTCCCGGGTTATATCCGATGGAACAAAGAAAGAACTGCCGACGCTGTTGTTGCGTGTCAAATACTTGAGCCAAATCATCCTTTCTTAGATGGAGTAATAAGTGAAATACAACAAGCAAAATGGCAAAAAGGATCGTCAAAAAACACCAAAAAAACCGAATTTAAGTGGTGGCTTGAAAATAGATCTTTTCCAATTCAAGTTCTTAATCCATCCGTACGAGTATTAATCTCTTCTTTGCGAATTCAGCAAAAGTGGGGCGAAGCTCCCGTTTTATGTTATTTTGATCATGGTAAAACTGGAGGGCGCGTTATTCATTTAATTTCTCATACGCACCTACAAAAAGGCGGGGCAAAAGGTAAATACGCCTCAGCTTTAATATTAACAAATATTTTAGACGAGAAAGTTTCTTTAAAGATGGGAATATCTAAAAAAACTGCTCAAGGATACATTTCAAACTGGGAACAACCTCAGCCTTATTATCAGCAACAACAAACGGTTACACCTTCTCAAGATAGTTCGTTTTTAACCCCTTCTAGTACAAATACAGGGTTAACAGGGACTTCGCAAATAGTTGAAGTGGATGTAAATAGTAGTAATTTTTCTTTTGCAAACAAATGCAGTTATTGCGGCTATGACTTTGGTGATTACACAGGTAAAATATACATGTGCCAAGCATGTGGTACAAATTACCACGAAAACTGTCTTAATATGCAGATTAATGAAGGAACTTGTAAGAATTGCGGCAAAATATTGCTGTGGTAATTTGTGATATAAAATAGATCTCCTTTCAGAAATATTTTATTACATTACTTATTTTTCAATATATATTCTAATTTAAGGTGATTTAAGATTATGAGTTTAGAGCAAATTTATAATGTTGTAGATAATTTAGATAGGGAAAAAGTAATGAGCGTTATGAGAACATTTATCAATATTGATACTACAGTCCCTCCTGGAAATGCATATCGCCAATATGTGGATGCTTTAATCCCCTTTTTCAGAAATTTAGGGTACTCTTTGGAAGAAGTTGTTGTGCCAGAAGAATTGGTAAAACAGATACCATATTCTTTAGAAGGACCTCGAATTAATCTTGTTGCTACAAAAAGTTTCGGACGAGATAAAGATGTCAGTTTTTATGGACACATGGATGTTGTACCAGCTCCGAATGATGGAGAAAAAAAATGGCGGTTCCCACCATTTGAAGCAACTATGATTGGAAGTGGAAAGATATATGGTCGGGGAACTTCTGACATGAAAGGTGCTATGGTCTGTCTGATTTTAGCCCTCCAAATAATTGAAGAACTAAAATTAACTCCAAAATATAACATCAATGTAATGAATTGTACTGACGAAGAAATTGGTATATGGCCCGGAATACGTTATCTTGCAGAAAAAGGATACATTAAAGGAACGGTGTTCTGTATGGAAGGCGTAATTAACCCCATAATTCCTATAGGAACGGCGGGGGCGTTAAATGTTATAGTCGAATCTTTTGGAAAAAGTTGCCATTCAGGAATGAACTTTTTAGGAATAAATGCCTTAGAAGAAACTGTTCCAATCTTAGTAGAATTAATGAAATTAAAAAAAATCGTTGAAGTTCGCGAAAGTAAAAACATTCCGGGGTTACCTAGATTTGGAACGGGCGAAAAACGAAATATGACCCCCATGTTCAACCTAGACATTATACATTCGGGAACAAAAACGAATATAGTGCCGGATTTATGTACTTTAACTATTAACCGAAGAGTAATCCCTGACGAAAATCTCGAGGATGTTAAGAAAGAAATCTCTGAAGCAATAGAAAGAGGAAAAGCAAAAAGCAAATTACTAGATGTTAAAACTACTTTTGTTTACGATTACCCACCTATGGTCGCAGATCCAAACGCTCCCGATATAACTAGGATGAAAAAAGTTATGATGGAGGTCCAAAAAGTACCAGAAAATAGAATTATGGTGATTGGAAACGCTGGAAGTACTGATATGGGTTACGTCTCTGAAATTCTAAAAACTAAAGATATTATCCTTCATGGAGTAGGAAATCCTGGTTCTAATGACCACGCAGTAAACGAAAATGTTAAATTAAAAGAAGTTAAAACTTATATAAAGGAGCTCATTGTTTTTCTCTGCGCGGATTTGTAATCGATAACTCAACAAATTTTTTTATTCTTCTTATGTTTTTATAAATTGTATTACACCGATATATCTTAGCATATTTCGGTAATACATACAAATTTTCGTGAAAGGTGTGTTTCACGATCTGAAAATAATAAAATTTAATTTAAAAATAAAAAAAAAAAGAGTTTTCTAAAAAATCTAAGAGGAATTTATTGAATTTTAATCCTCAGTTATTGTTATGGCTTCTTCAGGGCATTGTGTTTCACATGCCATGCAACCAACGCAATCGTCTCTATTATCTTCGAGTACATGCACTTTTCCACCCTCTGGTTCGCCAAAGCACTCGCTTGGGCAGACTTCATAGCATGTTCCACATCCAGTGCAAGCATCCATATCAATTTTGATTCCGAATCCCATAATTAATACCTTTTTGTTGTTTTTGTTTCTTTTCGAAGTTTTTTTTTCTGAATATAGATAAATTAATTATCTTTGATATTGAGAATTGCGTAAAAAATTTAAATTTCTTTCTTATTTTGGGAAATAATTGATAGAAAATTTTTTTCTTTAAAAAAAAAAGATATTATAAATTTAAGGTAAATCAAGATTTTTTAAACCTAGGTAATACAATATAGCCGTTAAGAACCCACCAATTATTCCACCATAAAAACCTGCATCAAACCACCACCAAACATCCTCTAATTCCATCGCCACGGCAAAAATAATACCTCCAATTAAGCTAAGAAAAAATACCATTGTTGACATATAAAGCCCGTATTTAACATATTTCTTATCAGGGATTTTATCAGGAAATCTAAGTACAAGTATTGAAATACCCATACAGTATAAGAGCAAGAATCCTGAGATCACTATTGGAATACTATAAATACTGTTCCACGCATCTATTCCTCCAAATATATAAACTCCAAGGTAATAATTTGAACCGTCCCATCCACCGAAATCTAAGGCTAAGAGCAAAATTCCACCAATAGCGCTGGTGATTAATGCCCCCATGAAAAAAATCGATGTTGGAACTTCACTTCTCTCGTTAGACATTTTTTATTCCTCTTTATTAAAAATTTTATTAATTAAAAAGAAATTTGATTTTAATTTTATTTATAATTATATTTTATAAAAAATTATTGATGTTTCAAAAAACATTTTCCTATATTGAAATAACAGTTTAGCAATAGTAATAATGATGTATATTAAAGAACGATGGGATTTCCTTAATAGCGAGTCAATTCTTGGGATTGAAGTAGGAGATATTAACAATAACGGAAGCTATGAAATTATAGCATTCTCTAAATCCGGGAGACTTCTTATACTTTCTATGAAAGGTAAGTTAATATCTGAATTAGAAATCGCAAAAGAATCTTCGATTTGGAACGGAAAGATATGCGATATAGATAGCGATAGAAAAAACGAAGTTATCTTGGGGGGTTTAGATGGCTTATTAAGAGTGTTTAAATGCAATCTCTCCTATGAATTGAAACCATTTTGGGCACATCAATTTGGTGCGTCTATTAGCGGATTTTTGTTTGAGGACATAAACCACGATAACATAGACGAAATTATCGCGTATTCGATAGATAAAAGCTTAAGAGTTTTAAACCCTATTGATGGTTCTTTAATCTGGGGGCAGATTTTTGAAGATGGAATAGGTGAAGCAATAACTTATAGAGATTCTGCTGACTTTGGAACAAAAGAAGTAATTGCATGTGGAAACGATGGATCAATCAGAGTTTTTAAGGGAAAAGATGGAGCTTTAGTTTGGTTTAAACGATTTAAAGATAAAATTCGTTGCGTTTCGATTTTCAAATCAAAAAATAGAGAATTGATTGTTTGTGGGGGAGACGATAAAAAACTTCACTTAATCGATAAACTTACTCAAGAAGAAATTAAATCAATTCAATTCGACGATTATGTCTGGAAATGCCTTTCGTTCCTTCATAATGACGAAAGTTATTTATTAGTAAGTACCTATTCGTTTGAATATTTTGACGAGTCTGTTAACATCGAAGATATCGAATTCAGCTCAAAACTTATGTGTTTGAACCAAAAATTAGAAAAAAAATGGGACATAACACATATAAATACGGAATGCTTGATTCAAACTAAAATAGGTTCGAATAGTTATATTGTTTTAGGAACGACTAAGGGGAAATTGTTGATTATTGACGAAGTTTCTGGCAAAATTATTACTAAAATTCAAAAAAAATCGTGTTTAAACGACCTAAAATATGATTTTAACTCAAATATTTTAATTGCCTGTCACGATAACGGTTCAATATTCGCTTACTTTTTAGCGGAGTCTTAACTTTGATATTTGAATAAAATTTTTTTAAACGAATAACTATGTGTCGTATGTTTTTTCAGTGTTCGCTTGAACCCTTTCAAATTGATTTTAAAATTTTAAAAAAATTTGTAACCTCGTGCCATTGGCATTATTTAAGGAAGTATAACCTTTTTGGGCACCATGGATTGGGTTGGGGTTTCGCTTATATCTCTGAAGATGACAACAAACTCGTAATAAAGCGAGATATAACTCAAATTTACCACGCGGACTGGAAAAACCTCACTAAGATTAAAACTCGTTTCCTTTTAGTCCACGCGAGAAAAACTCTCCCTTGGAAAAAGACCTTTAGAGACGTACATCCTATCGATATTGGTGAGAAATATATCATAACTCATAATGGAATCATAAAAGGTTTTCCAGATAAAAAATTAAAAAACCCAAAATTGGAAAGTATTTATAGTAATACTAACTTGGACACTCGAAAATATCTATGTGCTATTATAGACGAACTACAAGATGGTAAAAATTTAAAGAATACCTTGGAATCCCTTTTTAAAGAGATTGAGATAGGTGCTGGCGCGAACGCATTTCTATTTAATTCGCACACATGCAATGTCATCACTAATCATAAAACTAATTTTAACGGCAGGCACCACACCTTATTTTTAAGTAAAAAACAAAAAGAAATCCTTGTAAGCACTACTCCCTTAACTGAGAATGCGAAAGAAATTCCTAATTACTCTTTAATTCAAATTGATTTAAATAACCTAAACCTGAATGCGATGAAACTAGAATTTTAGGTATAAATATATAATTTTAAATAAAAAAAAATAAAAAAGGTTAATTATATCCTTTCTACTCTCCCGATTCTTCTTCAGCAGCTAACTCCTCTTCCAATTCTTCGAGCGGAACTGGTGCTGGAGTCGTGAGCATCGAATATCCTATCCATATAGCAATAATTGCTATTAGAAGAACCATAATCCAGAGTGGTAGAACAGTGAATAATCTCCAATCGAGCCAATCGATACCAAATAATCGGAAGGCAACGTCCCAATTTGGGTTTGCACCAAGAGTGCCAAACCATAAATCAACGACGCTTCCCATGGTATAAACTACCGCGATAAGGATACCAAGGAGCATTACGATTAGGCCAATTATCTTATCTTTTGCCATTATCAATACCTTTGTTTATATTAAGTTTTTAGTATATTTTTTCAAGCATATTTACATTGCTTAATATTATTTTTAAAATTATATTAAATTAAAACCATTCGTTAAGAATCACTTGGTTTTAATTGTGATGTTTCATAAATTGATAATATAAAGCGAAGAGAGTTCTAAAAATCGCGATTTTAAAGTGGTAAAATTATGTCAAATAGCAACCAATACGTTCTAATTATTGGTTCGAGTAATATGGATTTAAACATATACTCGCAACGGTTACCGGAACCAGGTGAAACTGTAACTGGGGGCACATTTAAGCAATTCCTGGGAGGAAAAGGCGCGAATCAAGCGGTGGCTTCTGTGAGATCTGGATCTAATACTATTTTTATTGGTAAGGTCGGCATAGACTCGTATGGAGATCAAATGACTTCTCAATTAAACAATGAAGGCGTGGACATAGAACATATTATAAGGGATCCTTACGAATCGAGCGGGATCGCTTTTATAATGATAGACGAGAACGGAGAGAATATGATTAGTGTAGCGCCCGGAGCAAACTTCAATTTAACGCCAGAAGACATCCGAATAAATTCCGAAGTCATAAAAAACGCTAACGCTTTGATCGTTCAGATGGAGATTCCCATTGATTCAATTGAAGAAATTTTTAAAATAGCAGTTCAAGGGAAGGCTGTTAAAATTCTTAATCCTGCGCCGTTAAAACCAATTAGTTTATCAATTTTGAGAAATATTGATGTATTAATCCCCAACGAGGGAGAATTACTACGATTACATTCTCTTTTAAATCTTAAAGAGTTAGTTGGCGAATCTAAAGGTAAAATTATTCAAGCTTCAAAAGATATTTCAAAAATAGGAGTTAAAACAATCGTAACTACATTAGGTAGTAAAGGATGTATGATATATAACGCTGCAGAAGAAAAAATTATTGAAATACCCGCTTTTAAGGTTAAGCCAGTCGATACAGTAGGCGCTGGAGATTGCTTTAACGGAGTTTTAGCAAGCAAATTAAACCAAGGCGAAGATTTAATCACTTCGGTAAAGTACGCAACAGTAGCCGCCTCAATAGCAGTGACGAGGAAAGGAGCGCAAGAATCAATGCCATTTATTGATGAAATTGAAAGACACTTCAAAAAATATAAAGATATTTGTGTGATATAGAGGATGTAGGTGTTAAAAGGATGTTAGAAGAGATAATTCAACCTGAGAAAGGCACAAATCTTAGAAAAAATGGACAAGAAGAACTAACAATTCTAATAGATTCTAATGCTCTAAAAAAAATATATCTTATAAATGGGACCACTTTTTTTACTCAAAATTTAAGCGCATCTAATCTAATTGTCAAACCAAACGATTATTACATGGTAATTAATAAAGGAGATGGGGAAATTAATCTAAAATATAGTAGCGATATTTCTAGTCATATAGTAATTTATGAACCTTATGTGTACGAATCGTCTAAAAAAGAAATATTTGACCCAATTCGATTTTGCAAGAAATATAAAGTTCCAGATGGATACATTGACACTTTAGCTAAGTGGTACAGTATTAAATTCACATACCCTGATTATAATTTAATATTTATTAAACCAAAGATAGGAATCTCCATCCAAACTCATAAATTTAGGAGTGAATCGTGGAAAATATTGAAAGGTAAACCAATAATAATTAACGGGAATAAAGTACATTATTTTGTTGAAAATGAAACAGAGTTCTTAAACGCAAAAAGGACTTACCACTCCGTTATAAATCCAAACAACAATCCTGAACGATTTGTTTTAATTGAAGAAAAATGGAGCGGTGAATTCGACGAAGAAGACATAATAAGAGCGTTTAACCCCAATAATTATCATTAAATATAATTCACGAAAGTAAGAATTTAGAACTCATTTGATCCGATAAAATATGAGATTTTGAGATGATATAGTTTTCCTTGGAGGTCACATTCCAACCTTTTAAATTTTGTGTTTTTAGTTCCTTTGTTTTAATAAAATTAAAATTTGATAGATAACTTCTATCATTACACGAAGTAATAAAAGTGTAAAAAAAAACATTATAAATTAAATGGAACAAGTAGATTGGTGGAAAAATGGCTCCAAATGAAGAACAGAACGATGGAAAACAAAAAGAAACGATAACAGAAGATGCTGCAAAAGAATCTTCTAAAGAATCTGAAGAAGTAGAAGATACCAAAGAATTAGATCTTGCAAAAGAAAGAGATCGTCTTAAATTTCATTATAGAGGCCATACATTAGACCAATTAAAGAGAATGAATATGGACGAGTTTATTCAATTGTTACCAGCACGAGCGCGAAGATCTCTAAAGAGAGGGTTACCTCCTAGACAGAGAAAACTTCTTGAAAGACTAAGACGAGCTTACAGAGCCAAAAAAAGAGGAAAAGATCTTCTTACGCGAACACATGTGAGAGATATGTTGATTTTTCCTGAGATGGTAGGTTTGAGAATAGGCGTTTATAACGGAAAACAATATGAAGTTGTTGATGTAAAACCTGAAATGATTGGACATTACTTAGGAGAGTTTTCACTCACTAGAAGACGCGTTCAACATGGTTCTCCCGGAATTGGAGCTACACGTTCAAGTAAATATGTTCCTTTAAAATAATCAATATTATAATAATAAAATAAATAATTGAGATGATACAAAATGCCTAACTGGGGTTATTCCTTTAGCGAAGAAAAATACGATGTAGATAGATTGGCTAAAGCTTCAGGGAGAGATTTACGGATAAAGCCAAAACCCTCAAGAGAAATTTGTGCCGTGATAAATGGTATGAAATTGGACCAAGCTAAAAGGTATCTTGAAAAAGTTATTCAGTTAAAACAATCAGTACCTTTCAGAAGACATAAAAAAAAACAAGCTCATAGAAAAGATTTAAAGCAATTCAATTGGTATGCCGGTAGATATCCTCAAAAAGCTGCCGCAAGAATCTATGAACTTCTCACTTCCGTCGAATCCAACGCAGAGTATAAAGGCTTAGATGTCGATCAATGCAGGATTATTCACGCTGCTACACATAGGGGTCGAATCATAAAGCGCTACATTGAACGCGCTCAAGGTAGATCGACCGCAAAATTTAGGCATTTAAGTCATGTAGAAATTGTAATTTACGAATTTCCAAGTTAATGAAAACAAATTAAAAAAAAATTAAATATTAAAGATAATGAGTCCCTTAGCAAAACATTTCATCGAACAAGGCATCAAGTTGATGCAAATAAACGAATTTTTGCGTAAAGAGTTTGTTAGAGCTGGATTTGCAGGTATTGATATGCAACAGACACCACTCGGCGTTAGAATCACTCTAAGAACCTCCCGTCCGGGCCTCGTGATAGGCAAAGGTGGCAAGCGCATTCAAGAGATTACGGACATCTTACAGCAGAAATTTGACCTGGAATTACCCCAGATCGAGGTCGAAGAGGTCGCTAACCCCGATTTAAACGCCCAAATTATGGCTGAGAGGTTAGCGTATAGTCTCGATAGAGGCCGGCATTATAGAAGGGCTGGTTATTACATCTTACGCAAAATAATGGATTCTGGCGCAAGAGGTACAGAGATTATAGTTTCAGGTAAGGTCACGAGCCAACGTGCCAGAACGACCGTGTTTCGCGCTGGTACAATGAAAAAATCGGGCCAACCTGCTCAAGAAGGAGTGGACAAAGGCGTGGCGCAGTGCGTCCAAAAAAGTGGCACTTTAGGTATCATAGTAAAAATTATGCAAGCGGACATAAGATTGGGAGACACAGTTAAAATTAATCATGAAGCACTAGCAAAAGTGCAAGTAAAAAAGGAAGCAGAATTTACCAAAACGAGAGCAGAGAAAGATTACGAAATTACCGTAGAAGAAGGAGAGCTCACCGAAGTAGAAAAAGAATTATTTGAAGAAGTAGAAGAAGAAGATATTTCTGAAATTTCGCTAGAGCCAGAAAAAGAAGAAGAAGAAAAAGATACTGTAAAGGAAAAAAAAGTTAAAAAGTAAAAAAGAGTGTAAATGATGGATATTATTACCGTGGCAAAAGTCCGAGAAATGGACGAACGAGAAAGGGAGCGGACCCTATTAACGTTAAGAGAAGAATTAATGATGTTATATAGCCAACAAACGGGTGGTGGTATCGCTGATAATCCCGCAAAGGCAAAAATTTTAAGGAAACAAATAGCAAGAGTTCTAACAGTAAAAAATGAAATTAAAAAGTTGAATGTATAATGATAAGTTCAAAATATTTGATTTACCACGATTTAATTGGCTTTAAGGCGTATGCTAAACTTAAATCAAAATCAAATAGTACCACATTCTCGGATATTGGTACGATAATTGACGATACCCGAAATATGTTGATATCAGAAAAAAATAATTCACTAAAGAAGTACATCAAAAAAGATTATATTTTTAGATTCAAGCTTGAAGAAGGAACGTTAGAATTAAATGGATCTAAAATTGTTGGCGTTCCTGAAAACAGATTAAGAAGTTTAAAAAAAAAGAAGTGGTTGAGAAAATAAAATGAGCGTTCGAAATATCGGTATTCCTGGAGTAAATCCTCCAAAAATGCGTGAATGTAGCGATAAGGATTGTCCATTTCACGGAAATACACGAATAAGAGGTAAGATTACTCAAGGAGTAGTAGTTAATAAAAAATCAAAAAACACTGTAGTTATTAGACAAGATTATGTTCAATTTGTTAAGAAGTATCAACGATATGAAAGGCGTAATTCGCGCCTTGCATGTCATTTACCCGAATGTTTAACTCCAGAAATTCAAGTAGGAGATTTAGTGCGTGTAGGAGAAAGCAGAAAACTCTCAAAGACAAAAGCGTTCATAGTATTAGATAAAATAAAGAGTGGGGCGATGTAGATGGGAACCAGAAGAAAAATGGGAAGAAAAACGCAGATGAAATCAAGAACTAGTTACGGTGTACAAAATGGTTCAAAAATTTTTATTACTGATAATTCTGGCGCAAAAATTGCCCAAATAATTAATGTCGACCATGCAAAAACCCGTTTAAGAAGGCTGCCACAAGCTTCTGTAGGGTCAGTCTGCACAGTAACTGTTAAAAAAGGTCGCCCAGATTTACGCGGAACGATATTAAAAGCTGTAATTGTTAGACAAAAGATGATATATAAGCGAGTAGACGGCACAAGATTATCTTTTGAAGATAATGCAGGAGTTTTAATAACCCGGGAAGGCGACCCTAAAGGTACAGAAATTCGGGGTCCAATTGCGAGGGAAGCTGCTGAATTATTTCCACGTTTAGCATCCATTTCTTCATTAATTATATAATTAAGATCATAAGGTTAAAAAGTATGAAAGCAAAATCAAAACAGCCTAAAAAGCAGCGGAAAGCGTTATTTACTTATAAGAATCATCAAAGGTCAAAACTATTATCAACAAGAGTTGCCGATTTTGTAAGAGATGAGTATGGGATTAGAACACTTCCCCTTAGAGTTGGTGATGGAGTTAAAGTTGTGACGGGTGAATTCAAAAATTTTGAGGGAGAAGTTATGGAGATCACGAAAGAACAGAGGGCAAAAATTAAGGAAGCAACTTTTGATAAAGCAGATGGAACTCAGTTTCATCCAGCCATTCATATATCGAATTTGATAATAACAAAATTCGCTAAAGAAAAAAAAATGGACCCTTGGCGGGCAGGTATGATTGACAGGAAAGCCGTTTTTGGATTAAGGGAAGATGAGTTAAGAGCTCCAAAAAAACAAAAAGAGGAGGAGGAGAAATAGATGACTAGACATGGTGGTTCTAGAGCGTTAAAAAGACTCAACACGCCTAAATTTCTACAAATAAAAAGAAAGCACGGCAAGTTCTTTATGAAGGCATCATCTGGCCCTCATCCAATCAGATTCTGCTTGCCTTTACTCCATATTGTCAGGGATCTTCTGAAGATAGTCGATAACCATAGAGAAGCGAAAAAATTAATAGGACTCGGTAAATTTAAGGTAGATGGAAGGATAGTAAAAGATACAACATATCCAGTTGGTTTAATGGATGTGCTAAGTATAGAAAAAATAAACAAACATTATCGAATTCTACCAGATTCTCACTACGGATTAATACTACATGAAATAAATGAAGCAGAAAGTACCTTTAAATTATGTAGAATAACCCAAAAAACCACGATAAAGGGAGGACATATTCAATTAAACTTACACGATGGAAAGAACATTCTAATACGAGTTAAAGACCCAAGTAACACTAAAGAGGATATTTACAAAAGAATGGATGTTTTAAAAATTTCAATCCCAGAACAAGAAATTCTTAAAGTTTTAAAATTTAAAGAAGGAAATTTAGCGATTATCATGTCCGGGAAAAACATCGGACAATTAGGAAAAGTTATAAATATATTAAAGCGGTTTGGTCCGAAAGCAAGTACGGTATCTATACAACATAATTCTGAACATACAGAAACTCTTTACGATTATACTTTTATTATAGGAGAGGATCAATCCGAAATTAGTTTACCAAAAATAGAATAAAAAAAAGAAGTGAATTCAATTATGTCAGTCAAAGCAGCAAAAAAAACTCAGAAAAAATCACGAAAAGAGCAAGAAAAGATATTTGAAGAGATGTGGACTCATCCAATGAAGAAACCTTACTTAGACAAAGTGGTTCTAAATATTGGAGTAGGTGCTGGGGGTGAAGAATTAGAAAGAGCCTTTACGGTATTACAAACGATCTCTGGTAAAACTCCTATAAAAACTCTTTCTAAG
>Ga0114922_10003492_pt1 | contig 14634 bp, 12 predicted proteins | sample AartaG_FD_100975 | JGI IMG/M metagenome (GOLD analysis project Ga0114922, IMG submission 100975) | Deep subsurface microbial communities from Aarhus Bay to uncover new lineages of life (NeLLi) - Aarhus_00045 metaG | ecosystem: Environmental > Aquatic > Marine > Oceanic > Sediment | place...
AGATCCATATGAAATCTTCTCGACCTAGAGAACGCGTGAGAAGACCCGGAAAGCCAGCGATGCCCTGTCCCATGATGAGGACACCTGCCAGGCATGCGATGGCGAGACTGAAGACAGCTTCGCGAGTGATAAAGGCGAGTATAATGGCAAGGAGAGGAGGGATTATAGAAGTCCAATTAGGCTGCAACATTCCACCAAATATTAATCTGATTAAAAATAATACCAGATAGATTTATACTCTTCGGGGTCTTCCCCACGCTTTTTCAATGTCTCTAAATAATCGCTGATCGATACATCTGTGTCAATGTATGTATCGGCCAGCGAAAGATGCTTCTCCCATGGATGGAATTCATAGACACGCCGTCCATCGGGTAGAATGGACAATAATGAGTGATGTTGAAGAGCACGCAAATAATTTTTACCCAGACCGGGTACGTTATAAACGGGTTCATCGGTGCGGGTTAATCCCGGTAACAGTCGGGCTTCTTCTTTGATTTCCTGTTGGAGACGTGCAAGGGGTACCCGGTAACTTTTTGTTTCCCGCTTCCCTTTGGTGTTGAATGTATAGTAAGACTCTACACCGATCATCCTCAATGTTTTACGCAGGGCGGCCAATTCGAACCGCCTGCTGTTCTCAATCGTAAACACCGCCTGATTATAGACCGATATGCCCCGCATTCTGATTTTTTGTACCGCTTCCATGGCTTCGGGCGTGATTTCATATGGATGCTCGAAATGCGTGACCACGTCTATTGTGCGCCTGCCCGGGATGCGATATTCTGAGATGATATCCATGAGGGAATCCGTGATCCGCTGAGGAAGAACAACCGGTGTTCGTGAGCCGATTCTGATTCTCATGATGTGGTCGATCTCGGCCAACCGGGATATAATGGATCTCAGACGTTTATCACTCATGACCAGAGGATCGCCGCCTGTGACCAGCACTTCGATAATGCCAGGATGCTCTTCTATCCATTGAAATGCCGATTCGAGTTGTTTTTTTGATGCCATTGCCGTCGGGACCAATACGTCGTGAATTTCCCAGTTCCTCTGGCAGTACACGCAAATTTGACTGCACGTATTGTACGGCTTCAATATCGCAATACTGGGATACCGGCGTGTTATTAAATTGATGGGCGATGTTTCCCCCTCCAGCATGAAATCAAAAGAACGATCCTTTTCGTCTTTCTGTCTCAGCATGGCTTCTACATAATCGATGGGGGGAATGACCTGGGCACGGACAGCATGGTCACGATGCCGATGGGCTTCTCTATCCATCAATGAGACATAATAAGGCGTGATGCCAAAAGGTAACCTTCCCTGTTTTGCCTGTTCGATGGCTGTTTTTTCATCCTTTTTCAGGGTTATCAGCGACTCCAGTTCGTTGGAATTGCGGATGACGTGACGAAGATGCCAACGATAATCATTCCAATCCTCATCAGTGGCGTTAAAATGGTTCATAATCCGTTTTCGGTTATGAGTACGCATTTTTATTATTTCTTCATCAAGCCCGGTGGGATATCGACGCATGGCATTAAGACTTTCTTTCGCCATTTGATCCAATTGTCCGGAACGTAAAATGGAGGCTTTACGTCCTTTCTCCTTGGCAAACTCCGGAACCTTTTCCTGATCGTATATACCGCTTCTGCCCTTCATTCCGTTGAAAAGGTGGATAATTTCTTCAAAAAAACCATCGTTCAATTCTTCGGGCAATTCATCGTATTGTTCATGGGCAAGCGTCCATAATAGCTTCAATACACTGAACTTTGCCAGGCGTTCGCTTCGAACGGAAAAGATCTTCCTGCAGGTCATGAGACATTGGTTTTGCGATGTCCATTCCAGGGGTTCCAATCTCTGGCTGATGCGGCTGATATGTCTTCTCATTTCGTCGATATGGCCCAGGACGGTATTTCTTGCCGTCCGGAAATCTTCGGCATCTTTAAGCAAACCGTATATTGTTGGATGTTCCTCGAATAGACGGGTCATATTTTTTTTCCTGAACAAGAGACCTCCTTTTACTGGCTACTGGTTGCTGGCTTCTGGTTTCTGGCTACTTGCTACTGGTCACTGGTTACTGGTTTCTGGCTTGATTTTCATATCTATCTTTCAAACACGATCTTCCCACCCAGGATGGTCATGTCCACTTTTGCATTCAATATCTCCTTAGGTGGGATTTCGAATAGATTTTTATTTAGGACGACGAGATCGGCCAGTTTCCCCTTTTTAATGGATCCTTTTTTGTCCTCTTGAAATTCGGCATATGCCGATCCCAGTGTATAATATTCGATGGCCTTCTGCAGGCTGATTTTTTCTTCCGGGAACCATCCACCGCTCGGCCCTCCTTCGGGAAATTCTCTCGTTACTGCAGCATAGAGTCCCAGCATGGGATTTAAGGGCTCGACCGTCCAATCGGTTCCGAAGGCGATCTTGACACCGGCCTTAACGAAACTGTTGAACAGATAAGCATTTTTTATTCTCTCGCCTATCCTTTTTTCGGCCCACCGCATGTCATCGATACAATGGGATGGTTGAATGGACGCTATAATGCCCAGCTTTTTAAATCTCTTAATATCTTCGGGAAGGACGACCTGGGCATGTTCGATGCGGTGTCTGGCGTTCCTCTTTCCGTTCTCCTCAAAGGCTTTTTCGAAAGCATTCAGAATCCAGGTATTGGCTTTATCTCCGATGGCATGGGCTGCAATCTGGGGTCCGGCTCTGTCGGCACTCTTAATCATGGCGTAGAGTTCCTCCTCCGGATATATGGGCAATCCCGAGGTTGTGGGATCATCGGAATAGGGTTCGAAAAAGAGAGCGGTTCCTGCACCCATGGATCCGTCCACGAACACCTTCATCGTTCCCAAATTAAGCATGTCATTCCCAAATGGGGGTAAAATTCCAATTTCATTAAAATCTTTATAACGATCGATGGGTCTCCAGACGTTGACGCGAATCGTCAGTTCGCCTTCCCGGAGCAGTTCCTGGTATGCTTCGAAATCTTCTTGAGAGCTGTTATCCTGAATGCTGGTGACACCAAAGCGATTGGCATGGTTCATGGCTGTACTGATGGCCTCTATTAATCGCTCTTTCGATGGTGGAGGAATCACCTTGTCCACTAAATTTTGTGCCGTATCCTTCAGGAGTCCGGTGGGTTCACCGGTTCCGGGATCTTTCTCGATTTCACCCCCCTGAGGATCGGGTGTGTCTTTGGTAATCCCTGCAAGTTTTAATGCCACCCTGTTGGCCAGGGCAACATGACCATCCAGCCTTTGAACGAATACGGGATTGTTTCTGCTCACATCATCGATCAATTCTTTTACGGGGAACTCTTTTGAGGGCCAGGCTTCGTGGTCCCAGTTGCCTCCTAATATCCATTCGCCTTTTTTTAAATTTTTAACGTATTCCTGAATTATATTGGTAAAATCACTTTCATCTTTTGCGTCTCTAAGATTGATCCCAAGCAGATAAAATCCACCATCAGCAAAATGGACATGGGCATCGTTGAAGCCCGGAAGGACGAGACGTTCTTTCAGGTCGATTACTTTTGTGCCCTTATTCTGATATTGGTTTATGGATGACGTGCTTCCGACGGCCAGGATTTTACCGTCTCGGATGGCACAGGCTTCGGCCCAAAGATGACCTTTTTCCAATGTAAATATCTTCCCGTCTATCAGGATTAAATCTGCCATGGTTTTATCTCCGTTCATGTTCATGCAGAGGATAACGATGAAAGCCGCTGCCATTATCAGTAATACTTTCGCCATTTTCATTTTATCTCTCCGTCCGTTTTATTCTGAAATTAATTTTCGCAGCTCGTTCAGTTTTGTTAATGCATCCAGAGGGGTTAAACTGTTTATATCTATCGTCTTCAGTTTGTTACGGATTTTTTGTTCTTCTTCGGCGAACATGTTCAACTGGGGTTCGGCCACCTTCATGGGTGCATGCTCGCCCAGAGCAAGCTTGGGCAGTTCGTTGGGCGTCAACTCGTTGGCCTCCAGGTTGTGCAGGACTTCTTTTGCCCTCTCGATGACTTCTCTGGGCAGTCCGGCCAAACGGGCCACCTGGATCCCGTAGGAATGATCACAGCCACCGGGAACGATCTTGCGTAAGAATACGATGTGATCACCCCATTCTTTTACCGCCACGTTATAATTTTTAACCCTTGATAGAATCAGAGCCAACTCGGTCAATTCATGATAATGAGTGGCAAACAGAGTCTTGGCCTGCACCCGGCCGTCGTTGTGGAGATATTCCGCCACGGCCCAGGCGATGGAGAGACCGTCGAATGTAGAAGTGCCTCGACCGATCTCGTCCAGGAGGATCAGGCTCTTGGTCGTTGCATTATTCAAGATGTTGGCCGTTTCGTTCATCTCCACGAGAAAAGTAGATTCTCCCCCGGCCACGTTGTCCTGAGCCCCCACGCGGGTGAAGATACGATCCACGATGGAGATCTTGGCCGAGGTGGCGGGTACGAAACTTCCAATTTGAGCCAGGAGTACGATCAGACCGACCTGGCGGATGTAGGTCGACTTGCCTGCCATGTTGGGACCCGTGATGATGAGAATTTGATTTTCTTCATTGTCCAGACAAACGCCATTGGGGATAAAGGGCTCCCCTGGCGTTAATAACTGTTCCACGACAGGATGCCTTCCCTCCTGGATGAGAATCTGATTTCCCTCGTTCACTTCGGGCTTCGTGTAACGGTATTCTTCTGCCACATTGGCCAGAGAAAGGAGGCAGTCCAATTTCCCGATTGCGCTTCCGTCTTCCTGGATCGGTTCTGAAAAACCTGCTACGAAGATCCGGAGTTCGTCGAATAGGGCATGTTCCAGAGAAGCCATCTTCTCCTCTGCCTTCAAAACTTTTTCTTCCATCTCCTTCAGTTCGGGTGTGATGAACCGTTCTGCATTGACCAGTGTTTGTTTACGGATATAATCGTCCGGCACCTTGGAAAAATGGGGCTTGGTTACTTCGATGTAATAACCAAAGACCCTATTGTATCCGACTTTAAGAGAATGTATCTTTGTCCTTTCCCGTTCTGTCTTCTGCAGTCGGGCGATCCAGTCTTTTCCGGAAAAGGCGATTTCCCGCAGTTCATCCAGTTCCGGACTGTATCCCTCCCGGATGACGCCGCCTTCTGTGAAGCTTACAGGAGGATCATCGACCAGTGCCTGGACCACTTTTTCCGTGACTTCCTTGCAGGGCTGGAGATTCTTTTCTATGTTTGTTAAGAGATCGGATGTCATCGCCGTGATATATCCCTTTATTTCAGGGACGATGGATAAGGTTCTGCTCAAGGCCAGGAGATCCCGTGGAGTCGCTCGGTGTGTCACCACTTTGGTAATGAGCCTTTCCAGATCTCCGACATTTTTCAGAAGATTGATCAGGCCTATTCGAACATCTCTATCCCCCAGGAGTTCTTCAACACCGTCCAGCCTCAGACGAATGGGATCGATTCGGTTCAGTGGTCTGGACAGCCATGAGGAAAGGGTTCTTCCGCCCATGGGCGTTCTGGTTCTGTCGATAATGGAAAGCAGGGTTCCCTCTCTGTCTCCGACCATCATAGAAGTCGTAATTTCCAGGTTCCGTCGGGTTGCCGCATCCAGATTCATGAAATCCCCGCTGTCATGACGGGTCAATCGGCGAACATGGGAAAGTTCTGTCTTCTGTGTTTCCTGAAGATAATTCAATACGGCCCCCGCAGCCGAGATGCCGACATCGAGACCTTCACACCCGAATCCTTTGAGAGAGGTCGTTCCGAAATGTTTGGTGAGGATTTCTACGCCGTAATCTCTCCCAAAGACCCAGCCGTCCCTTTTTGTGATCACCGGCATCATTCCATTCATCCGAATCCGTTCTTCTATCTCCTTAGCCTGATCTTCAGATGTCAGAATTTCGGATGGAGCGATGGATTGGAGTTCCTCTAACAGATGGTCTATGGGGAACTCGGTCACGATGAATTCTCCTGTTGACATATCGGCCGATGCCAGACCACACAGATCGTCTACCCAATAGATCGCAGATAGGAAGTTCTTGCGCTTGGTCTCCAGAAGGCTTTCCGCAGTGACTGTTCCCGGGGTGACGACCTGGATGACCTCCCGTTTCACGATGCCCTTGGCCAGTTTGGGATCTTCCACCTGTTCGCAGATTGCTACGCGATATCCCGCCTTGATCATCTTGGCAAGGTAGCCCTCCAGAGCATGGTAGGGAAAACCGGCTAAGGGAACGTCTCCGGCCTTGCCATGTCCGCGAGAGGTCAGTGTGATGCCCAGTACCTTGGCCCCGGTTTTGGCATCTTCGTTGAACATCTCGTAGAAATCCCCCATGCGGAAAAACACCACCGCATCTCTGTACTGGGCCTTGACGGCATTATACTGATTCATGAGAGGCGTACCTGTACTCGTGGTTTTCTTTTTTTGTGTCATGTGTCCGAACGGTTTTGGTATGCGGTACCTGAGGATTCCTCCGTATTTAAAAAATAGTTAGAAATAAGGAAAAAAACAAATTTTTTTCTGTGCTATTTATGATTTTGTACACAATTTTTTCTAGAGTGGAGCGTTTACACTATTGCGGGCTGAGAATTAATCATTTCATGATGAAATATAACGTTGGCAAGAATTATGAAAACCACAGAGAGGACACAGAGAACACAAAGAAAAATAAGCAACTATTTTATAGAGTATCTTTGTGATTAATTGTGAACAATAACGGAAAGGAGATAGTCATGAGATTTGCATCGAAAATGATCCCTGCTTTTATCGTATTGATTTTTGTGGGAACTCAGTGCAGTAAAAACATCACAGAACCGGATCAGGAGGTCCAGGAGGACGCATATTACACTGAATCGCTGCAATTGTCCGATGAAATCGATAACTTAGAGGAATTGGCCTTACTGGACTCGCCGGAAAATATTGAACAACATTTGAGGAAAGCCCTGTACAAGCTGGATCGGTTGCTGGATAAGGTCGGTTTCATTCTCAGGAGACATGAGAATGAGGCAGCAAGAGTCCTTTATGAAGAGGCCAGGGGTGCACAGCAGAATGCCAGGGACGCGGCCCAGGCCGGTAACTATGAAGAGGCCTTCGATTATGTTAAGGAGAGCAGGTATTTCGCTGTCGAAGCCTTGAAGCTGATCAAGGAAGACATCCAGGAGCACAGGGAAGAGATTGCCCAACGACTTGAGGAGGGAATTGAGGCAGTAGGGACACTTTTAGAAGAAATTGAAACTGCTCTTCCCAATCTGGAAGATGAGCGTGTCGAAAAAATTTACAACAAGGCCAGCCGTCATCTTGAGGCTGCGAAAAAGGCGCTCGAGGAGGGGCGATTGATCCGTTCCGGCTTCCATTTGAGAGAGGCACATAAACTCGCGCGAATCGCACTGAGAATAATAGATGGAAGCGGCTAATAACAACACTTGAAATTCTCGGCGAAAAGTCTAAAGGGCAAAGGGTTTTCCTTTGCCCTTTTTATCTATAGAACTCTATCCTCATCTTTAAAGATGATCACAGACAACTTTATCTCGATAAGTGTTTAAATATGAAGATTTTCCTTGAAATCCACAAATTAATTTAGTACTATTTTATATCATTATCTCATTTGAATTCTAAGGATTTGTATCAATTGATATGAAATAAGGAGGATGCATTATGAAAAATGTTACCAAAATTTCTCTGTTTGCTTTGGTCGTCACGATGGTATTGACATCCATCATGTGTGGTTCATCGAATCGACTCATGGAGTACGATTTTAAAGATCGCACGGCAAGCGCCATGATGGCTTTACCGCCACCACCTGAAGTATTCACCGATTCCTTCTGGATGGGTGGGGATGAGGATAACATTATCGAGACAGCCATACGGATCGGGACGACGATAGCCAAAGAGGTCGAGGTCTATAAGACTCAAGAGAAAATGAACAATGCCATGGAAAGGGTCGACGTTCCCGAACGGATCAGAGAGAGGACTCTTGACCGATGTTCTAACTATTTGCGTTATCAACCTGTCGATGATCCGGACAACGCCGATTTCCTCTTTGACATGCATATTCAAAGCTACGGTATCGATGCAAAATCATGGGACGCAAGTGTTCATTTCAAGATCGATGTCAAAGTTTACCTGGTCGACAATAATAAAGGCATTGAGGTCTGGAGGAAGCGGGTGAAGGAAAGAATGCCGGTGACCAGATCGACCTTTGGACTCCCGGACGCCGCCGGTGATATCATCACGGCTGTTTCCCTGTCGAGTCTGTCCGAGGAGGATATGGCCGAAGGATTTGCGCACTTAGCCGATTTCACCGCAGATCGCGTCGCAAGAAAATTATCGGAAGACTTTGCAAAGGCTCGGTCGAAACGGGAAGAAAAATAATTGAACCACCGAGAACACAGAGCACACAGAGATTAAACATATAATTATTATGAATTTATAATTTATTTTATTAATACTTAATATTTTCTCCGTGTTCTCCGTGTGCTCTGTGGTTATTTAATAATACAAAATAATAATGAGGAGGAGATCATGAATAACAGTCAGAAACGCATCATGGTTTTGGGGCTTTGTGTTTTATTCATTCTCATCATTATGAGTTGTGCGCCCAATAATGAGAGGTTCGAGGCATCTCCCGCAGGCTTCTGGGCAGGCTTGTGGCACGGTTTCATCTGTTTTTTTACGTTTATCATCGGTCTCTTTACCGATTCTGTCCGAATGTATGAGGTGAACAACACGGGCGGCTGGTACGATTTCGGTTTTATTTTAGGTGCAGGCGCGTTCTTTAGCAGCGGTTGGGGATCGAGTAAAAAGAAGAGACGAAAAAAAGACTCCAGAGAGAAAGAATGGGAAGAGATCGGTACCAAGGTCGAGGAGAAGATACGGAAAGGTATCAGTAACTGGGTCGAAGAATCCGAAGGAAAAGACAAGGACTGGGAAGACATCGGTAAGAAGATTGAGGAGAAGATCAAGAGAGAACTGCGGAAGTGGGCTGAGGAATGAGATGGTTTTAAAATGAATGATACAGCCGATGAGTGCATAGAGTAAAGCGCATAGCGCATGGTGTTCCACATAGAAATAAGAAATGTCAAATATTCCTGTTGGATTGAATAATGAGGTATTCAATAATGTTGTCCAGAAACAAGGAGTTGTTCATGATAATCATTTGTACCTTTGGTTTTGCGGGGTGCACATCGAAACCCGATGCACCAATCGGCCGGCAATCCCATCAGATGCTTGAGAAAGAAATAACCAAAACGATTCGCATGCCGTATTTACTCTATTTGCCAGAGGATTACGAGGAAGGGAGAGAAAAATGGCCGCTGATGCTTTTCCTGCATGGGGCCGGCGAGAGGGGAGACAGTCTCGATCCGGTCAAGGTGCATGGTCCACCGAAACTCGTTGAGAAAGGTAAACAATTTCCTTTCATCCTTCTCTCACCTCAGTGCCCGGAGGAGCAGTGGTGGTCCATTGAGGCTCTGGATGCACTTCTTTCAGAGACATGCAAGCGCTACCGGGTCGACGAAGATCGAGTCTATGTCACAGGACTCAGTATGGGAGGTTATGGAACCTGGGCAATGGCCCTGGAATATCCCGACCGGTTTGCAGCCATCGCACCGATTTGTGGTGGGGGAAATCCCTTAAAAGTGAAGTCCATTAGCCATCTGCCGATATGGGTTTTTCACGGGGCCAGGGATAATGCCGTAGATATTAAAAACTCACAGGACATGGTTGATGCACTGAAGAAGGTTGGAGGGAATGTTAAGTTTACGGTCTATCCCGATGCCGGGCACGATTCATGGACGGAGACATACGACAATCCGGAGTTGTATGAGTGGTTTTTGAAACACCATAGATGAACTAAATTTTATCATTCAGGTTTTTAAAAATTAATAAATCGGATCTGTTGGATTTATGGTTCATAATCCCATCAGACTTCGCCAATACCAGAACGACTGTCTGGCAGTAATCAAAAAGCGCTATAAGGTGGGTATTCGGCGTCAATTGATTTGTCTGCCCACGGGTACAGGTAAGACGGTCATTTTTGCCCAGTTTCCGAATTTTTTCGGAATGAAGAAGCGAATGATCGTTCTGGCTCACCGGGAAGAACTGCTGAATCAGGCCCGTGATAAAATACTACGGGCTAATCCGAGGCTGAAGGTAGATATCGAACAGGCCAATCGGCGAGCGGATGATACCAGCGATGTTGTGGTTGCCAGTGTGCCGACCCTTGGGCGAAACGATTCGGAGCGAATCAAGCGTCTGGACCCCGACCAGTTCAATCTCATCGTTGTGGATGAGGCCCACCATGCTACTGCTGCGACTTACCGCCGAACTCTGGAACACTTCGGATTATTTGAAAAAGACACCGTCAAACTTCTTGTGGGCTTCACCGCTACCCCCAAGCGTGGTGATGGCAGGGGGCTGGATGCCATTTTTGAGGAAATAACGTATTCCAAGGGTATGCCGGAAATGGTGGAGTCGGGATATCTTGCCCCCCTCGCAGCCTATCGGGTGGAGACCGATGTGGATCTGTCCGGAGTGAAGACCCGGATGGGCGATTTTGTGACCTCCCAATTGGCCGGCACCGTCAATGTCCACCAGCGTAACGATCTCATTGTAAAGGTCTATCGTAAATACCTGAAGGGACGTCAGACACTCTGTTTCTGCGTCGATGTGGAACACACCCACAAACTGGCCAGGACTTTCCAAAGAAATCGCATTCGTACGGCTTCTGTGACGGGAAAGATGGACCGTGATGAACGGGCCAGAGCATTGGCCGATTTTCAAACGGCCAAAAAACAGGTCCTTACCAACTGTATGGTCCTTACCGAAGGATACGATGAATCGTCCGTATCCGGGATCATTTTAGCACGTCCGACCAAATCCGCCCTGCTATATACACAAATGATCGGACGCGGCACACGACTTCATCCCGGAAAGGAGAACGTGACTGTTGTTGATATTGTCGATGTGACGCGTGACCAAAAGCTGGTAAATTTAGCAACACTTTTTGGATTGCCCTTCGAGTTTGATCTGGAGGGCAAGACGGCCGACGAAGTGCGGGATGCATTCCGCTGGGTCGAAGCGAACCGTCCCTGGGTCCGGAGCGATCTTGCTACATCGATTCAGGATCTGCGGTACCGGTGTCAAAGAATCAATCTATTCGATCTTGAGACACCCCCTGAGCTGGCATGGTGTTCCCGTTATGCCTGGATGGAAACGGGTGCTGACCGGTACAGACTGAACCTGGCTCATGGAGAATACATCACGATCACACCCACGATTTTAGGAGAATGGGAGGTTGCCCTCGGGAAAAACAGCATTGAGCGAACTATCGCTCGTGATAAAAATCAGCGGGAAGTAGTCGAGTTTGCCGATCGCTTCGTGGCCACGCATCGGAAAGATTCCATAGCCCTCGTTTACCGCCACAGCCGATGGCGCCGCCAGCCGGCTTCCGACAAGCAATTACATGTACTAAAGACCAGAGGGATCAAAGTACCCAAAGGGCTCACGAAAGGTCAGGCGAGTCATGTGATCGGGATGTTGGGTCGGGGATGAAAAGGGATGAGGCCTTGTCGTATTCGACTACGAGTGTTCTCTCCATCGCACTCTCTAAAGATAACTGATTGGCTGGATGAAATACTGAAGTATAAATTCCAGGAATTTCTCAAATTTCAATTTGTATGCAATCATGGCTCAATGTCAACACTGCGGAAATAAATCACCATTTATCTCAAAGGCTGTCGGCTATTGCGTTAATTGCATCCGATCCCACTTCGATGAAATTCGTCCTGTTATCGATAAAGCGCATCGAAAGAGTCGAGAAGCATATGGCCTTCCACCAACGGTTCCGCAAGATCAGAACGGTGTCCTGTGTACTTTTTGTGTGAATCAGTGTCGAATAGGGCTCGGTCAGCGAGGTTTTTGCGGCCTGCGGGAGAATCGGGAGGGGAGGCTCGTCCATCTGGCGGGGACGAAAGGGAAAGGACTGGTGGATTGGTATCACGATCCCCTGCCCACGAACTGTGTGGCCGATTGGATCTGTCCTGCTGGAACCGAAACCGGTTATCCTGATTATTCCTACAGTCAGGGGCCGGAGGTTGGATATACCAACCTTGCTGTTTTCTATGAGGCCTGCACCTTCAATTGCCTTTTCTGTCAGAATTATCATTTCAAGAGGATATCTCCCACATCCCATAAAAAGAACGCCGGTCAGCTCGCCGAGGCCGTGGATGACCGGACGGCCTGTATCTGCTATTTCGGCGGAGATCCCACGCCTCAGCTTCCCCATGCCATTGCGGCATCCAGGGAAGCATTGAAGCGGAATGAAGGGCGTATTCTGCGTATCTGCTGGGAGACCAATGGTTCGATGAATCGGAATCTCCTCAGGCAGATGTTGAATCTATCCATGCAATCCGGCGGGTGTATCAAGTTTGATCTGAAGGCATTCGACGAGAATCTTCACCTCGCCCTGTGTGGCGTGAGCAACAGACAGACCCTGGAAAACTTCCAATGGCTGGGTCAATTCACGCATGAGAGGCCCGATCCGCCGCTGCTTGTTGCCAGCACGCTTCTCGTTCCTGGGTACATCGATGAAGAAGAGGTTGGAAAGATCGCCCGGTTCATCGCATCTGTGGATCCAGCGATTCCTTACTCACTCCTGGCGTTTTATCCTCAGTTTGAGATGAACGATCTTCCGACGACATCGAGGTCTCAGGCTGAGGCCTGTCAAAAGTCGGCGTTAAAGGCGGGATTGGAAAGGGTGCGGGTGGGGAATGTGCATCTACTTGGATGATAATCTATCTGGAGCTAATAATTCAAATAGATGTGGTTGTGTTATTTTAAATGCTCTGAGGTAAAATCTCGTTTACTGTGGATCAATGCCAGCACCTCTATTTCTTCTTGGAGTACTTTGTAAATTAATCGGTAAGAGTGAATAAATACCTCTCGTATATTGGGATCTTCTATTTCTGGAACCATTCGACCCATCTGAGGAAAATTTTGTAGAAATTCTGATTTTTCTACTATGTCATAAGTTACTTTTTCAGCATAATGATTTGAATCAATCACGATGTAATTATAGATTTGTTTTAGATCATTTCTCGCCGGGATTGACCATTTTACCATGATTTCATTTCTCTTTTCAAATCTTCAAGTGAAATAGATTCGCCACGTTCAATAGCTTCCACGCCTTTCCTTACCTTTTCAATCACATAAAGTCGATACATGATTTCGTCAATTGTTGCTGAATCCGGCAATTTTGCGATTGCATTCATTGCCTCGTTTTTTAATGTTTCCATTGTAAAAATCTCCATATTCGAAATGAGTATTTTCATATTGAATGTATGAAAAGGGAAAATAAAGAGCAAGAATTAATTTGATTATTATTGAATCTTAACTAAAGATACATTCCATTGAGAACGACATAATGGTTTACTTTTTACTTTACCAATTCCATCGTTTTTGTTTGTGCGGATGTTGGAGATTTTAACCATAAGAGATACATGCCGCTGGGTAAATTCTGAGCGTTAAAAAGAAAAACATGCTGGCCCGGATCACACTTTTTGTTGATTAGGGTAGCCACTTCTCTCCCAAGAATATCGAGAACTTTTATTGTGACATGTTCCCTCCGCGGCAGATAGAATCGAATAGTCGTGCTTGGATTGAATGGATTGGGAAAGGGTGGATAAAGAATTGGTGAAGTCGGCAGTGTTGTTTGTCGGTTCGTTTTTACATCGGTTTGGGATTGGACAAATTCGATGAGTATGGGCATGGAATCCAGAGTAATAGTCATGTTTTCACCGGTCACCTCAATTTCAGTTTTATTACCTATCACATCGATGCGGCAAATGCATTGGATTCCTTGAGGAATTTGGATTTCCACATCACACTCGCCAGCCTCGCACCAGGCCGCTTCCAGGGCCTTTTCCCCTGTGGAATCAACAAAAGCGTATCGGTATACTTCCGGACCCGACGAGATGGCTTCGGAGAACAGGCAGCGTCCACTCATCTTACTCCTGAGGAGCTGTAACGTTTGGGCGGCCAATCGCAGGGAATCGGGATGGGTGAATAGCCCGACGGCGCCGGTGTCTTCTTTTTCGAAGGGAAACCGAATGGTTACCTCCACTGCCATAGCCCACATGGTAATCACCTGCTTGAACATATCCTTAGCCTGATCGAGACCACTTTTATCATAAGTGGAATCGGGATGGATCTTGATACCGTGCTCGTTACAGAAGAGGGGGGCTTGATAACCGGCATCATTCATCTTCGATATTGATGGCTGCAGGATGAAAATGGTTTACCGCTTCAAAGACGAAGTTGAAGTAACCGGGGCTGTAGCCGACCTCTTTGTCCCAGGTCTCTGAAAGGTCCGTTGGAGGCAGGCTGTAGGTCTCTTCTTCCGAGAAGGGCATCCGATTCATCCACCCCTGGCCGATGCGGAGCGTAAGGAGTACCTTGACTCCTGCGTTGATGGCCTGTTGGATGCGATTTTCGAATCGATACCAATCCCATGATACAGAATCCGGTTGGAGTATACACCAGGGGATGGCCGTACGTATCCAGTCGACATTCAGGTAATCGTGCTGGGCCAGGCCGGAAAAGTGAAAAATGCCGATTTCGTTGGGCTCCCAGATGTTGGGTGGGGGCT
>Ga0114922_10003493_pt1 | contig 14634 bp, 9 predicted proteins | sample AartaG_FD_100975 | JGI IMG/M metagenome (GOLD analysis project Ga0114922, IMG submission 100975) | Deep subsurface microbial communities from Aarhus Bay to uncover new lineages of life (NeLLi) - Aarhus_00045 metaG | ecosystem: Environmental > Aquatic > Marine > Oceanic > Sediment | place: Aarhus...
ATCGTCGAGGTGCGCGGCCAGGCCCGCGACCTGGACCGTATGTGGCGGGCTTTGCGGTGGAGCCTGCTGTTGGCGCTGGTGATCATTTACCTGCTGATGGCGGCGCTGTTCGAGAGTTTCGCGTACCCCTTTGTGATCATGCTGAGTGTGCCGCTGGCGCTGGTGGGCGGGTTCGCGATGCTGTGGGGCATGAAGGGGTACAACATGGCGCTTGGGATTCCCCCGCCGCAACTCGACGTGGTGACGATGTTGGGGTTTGTCATCCTCATCGGCATCGTCGTGAACAACGCCATCCTGGTGGTGGCGCAGGCGCTCAATTTCCACAAGAACGAGGCGATGCCCATCACCGAGGCGATCGTCGCCAGCGTCTCCAGCCGTATCCGACCCATCTTCATGAGCACACTGACGAGCGTCCTGGGTATGTTGCCGCTGGTGCTGAGGCCGGGTCCCGGGAGCGAACTGTACCAGGGCCTGGGGTCGGTGGTGGTTGGCGGCCTTTTGATCTCGACGGTTTTCACGTTGATTTTGACGCCCATCGTGTTTAGTTTCGGTTTTCGGGTGACTGAGCATCTGCGGCGGTTGGCCGTACGCATCGGCCTGATTGTCGTCGAGACGGAGACGGACTTACCCGGCGGCCCGCCCGCTCGCTCGCGCTCGCGGCTCTGATAAACGGCCCCGGCCGGCGAGCGTAAGGTTCCGAGCAGCGAGCGAAGTGAGGGTCGCGCCCGGCAGCACGGCCGCTCGCTCGCGCTCGCGGCTGTGATAAACGGCCCCGGCCGGCGGCCCGCTCGCTCGCGCTCGCGGCTCTGATAAACGGCCCCGAGCCGTGACGTGAGGGTACTAGCCGCGACCGTAAGGGAGCGGGGTCATAGGTTGGTGCGCCCGGACGCCGAAAGGCACGCGAGGCGGCCTGGATGGATGACCGCACGACGAGCGACGAAGACCTGATGCTTCGCCTCCAGCGTCGCCGCGATGAAGACGCCTTCAACTCCCTGTTTGCCCGATATCGGGTCCCCATCACGAGTTACCTGTACCGTCTGGTCGGCAAGCGGTCGGAGGCCGAGTCGCTGGCCCAGGAGGCGTTTCTGCGGGTCCTCCAGAAGGCTGACCGTTACCAGTACCCGAAGCGGTTCAGCACGTGGTTCTACACCATCTCGCGGAACCTCGCGACGGACTTCCTGAAGAAGAAGCGGGCGGTGGTGCCGGATGATTTTCAGAGCCTGTCGGAGTCGCGCCCCGGCCCGGCTCAGGGGGGGGCCGAGCAGGAGGCCGCCGACCACGAGGAACTCCGCCAACTCATCAGCGCCCTCCAGGAGTTGCCCGTCACCTATCGCGAGGTGGTCGTCCTCCGGTCGCTGCAGGAACTATCGTACCGGGAGATTGCCGCCATCGTCGGGTGCCCCGAATCCACCGCCCGCAGCCGCATGGATTACGGCCTGGACTACCTGCGGAAGTTCTACCGCCGCAAGAGCGGCGAAAAAATCTGACTCGCTTCCGACGAAACGCCGACCTGGTCGTATAACGGTTGGAGGCCGACAGCAGGGCCGGTGGCCTCCTAGGGGCATGTCTTTTAGGATGGGAGGCCGCGCCCAATCGAGTCGGGGCGCGGGAACCGCAAAGCAACTTGGCCGATGGCTGGGGGGGAGTGTAAGCCCATGGAATGCCCTTGCGCACATGAATGGTACGAGTTGGAACGCGGGGCCGCCCCGCGCGAGGACGCCCAGCGGCTCAGCCGGCATCTGGCCGAGTGTCCCGGCTGCCGCACCAGCACCGACGGTATTCGAGACCTCGCCGCCTCGCTCGAACGGTTGGCCGGGACGACTCGATCCGACCTGTCGGCCGATGCGGCCGAGTCGGTGTTCCGGCGTGCCCGTGTCCGTGGGCTTCTGGGCCGTCGGCTCAAGACCTCGATCGCCGCCCGTGTGGGCCGGACGCCTTGGCTGCGTGTGACGTTGCCGCTGGCGGCTGCGGCCGCCGCGTTGGTGTTGGCCGCTCTCGGTTTCTGGACGGCCCTTCCGCAAGAGATTCAGCCGCGCGGCGCCCTCAAGCGCCTTGTCCGCTCGGCCCACGGCATCCGCCGTGCCGACCGGCTTCGGCACCTGGCGCCGGTGGCGCGTGCGGCCGTCAGCGAGGAACTGGCCCGCCGTGAGCCGTCTGCCGAGCAGGTGGCCGACCTGCTGCTCGTCGCTTACATCGCCGAGCGGCCGCGCGAGGACCGCCAGGCAGCGGACGTGGATTTCCTGCTCGGCGAGGCGTGGCGCCGGGGCCGCATGGCCGAACTTGCCGCCGCCCGTCCCTCCTGGCCGATGCTCGCCTCGACCGTCCTGGCCGGCGCCGAGGCCGAGGCGCCGTCCCACGGCCGCACGCTGGCGGGCGACTATCGCGAGCGTCCCCTCGCGGCCGCCAGAAACAGGGTGCTCGACGGGGACTACCAGGGCGCCTTGGAGGTGTTGCCGGGCGACGGGTCGGGGGCTGTGCTCAAGGCGTGGTGCCTGGCGTCGCTCGGGCGACAGGCTGAGGCGGCGCTGGTGCTCTCGGAAGCCGAAGACCGGGCGGACGGCCCGATGGCTCGCATCCTGCGGGCCGACGTGGCGCTCGGCACCCAAAACGTGGCCGACGCCATGGCCCACTACGAGACCCTCGCGACCGAGAACGACCACTACTGGTTCGCCGCCGGGTATCTGTACCGGTACGAACTGCGCGATGCACGCGGTGCCGGCGAGCGGTTCCAGCGGGTGCGCGACGGGCGGATGGCGACCTATGTGACCCAGGCGTTCCACACGGAACTCGCCATGGCGGAGGTCCCGGAACCGGAACCGCTGGTCTCGGTCGAATTCGATAACTACAGCCTCGGCACGCTGCCGAAGAACTGGGCCCTCGTCCGCGTCAAGGGCGGCGAGTTCGAGGTCGTGGCGGTGCCGGGCGGCAAGGCGCTGGTCCAGGGCAAGGGCACGGAGTTTGTGTGCGGCGAGCCCGAATGGGCCGATTACACGATCCGCATGGACGTCAAGGTGCTGGCCTCCGACGACGACTTCACCGTGGGGGCCGCTGCCTATCGCCGGGCCGACCGCACCGGGTACGCGCTCCAACTGACGCCCCAGCGCCTGCAGATCGCCAAACAGTACGCCTCGGGCGGGCCGGACCGGGCGCCGCTCATCGCGCGCGAGCACCGCCTCGTCCTGCCCCCCGCCGAAGGATGGTGGTACACGCTCAAGGTCCGCGTCCAGCGGGTCGATGCCGGCGTGAGCGTGGCCGGGAAGGTCTGGCGAAGCGACCTCGACGAGCCTCTCGGCTGGCACGTCATCTGGACCGACAGCGGTCAGGCCGAGTCCGAGCCGCTGGAGGGCGGCCGGGCGGGCGTGCAGGTTCGGGGGGCCAAAGTCCTCGTCGACAACCTGGTCATTACGCGAAACGTGGCGTCGAATGAGTTGGTTGCGGTCGCGCCGTAACCGCGCGCGTTCCGCGCCACCCGCTTTTCGAGCCCCCCGCCCGGCGCGCGAACCAAGCCCCCCGCGCGATGCGCGAACCGAGCCCGCCGCGGAAGCGGCGGGTCATTCCATGCCGGGAGCGGCCCTCACAGCCACGGGTTCGTCGCCGCCTCCTCTGCAACGGTCGAGGCCGGGCCGTGGCCGGGATAGACGACCGTTTCGGGCGGCAGCGTCAGCAGCCGCGTCTTGATCGACTCGATGAGCGTGTTGTGGTTGGCGCCGGGGAAGTCGGTCCGTCCGATGCTGCCGGCGAACAGGGCGTCGCCCGAGAAGACGACCGGCCGCCCGTCGGGGCCCTCGGACGCGTAGAGGCTGATGCCGCCCGGCGAGTGGCCCGCCGTTGCCAGGACCTCGAACGCCGCCGACCCGACGCTGAGGCGGTCGCCGTCGGCCAGGAGCAGGTCGGCCTCCGGGCTCTTGAGCCACGACCCCATCAGGATCGACATATTCCGCATCGGGCTCCGGAGCATCGGCGCGTCGGCCTCGCCGATGGCCAGGGCCATCTCGGGCCACGTCTCCTTCAGCAGGGCGTTGCCGTGAATGTGGTCGGCGTGGCCGTGGGTGTTGACGAGCAGTTGCGGCGTGAGATCGTGCTGGCGCAGGAACTCGATGATTCGCTCGGCGCCGTCAGGGGCGTCGACGATCATCGTCTCGCGGCCCTCGGTGACGACGTAGGCCGACACCTCGAGCGGTCCGAGGACGAAGATATGAATCTCCATGCGGTCTCCTTCGGCAGAAGGTTCGCGGCGATTATACGGTGTCAGGTCGTGTCGAAACAGATCAGGTTGCCGTCCCGGTCCTTGACGGCGAGGATGCCTCCGGCCAGGGTCACGTGCGGGTAGCAGATGCCCCTGAGCAGTTTGTCGACGCGGGCGAGTTCGCGGTACCCGCCGCCGAGCGCATCGAGCAGCGCGAAGGTGCCTTTGCCGAAGACGATGAGCCGGTCGTCGCCGGCCGTCACCAGAACCGACCCGTTCCCGAACTGGCCGCCGCTCCAGACGCGCCGGCCCGTTGCCAGGTCCAGGCACTTCAGCGTGCCGTCGACGGTGAAGATGCGGCCCTTGTAGATGACGGGGGTGCACACCTTGGAGTGGTCGCGGACGCTCCACCTCTGGCGGATGCCCCCATTGAGCGAGACTTCCAGCAGGGCCATGCGGCTGACGTTGTAGTCGGAGGAGATGACCAGGCGGTTCTTCCACGCGGCCGGCGTGGCGATGTTATTCGCGAAATCGGTCGTCCACGGAAACTCCGCCACGGTGCGGCCCTGGCGGCCGTTGTCGATCCGCATGACGATGAGTTTCCGCAGCGCCAGCGTCGCCAGGCACGGTACGCCGTCCACGACGAACGGCGTCGGCCCGCCCGTGTGTCCGCCGAGTTCGGTGGCCTGTGATTTCCACGCGCGTCGGCCCGTCTTCTTGTCGAAGGCCATGACGGTGCCGCTGTCGTCGCCCACCTCCACGGCCACCTGGTCGCCCACGAGCAGCGGCGACCCCGGGTGCCCGTAATCGCGCTTGCCTCGCCCCACGTCCGGCCGCTGCGGTATCTTGTACGCCTCGTGGAAGTTCATTGCCCAGACCGGCGCGCCCCGCCGCTTCGTGTCCCAGCAGCACAGGTGCCCGTCGATGCTCAGCGTGTACAGGTACCCGGTCTCGGGGTCGAAGGTGGGTGTGGATGACGGCCCGCCGTAGGCGCTCGTGTCGCCGGTTCGGATGCGGCTCTGGTACCGGCACGGATAGGTTCGCCGCCAGTGCTCGGCCCCGGTTCGGGCGTCGAGGCACAGAACGGCGTCCGTGCCGAGGGGGTTGCCCCGGCCACCGCCGCTCCAGCCCATGGTGTAGAGGCGGCCGCCGGCCAGGATCGGCGAGGTGCACCCCTTGCCGACGTTCTTGTTCCACAGCCGCTTGGGCGGCCAACCGGACGGGTACCCGCTCGACTCCGGCGTGACGGCGTTGTGGTCGGGTCCGAGCCATTGGGGCCAGTCGTCCGCGAGCAGGTTGGCGCAGGAGGGGGCGATCAGCCCCCACGCCACGGCTGCTGCGACGGGAACCGCCGTCTTTCGGCGGATTCGTCTCAAAAGTGCCTCCACTGGCCGGAGTCCGCAAGGTCGCACTACCCTATCAACCGCCTGCGCTCGGGGCAAGTTCTGCCCTCTCTGGCCACCGCCCGCCCCGGTGGAGGCAACGATTCGCGGCGCCCCGCAACGTGATGACCGGCGTTGGGCTTGTCGAGCGGTTCCCGTTCGCGCGTTACACGTATGCCACCCAAAACAGTCGCTTCGGCCGTTTGCGGAGGTCGCGTCGGCTGCTATAATGGTCCCATGCCGCCCGGGACGCCGCGAATCCGAAACAAGAAGGCACGACGCAACTTCCACGTCCTCGAAACCGTGGAGGCGGGGCTCGTGCTGGAGGGCTCGGAGGTCAAGGCCCTGCGCCAGGGAAAGGGCAACATCGACGAGGCCTTTGCACGCGTCCGCGGCGGCGAGGTGTTCCTCTACAACATGCACATCGGCCCGTACGCCCAGGCCCATCAGTTCGGCCACGACACCCGGCGCACGCGGAAACTTCTGCTGAAACGCCGCCAGATCACCCGCTCGCTCGGACGGGCCGTCGAAAAGGGCTGCACCCTGGTGCCGCTGACGGTTTACTTCAAGGGCGGATGGGCGAAGCTGGAACTCGCCGTAGCGCGCGGCAAGCGCGAGTTTGACAAGCGCGAGGACCTGAAGAAGCGCGATCACCAGCGCGACATCGCACGCGAACTCGCCCGACGAAACCGCCGACGGTAGCCGACTCACCGCCAATGATAGTCGAGCCCGCCGCGGAAGCGGCGGGGCATCCTCACCCGCGGAGGAGCCCACACTTTGCGCGGTGGGCAGTCTTGCCCGCCGCGCGACGGAGGCACCGGGCAGCGCGGCGGGCAAGACTGCCCACCGCGCAATGCCCTGCTACCGTCGAGCGTGAATTGCTCTAAACAGTAAAGTCGCCGGGGGAATCTGCCGATTTCCTTGGTGCCATGACCACACTAACGATGCCCGAAACCGACACTGGTACCGACCGGCCGGCCCTCGAGACGCCCTTCGTCTCGGTTGCCTTGCCCATCGGTGTGGACCAGACGTTCACCTATCGCCTGCCGGACGACCTGAAGGGCAAGGTCTGGCCCGGCCAACGGGTTCAGGTGCCCTTCGGCCGGGGCAGCCGCTGGGCCGTCGGATGGATCGTCCGGGGCCTGGAAACGACCGACATCAAAGACCTCAAGGCGGTCGCGAAGACCCTCGACGACGAACCGCTCCTGACGGAAGACCTTCTGGACCTGGCCTTCTGGATGGCCCGGTACTACGTAGCGCCCCTCGGCCAGGTCTTCGAGGCGATCCTGCCCGCCGCCGTCAAACGCAAGGCGGGGTTCAAGACCATCCAACTGGTCGTCCGGACCGAGAAGCCGGAGTCGGAGGTCGATCGGATCCTCTCGAAGCAGCGCCGCGTCCTCGACCGCCTCGCCCAGGCCGAGGGCACGCCGCTCGCGCCGCGCGAACTTGCCCGACACGCCGGCTGCACGGTCGCCGTCATCAAGAGCCTCGAAAAGAAGGGGCTCGTGTGCATCGAGACCCGCCAGGTCAGCGAGTTCGCACGCGACCTGTTCCTCGAACTGGAGGAGCCCAAGGCGATTCACCTGACGACCGAACAGGCCCTCGCCCTCCAGCGGGTCAAGGCCAAGGTTGCCGCCGCCGAGTTCGGCGTCATCGTCCTTCAAGGCGTCACGGGTTCAGGCAAGACCGAGGTGTACCTGCGTGCCATCGAGGACGTGGTGGACCGCGGTCAGCAGGCCATCGTCCTGGTGCCCGAGATCGCCCTGACGCCTCAAACCATCCGGCGGTTCCGCGAACGCTTCACGCAGGTGGCGGTCCTGCACTCGGACCTGACGGACGTTGAACGGCACCGCCAGTGGCGCGACATCCGCGAGGGACGGGCCGACGTCGTCGTCGGCGCACGCAGCGCCGTCTTCGCACCCGTCTCCCGTCTCGGGCTCATCGTTATCGACGAGGAACACGAGAACTCGTTCAAGCAGGACACCTCGCCGCGCTACCATGCACGCGACGTTGCCATCATGCGGGCGAACCTGGTCGGCGTGCCCGTCGTCCTCGGGTCCGCCACACCCAGCCTCGAATCGTACCGCAACGTCCGGACCCTCGACCACTACCAGGAGGCGCGCCTGACGCAACGGATCGGCGGACGCCCGATGCCGCCCGTCACCATCATCGACATGCGGCAGGAGATGGCCGAACGCAAGGGGCACCACGCCCTGTCGCGGACCCTCGAAAAGGCCATCGCCGAGGCGTGGCGAAAGCAGGACCAGACCATCCTGTTCCTGAACCGCCGCGGCTTCTCCACCCATCTGTTCTGCGTCAAGTGCGGCCACGTGGCCCGGTGCCCCGACTGCGACGTCGGCATGACCTACCACGCCAAGCCGGGCATCCTCCAGTGCCATTACTGCGGCCGCAAGGCGCCACCGCCCGAGACGTGCCCAGCCTGCGGTGCCGAGACCGTCAACTACTGGGGCACCGGCACCCAACGCGTCGAAGACGAGGTCCAGCGCAAGTTTCCCGACATCCGTCTCGGACGCATGGACGCCGACTCGATGCGCCTGCGAGGCGAGCACGCGCGGTTGCTCGGGGCCTTCCGCGACGGAGAGATCGACATCCTCCTCGGCACGCAGATGGTTGCCAAGGGACTCGACTTCCCGAACGTGACGGTCGTCGGCGTCATCAACGCCGACGTCGCCCTGAGCCTGCCCGATTTCCGCGCCAACGAACGCACCTTCCAACTCATCACCCAGGTGGCCGGCCGGACCGGTCGCGGACCCAAGGGGGGAGAGGTCTTCGTTCAGACGTTCCAGCCCGACCACCTGACCATCCGCCTGGCCGCCAAACATGATTACGAAGGGTTCGTCCCCGACGAACTCGGCTCGCGCCAACGTCTCGGCTATCCGCCGTTCGGGCGGCTGGCGCGGATCGTCGTGCGCAGCCAGCAGCGCCAGAAGGCCCACGAGGCGATTCAGGCCGTGGCCGGCCGCCTCATCGAACCGGCACGCATCGCCGGGATCACCGTCCTCGGACCCCAGCCCTGCCCCATCTCCAGAATCAGCCGATTCTGGCGCTATCACCTGCTCCTGAAAGCACCCTCCGCCCGGGCACTGCTCCACTTCTTCGACGGCATCCGCGCCGACCTCTCGCCGCCCGGCAACATCCAGATGGCCATCGACGTCGACCCGCAGTCGACGCTCTAATCGGGCATCTGCCATCTATCGGACCGTGATCCTCCCCGAAGCGGCCTTCAGCCGGGCTTTCGGGGCACGCGAAGACAGATTATCTCCGCGGCACCCGCGTGCCCGGCGACGCCGGCCGGCAGGCTACTGAACTTGCGGGGGCGGGACGGCCTGGCCTTTCCGCTGGGCGTCCTGCTCGGCCTGGGTGTAGGTGCCGTAGAAGGGGACGTTGCCGTCGAGCCAGACGAACAGCCGCATGCGGTCCTCCTCGGAGAGGTCGAGTTTCGGGGCGTGGGTGGCGTCGGCGAGGATTTGGGTGAGGCGGCTCTGGTCGGCCCCGACTTGTCCCGGGTTCGTGACGTTCGCGGCGATGCTCTTGGCGCCCCATTCGTACCATTTCAGATAGGGCTTGAGGCTCTCGTAGGACCGGGAGAAGGTGCCGGTGGCCTGGCCCGTCAGGACCAGCGGGCTCTTGTCTTTGCCGGTGGACCCGTCGTGGCAGCCGACGCAGTGGCGGTCGAGGACGGGCTGAACGAGGCGCGGGTAGCCGAACGGCCGCGTCCCCTCGGGGCCCGCCTCAATCTTTGACGGCGGCCGGGCCGACGCCAGCGTCCTGGCGGGGACGGGCGCAGCGCGGAGCGGCTCGTGGCATCCGACGCATCCGCGGCGTTCGCCCGCCTGGAGGTACGTGACGCTTCGCATGGTCTGGACGGCGCGACCGTCGGCGCCCACGGCCTGGAAGTAGAGCGGTTTTCTGGCGGGGGCGCGGAAATAGGCCGACCCGTCGGCCTCGACCGGGACGGTGCCCAGGAGCATCCGTGCCCCCTCGGCGTTGGCGTGTCCGATGCGGGGCTGGTTGACGGTGGGGGTGGTCTTGGGCAGGACCTGGAAGATGCGAAGCGAGCGGATTTCGCGTCCCTTCGGCATCGGGAAGTTGCTGCGGCGGACGTCGGTGAGGAGGAACTCGCCTTCGTCGCCGAGTTCCGGGTCGAGGGTGCTCTTCAAGACGGGCGGCACGGCCCGCGGGGCGAGCAGGATCGGGTACATGGAGGCGATGCGGCGGTCGCGGTAGAGGAGTTCGAGGTTGCCGAAGCGGTCGAGGTAGTAGATGCCGGTGGTGTCGCGTTTGCCGCCGCTGCTCATCCCGGGGATGGGGCCGTAGCCGAACGAGGTGAGGAAGTAGTTCTCCGACAGCGGCCACGGGCTGTGGAAGTACGAGGTGGGCCAGCCGCCGTCGTGGCCGTTGCCTTCGGGGAAGGAGACCTCGGGCGTGAGGACCTCGATGGCCTCGAACGAGTCGGTCCCGGTCTCGGGATCGATCCGGGCACGGGCCGGATCGAAGATGACAAGCGCCCCGCCCACATTGGCGTGGTGGGCGCCCGCGACGAAGAGGATGCGGTGCGACCCCGGGATGGGGTGGGCCTCGAAGCAGGCGTTGATGCGGCGGGTGTAGTTGCCGAAGAGGGAGACGGGGTTGGACCCGTCGGGGTTGCTGGCCCAGAGTCCGTGGAAGTTGGAGGCGGAGCGGTCCACGTAATCCCAGCGGGTGTAGACGATGCGTCCGTCGTGCAGCACGTTGGGGTGCCACTCGTTGGTCTCGTGGAAGGAGAGGGTGCGGAGGTTTTCGCCGTCGGCGTCCATGCGGTGGAGCGTGTAGGCGGGGATGGGTTCCCAGGGGTTGTTGCATCGCGTGTATCCGCCGCGGCGGCTGGAGATGAAGGCGATGCCGCCGTCGGGCAGGGGACAGGGGTCGAAGTCGTCGGAGCGGGCTTCGGTCAGTTGCATGAGGTCGTCGTCGTCGAGGTTCAGTGCGAAGATGTCGTACCGCGGCTGATCGTGCGAGCCCCAGACCGGCCGCTTGCCCCAGCATTCGCCCTGGGCGAAGTAGACGGTGCGGCCGTCGTAGGAGAGGGCGAGTGTGGAGATGCATCCGGGGGGCAGGCGGCCGTTCACGATGTCGCGCGTTTTGAGGGACCGGCCGGGCGCTTCGAGGATGTACACGCTGCCGCCGTACTCGCCGCTCAGTTCCGCGAAATAGGCGACGTACTCGTGGAGCATCTGGCAGGCGAAGCGGCGGCGTTTCATGAAGATGACGGGCTTGCCGGCCAGGAGCGGGTTCTTCAGGGCCGCGTCGCGCACGAGCCAGCGGACCTCGCGGTACAGTCTGAGGCGATCGGCTGCGCCGAGGGATGTGGCGTCGGCGGCCCGCTCTCGCAGGCGATTGAGGGCGGCGGCGTCGGACGCGAGGGCCGGGGCGCCGGCCATGGCGCGGAGGTCAGCGAGCAGACGGTCGGCGCGGTTGAGCGCTTCCTGGACGGACTCGGTGGACCCGGCCGTGCGGCCGAGGCGCTTTTCCTGAGCGGCCCAATCGTCCTCGACCATGGCGCGGAGGCGACTGTCCACGGCGGGGTCGGTATCCGCTGCTGCGTACGAAGATAACACGCCGAGGACGGCGGCAGCCACGGTCCAGGCGGTTACGAAGCGTCGCAGTCTCACAGACTCTCTCCTGAAGTCGGCGGCTCAGTTATCCGAGATTTCCCGGATGGCCTTCGGCCGACGACCGCCGTCCGCCTTTCTGATGATTCTATCACGGATCGCGAGATCAGCGGGCAGTCTTTCTGCTCGGTGGGTGCACAGACCCACCGCGCGAACCGTTGGCACACTCAACCGTGAACGGTTCTAACCGTAGGCGCGCGGCAGGCGTTTGCCGAGGCCGGTGAGGATCTCGTAGGGGATTGTGCCGGCCACCTCCGCCACGGCCGCGGTGCGGATGGGGCTGGCGCCGTCGGCCTCGATGAGCGCGACCTCCAGGCCCGGCCTCGCGTCGGCCACGTCGGTCAGGTCGACCATCGTCGCGTCCATGCAGATCGTGCCGACGACCGGCACGAGTCGCGCGCCGGCGCGGACCCTGCCGGCGCCCGACAGGGCACGCGGGTATCCGTCGCCGTATCCGACGGGCAGCACACCGATGACCGACTCGCGTTCGGCCCGCCACCGATGACCGTAACTGACGCCCTCGCCCTTTCGGACGCGCTTCAGACACGCCACGCGGGTCACCAGGGCCAGCGCCGGCCGGAGCGGCACGTCCTCGGCCGCCTTGCAGGGATGGATGCCGTACAGGGCCAGACCCGGGCGAACCATCGCGAAGTGCGACTCCGGCCGCGTCAGCAGGGCCGACGAGTTGGCCGCATGGACCAGCGGCGGCTCGATGCCGACGCCGCCCATCGCGTCGAGCGCCGCCCGGAAACGCGCGAGTTGCTCCGCCGTCGTCGTGTCGGCCTCGCGGTCGGCGCACGCGAAATGGGTGTAGGCGCCCTGGAGGGTCAGGTGTTCCATCCGTCCGATGGCGGCGGCTGCATCGGCGGCGTCCTCGGAACGGACGCCCAGACGGTTCATCCCGGTGTCGATCTTCAGGTGGACGGCGGTGGTGCGGCGCCTGAGTTCGGCCGCGCGGGCCTCGACCGCGGCGGCTGCGGCGGGACCGTCCACGGTCAGCGTCAGGTCCGCCTCCAGCGCGTCCGCCACGTCGTCGGGATGGGTGAGTCCCATGACGAGGATCGGCGCCTTGACGCCTTCGCTCCGCAGTTCGACGCCCTCTTCGGCCAAGGCGACGCCGAGCATGTCGATGCCCGCCGCATCGAGCGTCCGCGCCACCTCGACGGCCCCGTGGCCGTAGGCGTCGGCCTTGACGACGCCGAGCACCTTGACGCCGGGCCCCACGCGCTCGCGGATCGTCCGCAGGTTGTCGCGGACACAGGTCAGGTTAACCTCAGCACGTGTCGGTCGCGGCATAACGTTCTCGCAAGGGTGCGCGACCCCCTTCTATCGCGCCGTCTAATCGGAATCAAGCGGCTGTGGCGGCGGCGGTTCGGTCTTGTCGCTTGCGCGGCTGAGGGCGAGGAGGTCCTTGAGTTCCGTCATGTGAAGGAGCCAGGCGGCGGCGAGGTAGGCGACGATGCCGGCCACGACGCCGAAGACGAGTTGGACGATCGCCGCCGTGCGGCCAGCCAGATCCAGGGCGGGCGCGGCCCAGTAAACCGCTGCGGCGGTGGCGGCGGCCATGACGGCGGTCGCGAGGACGGTCTGCCCGACGGTCGTGACCAGCCGCCGCCATTCCAGTTGGGCCAGCCGCCGGCTCAGGATGCCCGCGAGGAAGGCGAACTGGACCACCGCCGAGAGGACCGTCGCCAGGGCCAGTCCCTTCTCGGCGAGCGGCCAGATGAGCACCAGGTTGAGGCCGAAGTTCATGGCCGCCGCCACCATCGCCACGCGAAGCGGCGTCCGCGTGTCCTGGCTGGCGTAGAAGGCGCGGATCAGGATGTGGTTCGTCGAGTACGCCCAGATGCCCAGGGCGTAGACGCGCGTGACCCAAGCGGCCCGCGCGACCGCGCCCGGGTCGGCGGCAAAGCGACCGTGCTCCAGCCACAGCCTGAGCAGCGGCTCGCACACCAGCACCAGGCCGAAGGCCGCCGGGATGGTGATGAAGACCGTCAGCCGCAGCCCCTGCGACGCCACCCGCCCCATGCCCGCCAGGTCCTTGCGATGGGCGTAGCGGCTGAGTTCCGGAAAGATGACCGTGGCCATGGCGATGGCGAAGACGCCGAGCGGAAAGTTGTACAGCCGCTGGCCGAAGTACAGCATCGTTGCCGCACCCGTCTTCATCGGGTACGCCACCTGGCGGCCGGCGATCTCGAACGACGTCACACCCTCGGTGTACGGGCTGAAGAGGTTGGCCACGGCCGAGTCGAGGAAGGTGTTGATCTGGATGACGCCGATCGCCAGGACCATCGGCCCCATCAGCCTGAGCACCCGCCGGAGGCCCTCGTGCTGCAGGTCCCACACCAGGACGAATTTCAGGCCCTTCCGGGCGAGCGCCGGCACCTGGATGAGAACCTGGACGACGCCGGCCACAGCGACGGTGCCGGCGATGAGGTAGACCTGTGTCACCGCATCGTCTGCCGCCGCCAGGGCCGCCGTCACCGCCCCGCCGATGATGAACAGGTTCAAGAGGATCGGGGCCAGGGCCGGCATGACGAAGTGGCGGCAACAGTTCAGCGCCGCCTGGAGCAGCGCCACCAGGCAGATCGTCAGGGCGAAGGGGAACATGACCGCCGCCAGACCAAAAATCAGGTGCCACTTCTCCAGGCCCTCGGTACAATGCCGGAGCACGAGCAGGGCGCCTTCGGCCACAAGCGTCACGGCCGCCAGGCTCGTCACCAACAGAACGATCATCAGACTCATGAACCGGTTGGCGGCCTTGCGGTCGCCCGACTCCAGGTACTGCGTGAAGACCGGGACGAAGGCCGCGCTCAAGGCACCCTCGCCGAACAGCCGCCTCAAGAGGTTCGGTATCATGAACGCCATGCTGTAAGCGTCCATGGTCTGACCGGCGCCGATGACGTGGGCGAGGGCGGCGTCGCGCACCAATCCCATCACGCGCGACAGGAGCGTCAGGCCGCTGACCGTCCGGAAATGTTTCAGAAATGAAGCCATCGGGGCGGCGGGTCTCCCCAGTACGGGCCCGGATTTCCGACGGGTCATGTTCGGGTGGGGCCGGGCCGCTGGCGCGAGAGATACGCCGACCCCGACATGGTCGGGCAACGCCACGATAACCGCTTCCAGCCGCCGTGTCAACGCGCACCGCGACGGCGGGCTGGCCGGCTTGCCGGGCGCCCGGCTCGGGCCGGGTCCGGGAGCGTGCGGGCTGGGGACAGCCCGCCCGCACGGCGCAGGGAAAGGGTGCGGGGTGTCCTCACCCCGCACCCGGAGCGTGCCCAGGCGGGTAATCTTGACGCACCGGGAGGGCCGATGCCTTTTTCCGAACGCCATTATCCGATCCTGGTGACCGGCGCCGCCGGGCTGCTCGGCCATGCGCTGGGGAGGCGCCTGG
>Ga0114922_10003494_pt1 | contig 14632 bp, 10 predicted proteins | sample AartaG_FD_100975 | JGI IMG/M metagenome (GOLD analysis project Ga0114922, IMG submission 100975) | Deep subsurface microbial communities from Aarhus Bay to uncover new lineages of life (NeLLi) - Aarhus_00045 metaG | ecosystem: Environmental > Aquatic > Marine > Oceanic > Sediment | place...
AATTCACCCCTTCAGGAGGGGTAAGTGGTTTATAATACCTTAAATCGGTTTACCGTAAAGCTCCATACCTCATAAGGAGGGTGGAGCTTTTTAATTTTAATTAGTATACTTTGAGGAAAATTCTGTTGAAAGGTGAGATCTGTACCTGATTTCACATTATCCGCGGGAACAATCATCAATTAATGGCTGTCGATTCTTAGATTTTTAAGAGCGTCCCGCTTCATAAGTTCATGAAAGTCTGAACTTGTCCAGTGCTTCTTTTCGCTGGCGCCAATCCGGCAGGCAACGCGTCAAAAGCGAGTAAAAGGCTTTTGAATGATTATGGTTTTTCAAATGGCAGAGCTCATGAATGATCACATACTCTATGCAATGCACAGGCACCTTCACCAGGTTGACGTTGAGCGTGATCCGGCCTGAAGGACTGCAACTTCCCCACCGTGTGCGCATGAGGCGGAACACCACAGCAGGCTCCGGGACCCCATGCCGGGATGCAATGTGGTAACACTTTTCCATGTATCGGCCCAGGGTCTCATGGGCCCTTTTTCGATACCATTCCTCTACGGATCTTTTTACGCTTTGAGCATCGGTTTTGTCTTCCACCCAAACCCATAGGAAACGTCCCAATAGTTTTGCAGGCTGCTTAGAACTGTTTTCGACTTTTAAGCGGTACTGCCTCCCCAGATATACGAAGGTTTCTCCACATAAGTATCGCTTAGGCGTAGGCAGAGGGTGATAACCTTCAAGCTTGTCAAGTGTCCTGACAATCCATGGTGCTTTCTTCTTTATCGCCTCCCGAACTTGTTCATCACTGGCAGACTGTGGGGCAAATATATCCACCGTCAACTCGGGAGATACTACAATGCGCAAATGTTTTCGATCAGCGCGATGAAGGCAGTATGGAATCTTTCGTGACCCGAAATCAATAATATGCTGTGCGGACCTAATCTTCATTGGCTATAGCCACCTCGATACACCGATCAATGATAGCGTCATGATCGTCCAGAGAAAATTCAAGTCCATGTTCCTCAGCCACTTCAAAAAGGATGTCGTCAATCTCGCCCCGCATCTTGTTGATAGCATCCTCATTTCTTTGCCAATCCCGGATCTTGTGCCTTACTATCCTGCTCACTATCCGAAGCGCAATTTCTGTCCCAGGCTTATCATCTTTCACAGCATATTCAGCCATCGGATCTCGAACACATCCATAATAACGGCGTGCCATGTCATTCCCTACGAGTTCATAAGGGACCTCGTCGTCGGTGTGTGTAACGACCTTTGTGGATATATCCTTGATCTTTTCAAGGACTTCAAGGGCCTGTAACCGCCCCTGATGATACGCTTCGATCACCTCTTCCAGCAGCTTGGAAAACTTTTTGTAAAAGGCTGGATCCTTTGCCATTTCCTGTTCAATCACGTGCTTGGTCGCGGAGGCGATCGTGTCCGCCTGGGCAGCCGCGCTTTTTCCATGATCTTCAAGAATTTGCTGTCGCTCTTTTGCATCGAGGAGGTTGATCGGATCACTGAGCTGTTCCACTTCACCGGCTCCGACATGGGTATCGATCAGCTTCTTGATCCTTGGCTCATACTCTGAGAAATTGATTGATTCCTGGTAACGCTGTGTGACAGCCGCCCTTAGATTCTGGAAGAACTTGAGATCGGCTTTGTATTTCTTGATGGTTTTCAGCGATGTAGTTTCAAAGAAACTTGTAGATGAGAGGGCGAGTGAAAGTGTGCGTGCAAAGAGACTAAATCGCTCGTAAAACTTGTTCCTGAGATCAGCATCACGAAGGTGAACCTCGTAGACTTCAGGATCTTTGGCCCCCTTTACCGGCTCGAATAATTCCCACAGGTTGGAATGGAGTTGCGGCAATTCCGCCGACCGGTCGGCGACGTAGGTGACGGTGTCCTCCAGGTCCGCCCGGTCATAGTCGGCGAGCTGGCTGTAAAAATCGATCGCTTCGTCCAACTCCTGGATGACGCCGCTGTAGTCCAGGATTAATCCGTACTCCTTCCCCTCATGCAGACGGTTCACACGGGCAATGGCCTGGAGCAGCGTGTGCTCTTTTAACTTGCGGGCAAGATATAGAACCGTATTGCACGGTGCATCGAAACCGGTCAACAGTTTATCGACTACGATGATGATTTCCGGGCTGTCACCGTGTTTAAAGGCATTGATAAGCTGTTTGTTATAGTTCTTTTCAGATCCATAACGGTCCATCATTCGCTGCCAGAAGCTTTTCTGTTTTTGGGACGGCTTTGTGCCGTTTCCCTCGCCCTCGTGCATGGAAGGAGCGGAAATCAAGACCTCCGAAGAGACCAAACCGAACTCATCCAAAAAATCTTTATATTGAAGGGCCGTTTCCTTGTCCGGAGTGACAAGCTGTCCCTTGAGCCCTGTTCCCTGATAAGCCGAAGTGTAATGGAGGCTGATGTCCCACGCAATCATACGGATCTTTTGAGTTGCCTTGTTGAGCTGGCGCTCCGTGGAAAACTTTCTCTTCAGGTCCGCCTTCTGATCATCGGTAAGTCCCAATGTGATTTTCTCGAACCAGCTATCGATTGCATTCCTGTCCACCTCCTGAGGCACATGCCGGGCCTCATAAAGGAGTGGCACCACAGCCTTGTCTTCCACCGCCCGTGAAATGGTGTATGCCGGCCGGAAGAGATCGCCGAACTGGGCAAATGTATTTCTTTTCGCTGACTTGGCCAACGGCGTACCCGTAAACGCTATAAAACAGGCTCCTTTGAGGGCCAAATGCATGCGGGCGTGCTGTTCCTGATACTGACTGCGATGCCCCTCGTCCACCAGGACGAATGTATTCCGGTCAACCAGGCTCAGCACCCGGTTGGAGGCGGCTGTCGCAAACTTGTGAATAAGTGTGGTAACGATATGTGTCCGATGATCGAGCAGGAGTTCTGTGAGATGTTTGCCGGTATTCGCCTGTTCCGGTTCCAGGCCGCATGCTCGAAACGTCCCCCAGATCTGATCATCCAGGTCGATACGGTCGGTAACGAGAACGATCTTGGGATTTAAAATATCGGGATGCAAGGCCAGGGATTTTGCGAGCATGACCATGGTCAGCGACTTGCCGCTCCCCTGGGTGTGCCATACAACGCCTCCCTGTCGGGGTTCTTCGCGGGGGGCCTGCAAGGCACGTCTCATGATATCATGTACTGTAAAATATTGCTGATACCGGGCGACCTTCTTTATTCCATTATCGAACAGGATAAACTTATAGGCCAGTTCGAGAAGCCGTTCTGGACGGCAGAGGGAATAGAGCAAGCGATCTTGCTCGTAGATCTCACGGCCCTGTTCCAAAATGGCTAAATAGGCGTTTCGAACATCCTTAAAGGGAACAGACAAGAGACGATCAACGGCTTGCCGATCAATTGGGTGGTTCAATAAATGCTGAATCGGGCTATCTATATTCTCTTCCCTCCATACGGTCCAGAAAGGTCGCGGGGTGCCCGTCGTACCATACTGGGCCTTATCGCGCGCCAGGGCTAAGAGCGTCTGGCAGTAAAGAAAGATCTGGGGGATTCCATCCTTTGCCTGATAGTCTGCAAGTTGATCGATGGCAAGGTCGATAGGTTGCTTTTTGGTCTGTGTGTATGCCGAGCGCTTGCACTCCATGACAACGAGCGGGATGCCGTTGACGAACAACACGATGTCGGGGACATAGTGTTTCTGATATCCAATCCGCTCAACCTTATATTCCGCTGTGCAGTGAAAGGTATTTCTCTCAGGGTTTTTCCAGTCGATATAGTCGATGGTGAAGCTCTTTGTATCCCCTTCAACCGTCTGAGGCACACTTGTTCCAAGACATAAGAGATCGTAGGCCTGTTCGTTTTGGTGTGTCGCCCCTATGGCTCTGAAGGCATTGAGGGCCTGCATTGCATTCTGGATGGCATTTTCAGTGAAGGGATGGGCGGCGCCCTTAAATTCATAGCAGCAATGGTTGCGGATATGGTCTAATAGTATCGGCTCGAGGATGGAGGAACCCAAACGCCCACCACGGAGATTGACGGTCTGCTCCGGCGTCAGGTATTCCCAGCCCATATTGATCAATAGCTGGAGTGCCGGAAGCTGAGATTGGACCTTTTCCAGGTAGCTCGGGAGCTCATGTTCCGGTCTTCCATATGGGGTTTGCTCTTCCATATCCTCTTCCTATATTTTTACCTGATTTTTTCCCTTCAGCAACTTCTGCAACTCCCGGCCATTTTCCGTAAGCCGGTATCTCTGAAACCTGCTTTTCGGCTTGTCCAGCAATGTCATTTCTATAAGTCCGGCGGTTATTGCCGGGAAAAGGTACGCTTTACGGAAATGTTCAGCATTTTTCAATCTGAGCATTCCCTGAAGTTCCTTGCGGGAATGGTCTCCCGTCATAACATTCAGAAGCCGTTTGACTTCCATGGTGACTTCCATGGTGACTTCCATGGTGACTTCCTTTTGTTTCAGGGATTCCGCAAAAACTGGATGAACAGGAAATTCAACCAGGAAAAACGTCCGATCGTTATCTGTATGAAAGATTGGTTCAGGAGATCCGTTTTTTTCGATTTCACGCAACATTTTCGGAATGCCGGTTCCACGCCCCTCGGTCATTTCGAGTTCTTTTAAAAACTCACCAACCCGTCGATTACGATAACGGCGCGAAAGAAAACGGAGTGCCCGTATGTCTTGATCGCGAATAGAACGGTCCGGTCCCGGAAAACTGCCTATAGTAAGGGAATCCGGCAGAACCCGCACCTCAACAGGTTCTCGTATTTCATAGGACCGGTGGTACACCGCATTGCACAAGGCCTCTTCTATGGCAGGAAAAGGATAATTGAAAAACCGATCCGCGTCGGGTCGGTCAGGGTATTTTACCACCTTTTCCTCGATTACCATGGAATGGATATGGGAAAGCGCATCCTGTAGCATGATATGAAGCGGCCCTTTGAAAGTCTTTTCAGTGAATGAATCTGCACCGGGTCCATCGGGAAAATGAACAACATCAATCTGTGTCAGTGGAAAAAACTGTGATGGCGTGTCATTAAAAAACATTAGGCCGACATTTTTCGGGAGCAATGATTCATCCGGTCCATCGACAATACTCATTTGCCTGCAAAGCCTGCTGAAATCCATTTCAGCAGATTCTCGGAAAAGATCGCTTTTGACCTGCTTCAGGTAGGCGCGTATCAGACCCAGATTCAGGTCTTCCAAAGTGGCGTTGTGATTCATTCGGTCGTCAAATGGAACGGTTGCCGCCAGATACATAAGCTCAGTTTCATCCTGGTGCCTGGCCCGAACCGTCACGGAGCCTTTCCGGATATAATAAGCAAATTCCCGTTCACCTTTTGCCAAAGATACCGGGGCCTTGTAGGGTCTGGTCTGCCCGCCCATAGCCCAAAGCACAAGGATATGTCTTCCATTAACTTCGCAGGGGGCAATGATGGGATGATAATAGGGGACAATCCGGTACCCGAGCTCTACGATTTCTTTTTGGATGGCATCGAGTTGCCTAACTGGCAAGCCGGCAGGAGGCAGAATCGGTCGGCCGTTGTCCTCGTCTACACCTATGATGATGTAGCCGCCGCCCAGATTGTGAAAGTCATTTGCAAATGCGCACATGGTGTGCAGCACAGCTTTCGGGTTCCAACTGGCCTTGAACTCCAGCCGCTCCCACTCAACCGTGCGGGCGGTCAGTAAATCATTTATATTGATAGGGAGTTTCATGGTTTTACCCGCACCTTCCCGGTCAACAATTTCTGCATGAGCCCGCACTTTTGTTTTTCAAGGGCTTTTAGATAATCTTCACAGAGATGTAATTCTTTATCAGCGGCCGCAAGTATTTCACCTATTTCCTTTTGTACCGCTACTAAAGGAACGAATACTTTCAGTTTGAGAAAATCTTTCTGGCTCAATACACGGTTTCTGCCTGCCCCTCCGGGCGATATTAATCCGAGATCCCAAATAAACCTTTTTGTTAGGATCAGGTTGCGAAAAAAGTCAATATCTGCTTCTGTTTTCCTGAATCGATATGTAGGAAACCTGTGAGATACCAATCCCCCAGAGTCCTGCTCAGAGACTATCGCAATAGCCCCTTCCCATGCAAACGTAATGTTCACGATTAGGTCATTTGATTCAATACGGTAAAGAGTATCCATCATGACCTTCTCAGGTTGCTCAACCATTTTTTGAAAGGTTCCGTTCCCATGACTACGGATACCAATTGATAAATATGGATTCTGGGGTTTAGGAATTGGACGTGATACGCGCTCAACAAGATCTCCAAGAAGTTGAACGTTCCAATTATCATATTCATAGGAGCGATATAATCTCTTGCCCGTTAGCAATTGCTGCATTAGGGCTTTCTTATGGCGCTTTTTCGCTTCAATGAGCTTACGCGACTGTTCAATGGCCTCGTCCCAGATGTAAAGAATCTCTGCGATTTTTATTTGCTCGGGAAGAGTAGGCAAAGGAATTAGTGCATTATTAATCGCACTTAATGTAAGGCCAAATCTTGTCACTCCATTAGCTAATTTGCTGAAGGAATATCTTATTATTGGTAACCTAAAAAGTTTATTCAAATATTCATTACAAATTCTATTTTTTTTGGGCCTGATAATCGCGAGATGGTAGCCACAAATAAGATTTGGCAATTCTTCTTTAACAACAGCTGATACTGCAATATCTTCCTTGGTTTCAGAATCCTTGGTTATGATAACATCTCCAGATCGTAATTTATATTTCTCGATTTCGCGTTTTGACGCTGTTGCCTTCATGAAGTCTATATCAGGTTTAATGTAATCATTGTAATAGACATCTGTATAATTACATAGAAACACATCAACCTCGTTAGAATTGCTTTTCTTATCAACGTTACTTAAAAACACGCTTGCAATATCTCCTAAAGAACCAATTCCCCACTCGTCAGGGATCCAACCAACCTTTGTCTCTTTATATCCCGGTCTGTTTTCGCTTCGATCTTTCATCAAAATCCAAATTCTTTGAGATAGCTGCCCATTTTTTTGCGAGTGGATGCAAGCCTGGCCTCGATCTCTTCTATTTCTTTTTGAACGGCGGCAATATCGATCTCCGGTTCGGGCTCAAAGGTGTCCACATAGCGGGGAATATTGAGGTTGAACTCGTTCTCCTCAATTTCAGCGTAGGCAGCGAGATATGAATACTTATCAATCACCTTCTTTTCCCGAAAAGCAGTTACGATTCTGTCAATATCCTGCTCTCTGATCCTGTTTTGATTGGTGTTTTGCTCGAATTCGCGGCTAGTATCGATAAAAAGCACCTTGCCGTTGCCATTGCGTTTCCGGGATTTGTCAAAGATCATCAACGCCGCCGGGATAGGGGTTCCGTAAAATAAGTTTGCAGGCAGACCAACAACGGCATCTAATAGGTTTTCCCTGATCACGGCTTCCCTAATTTTACCTTCTTGACCTCCTCGGAAGAGCACGCCATGCGGCACAACCACACCCACACGCCCTTTTCCCTCTATGGCCGTTGCCAGCATATGAAGGATAAAGGCCCAGTCACCCTTGCTCTTCGGGGGTATCCCCCGAAAGAAGCGACCATAGCGGTCTTCGGCAGCAATTTCCTGGCCCCACTTGTCCAGGCTGAAGGGAGGATTGGCCACGACCACATCGAATTTCATCAAAGCATCGCCCTCAACGAATTGTGGGTGCCTTATCGTATCCTCCCACTCGATTCGGGAAGCGTCCATGCCATGTAGAAACATGTTCATCTTACAAAGTGCCCAGGTGCTACCATTCATTTCCTGGCCGTAAAGAGAGAAGTCATCCGATCCTACCTGTCTGGCAGTCCTTATCAGGAGGGAACCGGAACCGCATGCCGGATCGCATATGCGGTCACCCGGTCTTGGCGCGACGAGCCTGGCCAGTGTTTCGGAGACCTCTGCCGGCGTATAGAATTCCCCGGCCTTTTTCCCTGCCGTGGCCGCAAAACGCGCGATCAGGTATTCATAGACATCTCCGATAACGTCCATGTGGCTAACGGCTTCTGGCCTGAGATCCAGGTCAACAAGGTCTTCGAGCAGGTGCTTTAACCGTGTGTTACGTTGGCGCGTTTGTCCCAGGTTGGCCTCGCTGTTGAAGTCGATATTGCGAAACACGTTATGCAGCTTACCCTTGTTGGAATCCTCAAGATGCTCCAGGAGGATATTAATCAACTCACCGATATTCGATCTATCCCGTCTCTCAAAGAGGCTGTCAAAGGTTGCCAGGAATTCTTCCTCCACTTCCCCTTTACTATCCCGGATTTCAATTTCCGGTATGATAAAGCGTTCCAGACTTAATTTCCGCTGAACACGGATTTTGTTGCCTTTGTATTCCTCTTCGTATTTAGCAACCCTGGATTTGTGGATGTCGCTGAGATATTTTACAAAAAGCATCGTCAGGATATAGTCCTTGTACTGGCCTGGATCGATGACACCGCGAAATGTATCGCAAGCCTGCCAAACCTTACTAAAGATTCCATTACGTTTTTGGTTGTCATTCATGTCGCATCTCCATTGATCAACTTTCCCTAATCAGTTTAAGGCATGAGGCCGTTATCAGCTGTTTCCGTTTCTCGGCTAAACGATTGGTTAAATCCTCTTCTTCCTTCCTAAGAGCCTCCAACTCGACAATTTTCTTCTGAATCTTCACAGGGGGCAAAGGGATATCGAGCTTCTCCAATACGGACCGGCGAACAACCGGCATGTGGACCCCTCTGCCGCTGTGACGGACCAGATAGCGTTCAACCGGCGGCTGGTTGAGATACCAGCACAGATAACCCGGCAATACCTTTTCATCAGAAACCCGCACAATGAAAAAACAGGCCGCTGCCAGTATTGAATCCGGGATTTCTCGCAATAGCACTGAATAATTCCGGGTCCCCCTTGCCATGAACAGGATGTCATTCTTCTTCAAAGTTCCATCCGTGCGAGAGAGATCAGGATTGAAGCGGATTAACGTATCTGTTTGATAGGTAAGGTTTTCTCCATCCACGGCCCTGGCTTGTAATAGAAAATGAGAGCCATCCTCATGGGGTTCAACTCTTCCACGGCTGTGGTACCCGCTTTGCACCATGGCTAACCTCTTGAGTTTCATAGCAAAAAATTAATATCACAGTATAAAAGATACTGCAAGAAAAAAGTCTTGACAAATTTAATATTGCAGTATATTATATCTTGTAAATTTTATGATTACTCTTAAGGAGGTCCAAAATGAAATCAACAATTACATTTTTTCCGGTAGACAATGGAGATATGACGCTTATCAAGCTCAGCGATAAAACCACCATTCTAACCGATATCAACCTTCGTGAGTCGGCTGAGGATGAGGAAGATCCTGCTTTCGATGCAGTGAAGGGATTGAGGGATAGATTAGAAAAGGATGATGATGGACGGCCCTACGTGGATGCTTTCCTTCTAAGCCATCCGGATCAGGATCACTGTAGAGGACTCAGAAAGCATTTCCATCTCGGACCTCTATCGGATTACAATTTTGATCCTCCCGAGGGAGAAGAATTGAAGATCGTCATGCGAGAGATTTGGTCATCTCCGATGATTTTCAGACGGGCCAGCAAAAATAACACATTATGTGAAGACGCGAAAGCTTTCAATACCGAGGCCAGGAGGAGGGTCAAGCTACTTAGAGATAACGGAGTTAGCATAGAAGGGGATCGAATCCTTATCATCGGTGAAGATGAGGAGGGGAAGACTGAAGGTCTGGAGCCTATTCTTGTTAAGTTCGATGAGATTTTCAGCATGATTAATGGCAAAAGTAACGATCACATTTCCATGCGTGTACTTGGTCCTTTCCCGATACAGGAAGATTCAGAGGAAGAGGAGAGATTAAGGAAGAACCATTCAAGCGTCATCCTCCAGTACTCTTTAGCGGCCAACGGGCAGGATGATGCCTGCTTGTTTCTATCGGGTGGCGATGCCGGGGTCTATATATGGGAAAGATTGTGGGGCAAGAAAAAGAGCAAGACTTCCGATATTCAATATGATCTTCTGCTTACCACGCATCATTGTTCATGGCACTCCCTGTCCCATGACAGTTGGAGCAAGGATGAAAATCCTCAGGTGAGCCAGGACGCCAAATCAGCTCTTTCTCAGTCTCGGGATGGCGCCTTCATCGTTTCCAGTAGCAAGGCCATAAAAAACGACAAAAGTGATCCTCCTTGCTGGGGGGCTAAAATGGAATACCTATCCATTTTAGAGTCAGTGGATGGCGAGTTTTTTTGTACTGGTGAACACCCTAATGAGGAGGCACCGGAGCCCCTCACTTTTAAAATCTCAAAGGAAGGCCCCCAGCCACCCTCCAAAAAGAGTGCATCCATAACAGGGGCCGCTGTAGGAGCAGGGAGTGCAAGGGAACCCAGGTATCATGGGTAAGAGGAAAAGAAAAGGCAGGAAAAAAGACAACGGGAGGATTCCTTCTACCAAAACCGTTCTGCATCGGGAGGCAGAATGTGCGCTCAAAACAATCCAATCTCATCCAACGGTCGTTGGGGAGATGGGATCCCCTCGACCTTTAGGCAATGGGGGATTTGAGATAAAGTTCAATATGAATGTCTCCCTGCCTTCCCGATCAAATAAGAAGGGAGTGAGCGAGACGGGAGTAAAGTCGCAGGAACCGGTCATCTTTCATTTTCCCTCAACCTACCCTTTTCAAGCCCCAACAATCCTGTTGAGACCGGATTTCAATAGGTTACTCCCCCACATTAACCCAATCCTCGGGGTAGATGAAAAGAGTCATGTTTTACCCTGCGTATATGATGGCCCACTTGATGATCTCCTCCATCAAGAGGGTGATGGTTTGAGCGAGATTCTGAATCAGCTATCAGAATGGCTTGGAAAGGCTGCAATAGATAATCTTATAGATCCAAGACAGGGCTGGGAGCCCATTCGCCGGGATGATACATTTGGATGGGCCGTATACGATCTTTCAGGGTTTCGAGATCAAGCCCAAGACAAAGAAGGAGCGTTGGCCTTTCAATGCCGGGTCTGGGATCCGCAAAACCGGGAAGAACAATTGTATTTTCTGGGGGGAATCGACCATCGTAACCCCCGAGATATTTCTCCTTGGCTGATCAAGTACTCTTTCTTTATGGAAAAGGGTCCTTTGGTGCCCTCATATCGTTCCTTGATGATATTTGTCTGGTCTAATTTGGGCGAAATAGCCGATCATTATCTGCCTGAAAGCATCTCTAGCCTTCACAAACTCTATGAAAGAGCCAAAGAGTATGGTTGTCACGAACCCTTGAGAAATGCGTTCATTAGTCTGGGCTGGGCGATAAAAGAGGCCGCATTAGATATGCCCCTTTTTCCCGTTTTCGTCATTTTGTGCGCCCGCAGACCCTGCGTTTTGATTGGTGATGACTCTTCGCTCGAACTTATACCGTATGTGGTTAAGTGTCATGTCGATGATGCCAAATCACCATTCTCAGAATCAGCTATAAGAATCAGAAAAGATTCTCCAGTATTTCCCCTGGGCCATCGTCATGTGCTGACCAGTAAATTGCTTAGGCGTATGTCGGGAGGAACCGATACAGTGGAAAATGGCCCTATCGTTCATCTCGGATGTGGTAGTGTCGGGTCAAAAATAGCCATGCATCTTGCACGGTGTGGGCATGGCCCTTTCAAATTGATAGATAAGGCGGCCTTTTCTCCTCACAATGTGGCCCGGCATGCATTGACACCTGTTCCAGAAATCCCAGGTCAGCCAAAAGCAGCCCTCCTGGCAGAGCAAATCAGGATGCTCCGGGCGGACGCTGAGCCTCACATTGAGGATATAGCCACATTATGCCAACACTCTGATAACAAAACGAGAGTTTTTCCAGACGACACTCGTTTAGTCATTGAATCCACAGGTTCCATAGCGGTTAGGGAACTATTGGTTGCTCTGCCTCCCCGCAAGCTCACAGGACGGTTGCTACATGTTGCTCTGTACGGATTTGGAAAGATAGGCCTGATGGCGATCGAAGGGCATGGTCGAAACCCGAATGTGTCAGATTTGATTGTTCGATATAGGGACCTGGGGGTTGAAGTTAACGAAATCGGGTCAAGGTTTCGAATTTCTTCTGACTCAATAAGCCGCCAAGATGTCGGCCTTGGCTGTGGATCGCATACTATGGTGATGCCTGACACACGCGTCTCTTTGTATGCTGCCGGAATGGCCGAACGTGCAAGGCAGGTCCTTGAAGGCGGTGTTAATCAAAACGGTGAACTCTGGATAGGAACGCTTGAGGCAAACGAATTACAGGTCTCCTGGAGGCTCTTTGAATTGGGCCAAACAAGGGTATTGAATGTTAAGGCCAAGAATGTTTGGGAAATACGAATCCTGGAAAAGGCATTGGGTCAGATCGTAAAAGAAGCGGAAAAATATGGTGAGATCGAGACGGGCGGTGTTCTGATAGGGCGGATATCCCTAACCCGGCGTTGTGTCACGATCTCCAGAGTGATTGAAGCACCGCTAGACTCTAAGGGATCTCAGAGTTCATTTATTTTGGGCACACAAGGCCTAAGAAAGAAAGTCATGGAGGTACACGACAAATCCGGTGGGTTTTTGAATTATGTCGGCACATGGCACACCCATCCCAAAGGTGGAAAGCCTTCAGCATTGGATAGAGATTCCCTTGAGCGAATGAAAAGACTCAGATTTGGGGCGCCTGCAGTGAGCCTGGTATGGACGCTGGCAGAATTCTATGCGATTATAGATGAAGGAAAATTAGCATAAATTTTATCTTTTAAAAGGCTTGGTTCCAAAACGATTTTGGATGGTATACAGTAACTGTCTTTTAAAGACTCTAATGCTGTTGAGGACTTAATTAAAATAGCGTAACATGCCATGCTTAATGACATTCAGAGAAAAAGAAATTCAATGCGTAAGTCCTTTTGGAACCTACGTCTCCCTTTCATATCTCGAGGTAAGGAGGTAAACCATGCCAAAAAAGAAATCTGGGCTGAGCACCCACGACAGGAAGGTTAGGGAATTAGCAAAAAAATATGTGAAAGAAAAATGGAAAGTCAAAGCGGATATCAGTAGCTTTGATCAACCTACTCCTGTAGGAAGCAATAGGCGTATTCCTGATCTTGAACTCACAAAAGGCGGAAAAACCAAGCTAATTGAAGTAGATATCCCCAACACTGTGAATCAGGAACAGCTTGAATCTTTTCGCAGAAGTGCCGGGCAGAAGAAAAACACAGATTTTGAGCACGTAATAACAAAACCCAGGAAGAAGAAAGGCTAATCTAGAGATGTTTAACATCCATGTTCTGCAAAAAGCCACTAAGTGAAGGATTGAATATTCAAGAATGAAATTTCATGTCGATTCATATGATCTAAAAGCCCGCTACACACCCGCGCTAATCGTATCACTACCCATTCTCATCATGCTGTGGACTTGTTTTTATCACGAAACCGAAACTATATCAAAAATTGTCGGAGGGATTCTCTCTGCAGCCATACTCTATTTCATCTCAATGCTGATCCGCGCTCTCGGAAAAAAAGTTGAGCAGGGCCTCTGGGAATCGTGGGGAGGAGCGCCCTCAACACAGATCGTCTTATGGAAAAACGACAAAATCGGGGACAGCTTAAAACAGAAATATCACGAAATTGTACGCCAAGACCTCGACTTACCGATGCCGACAAAGGAAGAAGAGCAAGCCGACCCAGAAAAAGCCGCCAAACAGATAGAAGATGTATTCAAAAGAGTAAAGGGAGTTATCCGCAAATATGACCAGAAGGGCCTATGGTCAATCGCAAATGCAGAATACGGTTTTTCCCGGAATTTGTACGGAAGCAGACAGCTTTATCTTATCCTCTCAATATCCTGTCTCATCATCTCATCAGCATTCCTCTGGAAACAATTCCCCAACCTCGTCCTGGTCGGATTCATCATCCTCTGCCTCAACCTCGCAGGCTGCATCTTCTTCTCATGGTTCCTATTACCTGACTACACAAAACAGGTAGGCTTCAGGTATGCTGATCATTCATGGGAATCCTACTATAACATTGCAGAAGAAAAGATTCAGAAAAAACAAGAAGGAGAATAAACACATGCCACTCATAGTCCACTTCCTCAACGTAGGCAGAGGAGACTGCACAATCATAGAATTCCCGAACAATGAAAGGGGTCAGGCAATCATAATAAGTAATTGACTGAGAACGATATAAATGAAAAAAGGGTTGTTGGTTCCAAAACGATTTATGAATGGGTTAAGTCTCCGTTTGACTCTTGTGAAATAAAGGGATCAGACCTACACTTTTGACAAAATCATTATTAAGCGACAGGGGTGATATGAAATGAAGGGCTTTGGCCTCGACCTATTGTGGTCGGGATTACGGTCGGGATGTCGTGCCACTAATTCCCGCCGTTCGTGAAGCGAATCGGCGAAACTAAGTGGTGCCACGGGCTTGTCCGCCAGAAGTAAGGCGGACTTGCCATGGGGCTCCATCGGCGTCACGGATAATGATTGGTTTGCATTCCTCTCCCGGCAACCAGGGATCGATGAGGTGAATTCTTAAAACGGGACGCCCTTATAAAACTAAGTTGAAGAGAACGGAGGGAAGTGTTAAGAGGTATCTCATGCCAAGATTAGCTCGAATTGACGCCTGCCTGCCAGCG
>Ga0114922_10003495_pt1 | contig 14624 bp, 14 predicted proteins | sample AartaG_FD_100975 | JGI IMG/M metagenome (GOLD analysis project Ga0114922, IMG submission 100975) | Deep subsurface microbial communities from Aarhus Bay to uncover new lineages of life (NeLLi) - Aarhus_00045 metaG | ecosystem: Environmental > Aquatic > Marine > Oceanic > Sediment | place...
AAAAAAACACATCGAGAACAATGTAAAGCATCGCATTTATCACGGCAAGGCAGGGCATATTTTCTCGTGAAGAGCTGCCTATTTGCGATATCCACTCCCTTGGATATATGTCCACAAGGATCAGAGGGCCATGTCTGGCACCAAAAAATACTGGGGAGACACTAAATACGATTGGCCAAAAGACAAAGCCGTCATTTACGCTGTTATGGCGATTTGTATAGAAGAAGATCGTGCTATAAGAATAATTCCGAACTCACTTCGGCAGACAGAATGCTACAAAGTCAACAAACATATATCGACCTGGGTTGAAGTCTCTGATTTGTCTATCGAGTTTATGGATTACATCGAGGCGGAACTTGAGAACGAAGGTCTCCTTCCTTCAAAGTCTGATACCAAGACGCAGGACAAAATAAATCAGCCAGAAAAAGACGAAACGCCAGATGAAGTTATCATTCTTGATGATTTTATGGAAAAATATTGTGAGCTAAAAGGCGGGGATATTAAAAGTAAACGAGCACTGATATATAAACATGCCCAGAATAAAAAAATAGAATTACCTCAAATAGCTGGTTCTTGGAAACGAGGCCAGAAAAAATTATTTTATACCAAGGATTTGATCTCAAAATGGCCCGCTTATCGTATCGTAAAGCTTTGCCAACCTTACCCCCTCTCAAAGTGCAGAAAAGCAAATCCTAATCCTCATTTTTCGTTGTCGTAAACGTAACTCTAAAGCGCTAAAGGGCAATACCAAAGGCCAAACCGCCCTTGTCCCGACCACCACCCTGTCGATAAAGCCGCAAACTTCCGCAGATGCGGGGGGACGACCAGAGTTTCCTGCCCTCCCGCATGCGGGTTTTCATAATCGTGATGGACCGGAGAGATTGGGCAGTATTCTCGGAGGGATAAAGCATCGATTTGATTTGGATGCTAAGAGGTTCGGTGGGGATATCTACCGAGCACTTAAGTTGCCCTGGGACCCGTCAACGCCGCAAGGTCGGCGCGAGCTTGGTTGCTTTGCTTCGCTCTGGACCAAGGCCGAGGCGAGCGGTTTACCGCCCCCTGTACTTACTGAACTCTGGGATAGGGTTGTCGATGAAGCCCGCAAAATCGCAAAGAGACGGGGGAAATGCAGTAACGTCTCGGCGGTTTTTTGTCATTTTTTTAACCGGATTGTGGCAGCAAGGGATATGGCCGCGGGTCCTCCCAGGCAAGGAGTTAGAGACGGGTAAATGTATTGCGGAAAGCGGCTGCTTATAAAAAGTTTTTTTTTAGGATGATGTGGAACGGGATAATAATCGATGGGGGAAAATAGCTTTTTTGGAGTGTTGTGCAGGTTTTTGCAAATGCTGATAATTAAAAAATTCAACATCGTTTAAATTGAGTTGTGTGTTATTTGGTGAAAGTCGATGGGAAGGAGAAAGAGAAAACGAAGTTTGAAAGCAAAGCGAGATGAGGAGTTTTTGCAGCACTTCGGCATGTTGGCCCGGACCGGGGCTTCTATCGACGAGAGTGCGGAGGCCCTTGGAATGACTGGCAAGGAGCTGGAAGGGTTATTCCGAAAAAGACCGAATGTTCTAAGGACGTGGCGTTCAGCGAGACTCAATTTGATTTTGGGTATTAGAGGTGCTATGGCAAAAAGTGCCGCAGAGGGGAAGCTGCCGGCAATTGAGCGACTCCTCGAGGAACTGGAGAAGGTAGAGATTATTCCGCAGCCAGCCCCAGCCATTGACTTTGAACATTTGAAAACGAGCGAACTAATGATTGCGATTGGCAAGACCAGAAATACGATCGACCGCTGGCGGAATGAAAGTGGATTAAAACGTGCTGCAGATAAAACGTATTCCTTACCTGATTTCATCGACTGGTTTGAGAGGTATTGTCGGAGTAAGTATGCGACTACATCGGTAAGCGGAGATCCATTGCGAGATGCGAGGGCGGAAAAATCAGGCTGGAAATTGACAAAAAGCGGAAGGTGCTGCTCGACAGACAGGATGTGGTCCTCCAGCAAATATTCTGGATACAGAACCTGAAGACTCATTGTAGTCGGGGTGCTGAAGAGCTCGCGAGACTCTGCCAAGCTCAGAGTCGCGAGAAAATGAAGGAGCTTATGGATACTTGGTTTCAAGATTTGTTTTTGTCAATGACGCGAATACCTAAAGTTCTTTCATTCCCGCCGGCGATGGAACGTGAGCTCGAGAATTTTCTGAAGCGACTGAAGCCGCATGATTACAGCGGAGCGGAAATACATGACCTGCCAAAAGTAGAAGGTCTAAAACGGTAAATTATTAACATTTTTTAAGGAGTACTAAAATGGACGGAAAAACAAAACTTGATGAGGCAAAGCTTAAGGCTGAGTTCGCAGCTGATCCGGATCTTCAATCCGAGTTCGGCGATGTCAAGGCGTTTGTTGCCTATCGGAAAGTACTGGCTGAGGGACAGAGCAGGGGTCACTCTGGGGAGATGAAGTCGTCTAAATCTTCCAGTGAAAATGTATCTAAAGATGATGAGGAGGCCTGGAAGCAGGAATTTGCAGCATCCGAAGTTCTGCAGACAGAGTACGCCACTCGAGATAGTCGATCAGTTGGACGAGGACGTTGGTAAAACTTGGTGTGTTGTTACTTGTGAGCCTGAGACCATCCGCTCTTTATGTCTTTTTCCTTGGATTGAGTCGGCAATCAATGGCTAAAATTGGTATAATAGTACTTGTTTGGAAGATTGAGAATCTGTCATAGAAAGTTGAAGAGACATTTAAGAACCTCCTATTGCACAAAGAATTCAGTAAAAAAATTACGCAATTACTTGTCAATCTGGCATCTTTAGCATAAGCCGAAGAAGCTTTGTTTCCCGGATGAGCGGCCTAAGCCCTGCCCTTTTTGGCGCTGCTAACAGGATAACATTCAGACCACGTGCTTTCCCCCTAAGTTCAATAGTTCTTCCTCGGTTTAAGTCGGCTTCGATCCCCTGCCAAGGTTGGGGCAAGAGATTCTTGTATTCGGAAGGAATACGAGCTTTTGTGTCGAGAGAAAAAAGCAAAATAAGGAGATCGCCAGATTTTCTATTATGCGTGCCGTCAAAAATCTCAACTTAAGACTGCTTCTTGTGATTACGCCCCGTTTTATTATGTGTATCATCTTTTACAAGTGACAAAACTTCTTGCCATATACTAAAGTCTGATTAATTTATTCGCGGTGGCTCCATTATAAACACATTAGGCAGAGAGTGTGAGATTAAGGATTGATCTGTTACCGGCGGATTTGGAATGTCACTGTGACATCCAAAAAGATCCGACAGAGCTACAGTTGAATAGGGATTATCATGGCTAAAAAAAGTACTCTTTATGTTCTTGGCATAACGGAGCCCCCATGTCGGAGCAAGATTAACCTCGCTCAAATCCCCAAAAGTGTACAAGTGGGTATGCACTTCGAATAAGTATTGATCGCGGATATCCTGTCCCAGTTGATTATAGTTCAGACGGTACCACCGGTTCCCAATGTAGACCTCATTGAAAGTGTGTGCAACGAATCCCGTTGGAGTTCTCTTTAGGCCAGTCAACATTGTTTCGCGAATCTCGTTGTGAGTAATTCGATCTTGTACGAGACGAAGCTGATCTTTATCGGAAGGATCAATTATAGGAATAACAATAATCATTCGTGATGGGATACCAAGTGTTCTAAGTAACGTGGTCAGGTAAACTGCAAAAGATGTACATGAACCGTGGGTTTTGCTATAGAACATACCTTTTCCTAACAACTCGTGGTCGAAGTGCTTGTCAATTGTCCAATTGTAACTCTGTTTGTCACGTTCAAACTCTTTCTTGAAGGCATCTTCAAGAGTTGGATAAACTTTCGGTTGACCGTTTGGGTAATAAATATAGTAGGTCGTGAAAACTTTATCGAGAGACCGGGATTTTTGCATCACCCAACTTGAAACTTTCTCGACAACCTCCTTATCCGTTAGTTTGTCAATTAAAATTCCATCAGCTTTTAACTCTTTCAAAAGGTCCTGCTTCATTTTAGCATCCCAGTTTGTCGTTATACCAGGTTTCAAGTATCGTGCCATTTTGACATAATCCTCTTGCCAGGAAGGATTGGCCAGTATTATCTTATTAGCTGTGCTAAGGGGATAGTGAATAACTTCCATTTCAATATAATCGTCTCTCTTTTCCAGAATCCGTGCATCTTGAAAATCGTCGCTGATAGCAGCCTTGTCAAATGGTGGCATGAATCGAAGGATTGAGCGCACGGAATAGGTATATTCACGTCGCTCATCCCAATCGCTATCACCGATACCATCACTATCGGTATCTGGTTTCACTGGATCGGTGAGATATTTATTGATCTCCTGAAAATCGGAAAGACCATCTCCATCCGAGTCAAGAACATCCATTCCATAAGTACAACAAATAAAAATGAGTGAAAAGTACACAGAAAGCACTATAAATTTCATGAGATGTGTTTTAACAATTTGCATCAGATACTCTAAAATTATGGGTCACTTTGGATTCCACTTAATTTATTAAACTGAATATATCTTTTGCACCGTGTGCAGTTTTTTAAAGTATTGTTTTGGCCGAAAAATCGAGGTTTCAAAATGAAGATTTCGTAGCTTGTATAATACAAATCTCATTATTGTGCTAAAAAAACAGATTATTCTAAGAAACTTGTACACAACGTTGGATATTTAGTTTTAAAATAACGAGTCTTTCCAATTAATGCAACTGTTTTTGGGGAGTATTATAGACTAACCGATTATCGGTTTTGCGACTGGGTTCCGAAATAGCGATTCTCAACTCACAAAAAGCATTTTGAGGCGAACAATCGCAACAGCATAAGCAACGTCGAAATTTAAGAAGAGTCTTACTTTGGAGTACTGAAAAAAATGTAATCGCGTGTTTTTGCGACACGCAATTTCCCCTCTTGGATCAGGGTAGCGAAGGTAACGAAAAAACTTCCGGTAGTATCTGACGACAATTATTTTTCCCCTTGTTGTTTTATTCAATTGATATATGACCCTAGATTTTTACTAATCTTTTACTCGTAAAACGAATATCAAAAGCCTTAATTGGTGGATAACAAATAACCAAAATGAGGCTTCATTTTCACAAGGAAAAAAACAGGCCAACTGCGACTAAAGTCATTGAATTTGAACGGTATGCTAGACAATTATACAATTAGATATGATGAATCCACTACATTGATGTGGCAAGTGACTAAAGATGACCATCTGTCTTTTAAAATGCTCTATGAGAAGTATTTACGAGTTATAATCAATTATATGAGACACAATGGCTGTCCTGAAGTATTGGCAGAGGACCTTGCCCAAGATGTGTTTCTACGTCTTTGGCAGCATAGGAAGAAATTTCAAGGTAAGTCTATGTTTCTTACATTCCTATTTGGCTACGCCAAAAACGTTTTACATGAGAAAAAGTCTGCCATATTTGGCATGATCGCCTTCAGTGATTGTGATGTTTCAAACTTCGTATCGAAATTACCTTCGCCTGATACCATAGCTCAACGTAAGGATATCACTCGATGTTTAGTAAAGGCTACCTTCAAGCTCACTCAAAAGCAACGTCTGGCATTCGAAGCTGTTTATCTAAATGCTCTCTCTGTAACTGAAGCTGCTGAGCTTTTAGGATGTTCCACCGCGTCTGTTTACAACCACCTTCATCGTGCACGAAAGCGCATGTGTGGGTTACTGAAAAACTTATAGAAATAAATTTAGGTGAAAGACAATGCTCGGATGACCAAGAAATTGTGTTGATATAACTTAAGTAAAAAGTAGGTGCATGAAAATAACTGGAATTTGTTCACAAAATTACTGTTAGAAATAGACGATTTCTCTCACTAACTAAATAGAAGACTATTTTAGATGTTAGTTAAACCACATTAACAAGGAGTGCTTTTGCACACAGATGAAAGAAAGGATAGTTTAAAATGGAAGAGTATAACAAAGAAACATTAGGTGAGAGCAAGGAAGAGATGCTCGCAGAGCAAGCTGATGAGGGGCTTGACACGCGCCGAGAGTTTATGCAAAAGGCTTTGACGCGTTCAATGTTTGCCGTTGGAGCAATGGCGCTCGTGTCGATGACGAGTGAGCCAGCGTTTGCTGGTCATACAGACACTCCCCATTATGATGAACATTTCGACATGCATAACGATTGGGAATATCTTGATCATTCCGACGGGGGTGTTCACAATGACTCTCCCCATGGTGATGCTCATTCGGACTATTATTCTGACTATGCTCATGGCGACCATGACGATCATTCCGACCACACGGACCATGCTGATCATACTGACCATGGCGACAGTTGTTAACAAAAGTGTATGTTTTTTGTTTAGATTTGTCTCATAAGCCATGGATAGGTTTAGTAGGATACTGTGCACTGATATCATGACTGGTGCACAGTATCCATTTAAAGGCGTTCATCTCGCTGAGGCTGGTAAGGGACATTAAAATTTTGTGAAATGAATGTAAGAAACTGGAAAACTAGCTTCGTTGTTTCTGCTGCAGTGTTGTGTGCTTGTTTTTTTGCGACTTATTTCTTCGGAGTCCCTATCTTTCCTTTTGAGAAATCTTCTGAGTTGAATGTCGGTGGCGACAACAGGAAAGAAACAATACCTAAGCCATTTTCTGATTCGAAGAAAATTATTGTACGGGAAACTGACGAAATGAATCCCAGTGGTCCCAGTATTTCGATGAGCAAGAAAGAAATTATTTTCAATCCACCCTCCAATGAACATGGATTTCCAGATAAGACCGTTGAGGATATATTGGATGATGTAGTATCCCCCATTACAGTAGATTTCATCTGCAAGGACCCGGAAGTATTCGGCGAATATTCTCGCTTGCTAAGCACAGCGTGTGAGCTGGGAACAGAAGACAGTGTCACCGAACTTCTTGATTTAGGCTTAACTTTTTTGCATGAATCGATGCTCCATCCGGTAGGTTATGAAGATGCTATATTTGTGTTGGATTTTTGTAATAAGATTCGTGACGACCTGAAAACATTTGAAGGAACGGTTTCGCCTGAGTTTATGCAAATAGCGCGTTTTAGGGTTCTTTTAACAGAATATTTATTGCCACGCGACCCTCGCCGCACAGCCTGGCAGGATCACGAAATAGCACGGAAGGAATTTTATGAACTTGCTGAGATGCGCACGGATGACCCTGTACTTGAACGCCAATGCCGGTACCTGTTGTTCGCAGCACAGGTTTCAGGGATGCATCGCACGATGAACGAAAATGGTGTTTACGGAAATGAAGATTACTACAATTACTATACATTGAAGGAGGTTCTAAAGTTTCCTTCTGTAGGCTCGGATTTCTCATTGCGAGAACAAATCACTGCGACAAAGATAGATATCGCTGCAAAATTGGAATATGCAAGGCGTGAATTTGTGAGTAGCAGCAACGACCAACGCAGTGTTGAAGCAGTCACTTGGGAAGATGAAACATTAGTTCGTTACAATGAAACATTGGCTCAGTACGAAGAAGCTTTAACTATGTTAGATTCGTTAGCTGAAGAGTTCAAAGCTAAATTGAACGAAGGTGACAAAAGATATATTGCCATGTTGAAGCAGAGAGCTGTCAATGACCGACACAGAATACCTTGGCGCTACACAGATTGAGCCGGCATGAGAGTACCGATGTACTCTGAGGAAATAATAGCTCCCGCAACCCTGGTCGTCGGGTTACCTTCGGAAAGTTAAGAAATTATTGTAAGTTTAAACCGGTGAAGATTTATATGGCAGCTTGAAGACTAACGTACTTGGTCAGACAAAATACAGGAACTTTGTGGCTTTATAGAAATAGGTAATCCAAAGAGCAGCTTGTGAGACAAAGTTGCGACTACTTATAGACAGTATATTAATGTAACTTTAGGAGAGGTAAATGCTTTAACGGAGTAGTGGACATAGTCGAATATTACTTATAAATAAGGATATATTAAAAATGACTATAGAGGTACGACCCTTAGGTATAAAATGTAATCTTAAATGCTTGTATTGCTATCAGAATCCAGAACGAGATGCTGCTAATGCTATTCCACCCTACGACTTGGAAAAAATGAAAGCGAAAATCGAAAAAGCAGATGGTAATTTCACTCTTTTCGGTGGTGAGGCGCTCATGGTTCGCGAAAAGGATCTGGAAAAACTGTGGTCATGGGGTTTTGAGCGTTATGGGCAAAATGGCATCCAAACTAATGGCACACTTATTAATGACAGCCACATCAGCATGTTTAAGAAGTATAAAGTTCACGTTGGTATTTCAGTTGATGGCCCCGGTGAACTAAATGACGCGCGCTGGAATGGCACCTTAGAGAAAACACGTGAAGCAACGGCGAAGACCAACTCAGCCATTAAACTACTATGCAAAGAAAATGTGAATGTAAGCCTGATCGTGAATCTTCATCGTGGCAATGCTACTCAAGATAAATTACCAATGATGCACGAGTGGTTTAAACAGTTAGATGATTTGGGCATCACTTCAGCACGGTTGCATTTGCTTCAAGTGGAAACAGATGAAATTCGGCAAAAATTAGCACTTTCAGACGAGGAAACTGTTCAGGCCCTTCTAAGTTTTTGTGAGCTTAGTAAAGAACTCAACGTATTAAAGATCGACATATTCAGCGATTTGTTCAATATGCTGCTCGGTCAAGACAAGAAAATTACATGTGTCTGGGCAGCATGTGACCCTTATACTACGAGCGCGGTTCAAGGTATTGAAGGCAATGGGCAGAGCAGTAACTGCTCTCGTACTAGTAAGGATGGGATCAATTTCGTTAAAGCAGATGCTCAAGGCTTTGAGCGCTATCTTGCCCTCTATCACACACCACAGGAATATGGAGGATGCAAAGACTGCCGTTTTTTCCTCATTTGCAAAGGGCATTGTCCGGGCAACGCTATGAAAGGAGATTGGCGAAATAGAACAGAACAATGTGTAGTTTTGAAAAGACTATTTACTCATTTTGAGAAGCAGATGCTTGACCGGGGAGAAACGCCATTGTCTGTGAGTCCATACCGGGAGGAAGTGGAAGCCCACATGGTTGATGGTTGGTCCAAAGGACAAAAGCTGTATGTAGCTGATATTCTGAATGATATTAAAGCAGACAATGGGCCTAATAATATAGCCCATAATAACTCGGCTCACAGTGACCATGGCGACCATAGCGACCATTACTAATTAATATCAAAAGGGTAAGTTAAAACTATGTTTCAGGCTCCCCAATATTATAACAATTTCGACGGCTTGTGGCGGTCTGCTCTCTCGTCGTTGGACTACATTTATGTTTTGAAAGGGATAAAGCGATGTAGTCTAGAGTATCTGGATACGGATAAGATTTCTATCCTACAAAGGTTTTCCAGAGCAAACGATTTCTGTTTTGAGTTGTCGGATTATAAAATCTTGTTTAATCGCGAGAAAGCTAAGGGAGGTTTCTCGAATTCGTGCTCTAGAATTTCAGTAGATTCAGCCGACGGCCTATTCGTTGTTTTTTTGTCAAAGGATCGAATAGACGCCCAACTTGCAAAACACTATTGTGCTATCTCCGATCATGTCAAATTAGGAGCCTTGTTAAACTACCCGACCTGTTGTTTACATTTCTTCACCAAGTGTGTCAAAAAGCGGGTAAATAAAAAAATGGACTTCATTCGCGATGCCCTTACTGAAATCCGGCAACACGATTTCTATAACAACAGGGCTCTGAGGTATTTTGACATATCCCTTTTAAGCCATTTCCCTTGCTCGCTCGACTGCCAAGCGTCGAAAGCAATTGCCAGAGAAAGACTTTTATTTCTGCGGAAAGAGAATCCAGAAATTGCGAAGTTTTTCGAGAGACACTTAAAGTCCATGGTTATCTATAGTGAAGAACAAGGTGTATTTTTTTCAAATGATTATTCTGTTGACCAAGACGTTGTCAAATACGGAAATCTTCACGGAACAATCGAAAATGAGTTATTCTACAAACTAAAAAGTACCGGAGAAATCACGCTAAAGTCACACAACAGCATATTAATTGGCCATGAATTACTGGATAGTGATATTGGTATCTTGCTATTCAAGTAAATCTATTGGCATTCCGCCGTAAAGGAAGACAGAATGATCTTATTAAAAACATATGAGTGCATCCAAAAGGCAAGAGACCTGACCGGTTTACGTATAACTGATATATACATTAGTTCCCCATTTAGTGGGGTCCAAATCTCCGATGGGTCTGTTGGAGTTGCCATGAATTATTCTCATAAGTCACCTTGCATTTCCTGGAAAGCTAAAGCTGCTGAATTCCTACAACAGTCGAAACAAGATCACCTGCTTGAAGAACTCATTTATGATGAATCAAGCGATTCACTGCTTGTACATTCATTGAGAACGTGCATCGTCAGTGCTCTATCTAGACCTTTGCTTTTGTCCAACCCATTTAAGATTTTTCAGCGTTGTGCATTTTCTGAATTGATGTCTGGACTTAAATCAGCCCGGGCTATTGTCGTAGGCTGGGGTGGACTAATGGATACCTTCATAAAAGATTACAGAATTGCTTCACTTCATGTTACAGACTTACTATACGGTACCAAATTGTGGAGGCAACGTATTGATGAGGAGACTCGCTTAAGGCGTGTACAAAACACAAACAAGAAGTTTACTGTGTCTGATGGCTCAGATTTTGAGGAGCGGATCGTAGGTTGTGATATTTGTGCAATTACAGGCTCTTCGCTTTCCAACAATACTCTCAAGGGCCTTCTCGATGCTGCAAGTTATTGCCAAAGGGTAATTCTACAGGGACAGTCAGCCTCCATCTATCCTGAATATCTTTTTCAAGAAGGCCTTGTAAACTTTATTTCTACTACTATCAAGCCAAATAACATGTTAGAAGTGGCTAGAAATAATTCTGGTGCCTTTTCCAAACTTGTTGAGGGTGGCTTGCCTTATATCGACTTACGGCCGAGTGGCTCATGTGTTACCAAAGCATTCACAGGAAAGGGAAATTATGAAACGGCTTAGCTTTGAACTACCCGAGTTCATTAGGATTTCTTGGGTAAGTGAGACTGATAGAGAAGTGTGGGAACCGAGAATCGATAGAATAATCAAAGCTTGGCGGGAAGTTGAGTGGTTAAGCGTTGCCGAGGGTATCCGTCAGTGTGCAACGATATCGGTTTCCCCTGAATATCTTGTTTCTGTGGGAGAAAAGGCGGTGAAGAAGGGTCTCTTTGTTTTGCCTTTGGGGTATCAAGGTGTCCAAAATTATTCTTACTCGAACGAAGACTTAGGGAAAATTCCGACAGAACAGTTTCTACTGAATGTGGTTATTGGAAAATCCCAAGATGTATTAAAGTTTAAGAGTGTCAGTGAAACTGCGAATGAATTTGAACTGATAGGCAAGTTGGTTGGCTATCCTCCATGTTGCCAAGAATTTTTTAGACAAGTATTAGAAGAAGGCAATGCAGACGCAACCTGGTCTATGGCAGTGGCAACAACACAACCATTAACTGAGAACAATGTCAGTATCGAGATTACTATTTCCCCATTTTTAAACCTTTTCTGGCGTTGGTTAAGTATTCGGCCTATACCACATTTCCCCTGTAGTTTTAATTGTAAGTGCAGTTTGGATATGGCGAGGAATTATATTAGCATTGGAAGGAAATTCGGGTACAGTGATGAGATGGATTGGTTATTGACAATCCTTTCATGGCCGGTTCAGTGGTCGGCTCTTCATGGCATAGCAGAAATTAAAACGCCTATTTTGAAGATCTCTACCAAAACAGACGCCACCTCAGTAAAATATACGGTGCGGTGTTTGTCAGATATATACCCAGCAGAGGGAGTCAAGGGGCTATATTTTCCGTACCGCACATCGGCTTCTACGAAGTTCACTCAGTCTATGGAATATCAGAGGGGCCTAAATAATCTAATTAAGCCCGAAAGTCTGCCCTCGTTTGGTAGAACGCCAGCAAAATCCTCCGATATTAAAATAATGGATACTATTTTTGAGGAATTAAGAAATTTTCATGGTTCGCATTTTGATGATTTAAATATCGCAAAAATTTGTACCGGAGATTACTTCACAGTTGTCGAACTCACGAACGGAAATCAGGGAGTTGGATCCAATTTACTTAATATGCATGGCCCTCATCACATAAAACATGATTATATTTCTTATGACCAAAGACTTTTAAAGCTCTCAAACACAGATAAACTGTTAAAAAAGACCATTCTTGATAACGCCACATTAAGCCTACTTGGAAAATCTGTCAAAATAGCAATACTAAATGCACTGTCCTGTGAGTTGTTGTCATCTGATAGGTTGTCTGAACATAATCTTCACTTTGCTGAAGACTTTTTGGGCATTGTCCCGTTCATAAAAGAAAATGATATTGTTACAATGATTGGTTGTATGGGTAACTATTCATCCTTGGAGGTTGGGAAGATTAAATCGCTTAAACAGATATATTTCAGTGATTTTGAATATATTGACCCTTTCAAAGAATACGTAGAATCTTTTGTAAGTAAAACCTTTTGCAACATGGATAAAGTTATTATTTCTGATGGAAGCGAGAACAAAACAATATGTGAGTCAGCTAACGTTGTAATAATTACATCCGATACACTTTGTACTGATACCCTGGATAATCTTCTTCAGTGGTCGAAAAATGCCCGAGAAATAATAATCGTAGGCTGGTGCTATGCGATGGATCCACTTCCGCTTTTTGCTCGAGGAGTTAGTGCTCTGACCTTACAGCAACCTGTACGCCCAAACTTAGTTAATTTTATTCAAAAAAAATTATGCAAGGAAGGGCCAGGATATACGGACTCATTCATCGCATTTTTCAAACGCGGTTATATTTGTGCAAAGAATAAAGCGAAAATCCCAGGTTTTTCCTGTTCTCAGAAGTATGTCTGCTCCAGGGGTTACCAGCAAAACTTATATAGTCCGATTGAGAAAAATAACCTTGATCATCATCAGATGTCTAAAGAGTCCTTTCCCGATACATGGTATTATACGGACAATGGATTCGGCTCACGTCGTAGCATGGATGTAGCCCACAAGCCCCTCGAAGAACTCGCGGTTGTTACTTTATCTAAGTGTCCTGTTAATGTCTTAGACCTCGGATGCGGCAATGGTGCTTTATTACAAAAGATCCGAGGAGTTTGTCCCGACGTTGAACCTTTCGGCATTGATGTTGAACCGGAGCGAATCGGTCATGCTCGGATGCTTTTGCCTGAATTCGGCAAAAATTTCATTGTGGGAGATGTTGCAAACTTTGATTCACTATTGCCTAGTCCAAAGCACTACGCACTTGTGCTCCTCTCATTATGTAGAATTAAAGTAATGAGCGCTAGTCAAATTGCGATGTTTGGAGAACGTGTCCAAGACTGCTGTGATAACTTACTCGTTTATGACTATTATAATCATGACTTTCAGAAAGTTGCTTATCAACTCGGTTTAGAACTTATCGCACCGGCACCATCTGCAGAAGCTAGCTTGGCCAGGTTTGCCACACGGAGTAAAATATTGACAGAGACCTCACAATGTAATCTTGGCAACAAGCCTTATACCAATGAATCAAATGGCGGTTCGTTTCATACCGACTATAATGACCACAGTGATTCATCTTATGCTGATCACAACGATCACAGTGACTCATGTCATGTAGATCATAACGATGTGGAGTAATAGCATGTAAAAATCGCTGTCGGAAATTGGCGATTTTTCTCACTGACTAAATAGAAGACTATTTTAGATGTTAGTCAAACCACATTAACAAGTAGTGCTTTTGCACGCAGAAGAAAGAAAGGACAGTTCAAGATGGAAGAGTATAGCAAAGAAATATTAGAAGAGAGCAAGAAAGAGATGCTCACAGAGCAAACTGATAAGGATCTTGACACACGTCGGGAGTTTATGCAAAAGGCTTTGACGCGTTCAATGTTCGCTGTTGGAGCAATGGCGCTCGTGTCGATGACAGCTGAGCCAGCATCTGCTACATACACAGATACTCCTCATGGTGATCATTATGATTGTATTCATACCGACTCTCCTCACGGTGATCTATCACATCTCGACAATGGTAAAGTTAGTTACATCGACTATCCTCATGGTGACCATGATGATTGTGGTGGCCCGAGTCATACCGACTCGCCCCATGGCGACCATTCTGACCATTCCGATCATTCTGACCATTCCGACCATTCCGATCACAATGACTGTTAAAATGGTGTTTGCTTATTGAGTGTGTGTCATACGGCATAATCAGATTGACGTTTTTTGTTCTCAGAAATAGGCATCTTGTTACCGATATACTTTTGGCCTGAAGTTATCCGTAACTATTTGAGGTCTTTGTGTGAGGTGGATTACATCTTCTGCGGACATCTAATGTCCTTAAGAAGTTTACAATGCCAAGCAGTTATGTTTATTAGATGGTTTAAATAAACAATTCGTGGGTTGTAAATTGTCCCTGTTTATTTTGAGATGTCTTTTTCCAATTCACGAAATAACTTATCAATATCCCGAGCTCAAACAGTAAATACAGCGGGATCGCCAAAGTCACCTGTGAAACTACATCGGGAGGAGTGGCAATAGCTGTTAACACGAAAATAATTAGCAACACATATTTTCTCGATTTTGACAG
>Ga0114922_10003496_pt1 | contig 14623 bp, 13 predicted proteins | sample AartaG_FD_100975 | JGI IMG/M metagenome (GOLD analysis project Ga0114922, IMG submission 100975) | Deep subsurface microbial communities from Aarhus Bay to uncover new lineages of life (NeLLi) - Aarhus_00045 metaG | ecosystem: Environmental > Aquatic > Marine > Oceanic > Sediment | place...
CAAACCAGGATATATGGCGAGAGTGGGCATGCATCTTGCATGAGTGGGGGGTTAAAGATTTGGTTGCTTCCTTTCTTGAGGCAGCCGGCCCACTCACCATCGTGGGCGCTCAGGTTGTTTATTTCGGACAACAGCTTCTCAGTATAGCAATGCCTGAATATCATGTTAAAGCTTTGGCTCGTTTATTAGAGGATAAAAAGCAAACACAGGCTTTCCTTGCTTATCTAAGAGAGGTACCCCCAAAGTGAATTATTTAGACTATTTATATATTGTGGATAGAGGCATACAGGGGCTTGGTTTTGTGTTGATATTCTTTTTTGTGATGATCATCAGCGCGATAATCGTTCGCCGTCGCGACAAGCCGTTTATAAGGGAAATTCCCACTTATTCTAAACTAAAACAGTCGATCAGTCTGGCGGTAGAATCCGGTCAGAGATTGCATCTATCGCTAGGCAGCGGTGGTATCAATTCCATGCAAGGTGGGTCAGCCTTGGCAGGTTTGAGCTTGTTAAAGCGCCTGTATCGTATGACGTATCTCAGTGATCGCCCACCAGTAGCGACCAGTGGAGAAGGAACGATAGGGATCCTTTCTCGCGATAGCATCAGGAGTGTATACGAAGAAGTTGGCGTAATGGAGGAATATGAACCGACTACTGGGCAGGTGAGCGGATTGACGCCTGAGCCCTATATTGCCGGAACACTGCTGGTAATCCTTGATCAACATGTTTCGACAAATATACTGATGGGGAATTATAACAGTGGAATTGCTCTCCTAGCTGATGCTGGTGAGCGCCGGGGGTGTCTTACGGTTGCTGGGAGCGATAACATCACAGCTCAAGCGGTTGGGTATGTGTTTACTGAAGATTTATTAGTAGGCGAAGAATTATTCGCTAGCGGTGCATATATACAACCGAGCACGATGCATGTTGCCAGCCTGCATACCCAGGATTTCTTTCGCTGGGGAATCGTGGCAGTCATATTGGTCGCCGGAGCTTTAAAATTGGCAGGTGTAATGTGAGGCAGTTAAAGACTTCAATCGTTGTTGCTATCGCGGTGATTACCGGGATTATCGTCCTGGTTGGATATTTTATTGAGCTGCCGGTCTTGAAGAATTTGCGAATCATGTTGCTTCATTTTGCAGTAATCTTGATTGCGGTTACGTTGATTGTGGGTGTTGTGAACCTGGTGCAAGTACATTGGAAAAAAATTCAAAACAGGCAGTCAGGAGGGGTTTACAGTCTTATTTTATTAATTTCACTTTTAGTTACCATTATTGTTGTTGGTTATTTTGGCCCAACCTCAACACCCTCCCTCTGGATTTTCAGCAATATCCAAATCCCTATTGCCAGCAGTCTAATTGCGGTCCTGACGGTCGTTTTAATTTACACTGGTATACGTTTACTCAAACGGGGCTTTAATTTTTTTTCACTTCTATTTATGGTTACAGTTTTAATTGTGATCCTTGGAACTGTGTCTTTTCAAGGATTCCGGATTCCTGGGTTGAGAGAACTAAGTACCTGGATTACACAAGTACCGGCTGTGGGAGGAGCCCGTGGAATACTACTAGGAGTGGCATTGGGGACAATTGCTACTGGGATGCGAGTCTTAATGGGTTCTGACCGACCTTATGGAAGGTAATTATGTCTAATGATATCAAACCCAATTCCGGAACTTCGCCTGAAAATGGTAAGGAGTTCGAGAAGAGCGGGGAAGTGCAGAAAAGCACTACGGGACAATCATTTCAGGATAGCAGCTCAGATAATGAGACGGGACAAGAGAAAAAAACCCCCGATTGGTTGGATGATGCGATTCCAGATGAAAAAACCTCAGACAATGTAGCAGAAAAGTCCCTCATGCAGGATTTTCATGAAGATGTAGAGGAATCGGCTGATGACCCAAGCGATCGGGAGGTGGAAGAAAAGGATCTACCAGAACCCGTTAAGGGAGAGCAAGAAGAGGATACCATAGAGGTTCAAGCCGGGCCCCTAGTTGGTGTTGAAGGTGTTCTACCAGTAGAATTAGACCCTTTTTTTATTCACGAGCCAGTGAGACGATCGATCAAGTTGCAGGTAACGAAGGCACAGGAAACACAAGCCTTGCTGCTTGATCAAATGATAAAAGGAGAAATAGAGTCGCAGCCCGAAGTAACACAATCCAAGGCTGTGTCTAACAACATCCTGAGAATTGGGATCGCGATTTTTTTGCTGGTGTCTATTCTTTTACCTTTATCAACGAGATTGCCAGTGACCATAACACCCCCTGTTTCCCGTGATTCAGTTTCCGCCAACCAGTTGATCGAGAGTATATCTGATGGGGCAACGGTATTGCTAACTGTTGATTATGAACCAGGTTTATCCGCCGAAATGGATGCTGCATTAGCATCGGTTGTTGATCGTATGATGATGAAGGATTTCTATCTTGTGCTGGTTTCCACTGTGCCCACTGGCCCAGTCCAGGCGGAGCGATTATTGGTGTTGTTAAATCAAAGAGGCGGATATCAATATGAATCTTCCAAAAACTACACAAACCTAGGTTATATGCCCGGTGGTCCTATTGGGCTGCTCAACTTTGCGGAAGCGCCACGTCAGGTTATGCCATATGATTTGGACGGCAACGCCGTCTGGTACAGCCCCCCCCTGCAAACCATTTCTTCTATATCCGATTTTCACCTCGTTGTCGTTGCTACAGAGAACCCCGATAGAGCCCGTTCATGGGTTGAACAAGTTCAGCCGAAGTTGGGAAATACCCCCATTATTATGGTTGTAAGCAGGCAGGCTGAGCCGCTTGTGCGACCGTATTATGGTTCTGAACCCAGTCAAATACAGGGGCTTGTATCCGGATTTGGGGGTGGTGCTTTTTATTTAAGTTCAAACGCTCAAGCTGGTTCTTCCAGTATGTATTGGAGTTCAATAAACCTGGCGCTAATAGCGGGTGGGCTGTTAATGCTAATCGGTGCAGTGATGTATACAGGAAAGTCACTGATTACTCGCAAACCTGAATAAGCCGGTGGAGAAGGATGGTAATGAGTGTATTTGATCTCAATAATCTTGACCTTCTTGGTGCCATCTTGAGTTTCGGTTTAACGCTGATTATCTTAAGTTTTATCTTTGGTGATAATCTACTGTTCCGGTTTGCGATACATGTGTTCGTGGGTGTAACAGCAGGGTATGTTGCAGTTATGACCTGGTATAACGTTCTGCTGCCCGAAATTGTGGTCCCATTAATTGGCGGCTCTCAAGCGGAGAGGTTTTATTCTTTATTGGTCCTCGTTCTGAGTAGCTTCCTATTTATGAAAGCATTCCCGCGTTTATCGGGGTGGGGTAACCCTGTTGTGGCGTATTTGGTAGGCGTTGGAACGGCGACTGTAATTGGTGGAGCCGTGCTGGGTACGTTGTTTCCCCAGGTGCTGGCTTCGATTAATTTGTTTGATATTCCCGGTTTATTTGAGAAAAGCAGCCCAGTTTGGATGCAAATATCCAATGCAGTAGTTATTCTAGTAGGCACCATTTCTGTCCTAATCTTTTTTCATTTTGGAGCCCGAAGCAACCATGGTAGCCACCCAGAAAGGGCTGCCTGGATAAGTGCAGTTGCCTGGATGGGTCAGATCTTCATATCAATCACATTTGGTGTGTTATTTGCCGGTGTTTATATTGCTTCAATGACCGCTTTTGCAGAGCGGATGACCTTCTCGGCAAATTTTATTCTGTTGCTCTTCCGGCCGTAGTGGCTGTCTAATCGCTAACTGAGATCATGGACGCCAATTCAATTTTGATCGTAGACGTAGGAGAAATATCAACAAGAGCATTGTTGTTCGACGTCGTAGAAGAGCATTATAGATTTATCGCGTCGGGAATTTCGCCCAGTTCTTTTGGTGTTCATCAATATAACGTTCAAGATGGCGTGCGCGCGGCAATCGATCAATTAGTTGCCATAACTGGACGTGTTTTTTTCGGAGAAGATGGGCAACTCATTTTGCCGAGTACGCCAGATGGAGTAGGGATAGACGCCTTTGCTGTTACATTATCTGCTGGACCACCTGTTGAAGTCGTAATCGTTGGCTTAATTGAGAAAATTGACATAGAAAGTGCCCGCCGTCTGGTTAAGACAACATATAGCCGTGTGATGGATGTTATGAGCCTGAATGACAGGCGAACCACAGAAGCTCGTCTTGATTCAATTTTACGTATTCGACCGGATTTAATCGTGATTGTAGGTGGATTTGATGATGGCAGTGTGTCGTCTGTGCAAAGATTAGCCGAGCCGGTTGGTTTAGCATGCTCTTTGTTGACCAATGAACATAGGCTCGAGGTTCTATTTGCGGGAAACCAGTCAATTCAAGGCGAGATCAGGTCTTTATTTGGGAAAAATGCGAATTTTTATCAAGCTCCTAATTTGCGTCCTTCTATTGATGTGGAACAATTGAATCAGGCTCAGGCTGAAGTCGAAAAAATATTTTTCAATATTCGTAAGCGCCAAATACCTGGAGTTGCCGAGCTAGCCAGTTGGGCAGGCACTGATAGCATATCAACGTCAGAGGCTTTCAGCAGCATCGTTCGCTTCCTGAGTTTGTCGCTTGAATCAAACAAAGGTGTATTAGGGATTGACGTCGGAGCTTCAGCGACAACAATCGCGGCATCGTTTTGTGGGAATCTTGTGGTAAGTGTTTACCCGGAATTTGGCGTAGGGAGCAATTTGGATGAGTTGCTCACTAATATGCCTCTTTCGGATCTTACTCGTTGGATATCACTAGACATTGCCGATGACGATGTACGCAACTATTTGTTCAATAAATCTCTTTATCCATCGAGTTTGCCCGTTGAGGATAAGGATTTAGCGATTGAACAGGCAGTCACCCGCCAAGTGATTCGAGGCGCTTTAGAAAAGACATTCGAACGTTTCCCGGATAGAGAATTTAATTATTCAAAGCATCATCTTCCCTGGTTCGAACCCATTATCGCAACCGGGGGTGTTTTCACTCAATCTCAGAGTGTGGATCAAACGGCTCTCATCCTTATTGATAGTTTACAACCTACAGGTGCTACTACGCTGGTATTAGACCATTACCATTTATTATCTGCACTCGGTGCTGCAGCTTCAATTAATCAACTCATGGTGGTGCATGTCTTAGACACAGATGCATTCATGCACTTGGGTACGGTCATCAGCCCGGTCGGGGAAGCACTGATCGGAACGCCGGTACTGAGGCTTCAGATGATCCGCGATGATGGACAGGATGTAAATCTTGAGATTAAGTATGGGGATTTGGAAATGATCCCCTTACCTGTGGGGCAAAAGGCAAGCATGCAATTGCACCCACTGCATTTATTTGATGTCGGGATGGGTGCCCCAGGAAGAGGAGGGGCTTTGCGAGTGATGGGTGGAGAACTTGGGGTTATTATTGATGCCCGTGGAAGACCGCTCAAACTACCTGATGACCGGGATGAGAGGTCTGAACTATTGACCAAATGGCGCAGAGCCCTGGCACGATGACTTCAATGTTTGCAACTTCAAGATATATCTCCCCGATTGTCAATATTCGCCGCGAGCGCACTTTGCCAATCCCAGGAAAGATACTTGTACGCAAGGGGCAAAGTGTAAACACGATGGACCCAATTGCTGAAGGGATTCTCAATCCTAAACACCTCGTGCTCAACATAGCTCATGGATTAGGTGTTTCGGTTGGAGAAGTGGAACAGTATCTTCAATGTGGTGAGGGTGTGCACTTAATGAAGGGAGACATCATTGCTGGACCAGTGGGTCGATCACGCCGCGTTGTACGTGCTACCGAAAGTGGGCGGGTGATCCAAATCACAACTGGGAAAATACTCTATGAAATAGAAACAGTTCCTTATCAATTAAAAGCAGGTCTATCTGGAAATGTGGTGGAAATAATCTCAAATCGTGGAGCTGTTGTAGAAACGACGGGCGTATTGATCCAAGGCGTGTGGGGCAATGAGATGATTGGTAGCGGCAATTTAGAAGTCCGTGGAGATACGCCTGATGAAATATTCTCTGCCGAAGAATTGGATACAAGCCTGCGCGGAACAATTGTTGCAGTTGGTACCTGCGAGGATGAACAGGTATTAAAGAAAGCAGAAAGGTTGCCATTGAGGGGCTTGATTTTTGCCAGTATGAGCCCCGATTTGATTCCTACTGCAATCGAGATTAATTTGCCTGTTATCTTGATAGAAGGTTATGAAAATTGTCCCATGAATGCCGCTGCGTTTGAATTGCTGACCAGCAATAATGGGCATAAAGTATGTATAAACGCACAAGCTTGGGATCGTTACAAGGGTACTCGCCCAGAGATTGTCATCCCAAAGCTGCACCTGGAAGGTCAGGCTTCTACTGATGAAATTATGTCTTTCTGTCCGGACCAGACTGTGCGAGTTACACGTGCTCCTCATGCAGGTCAAATTGGCAGATTGGTTAAACTGATTGGGTATGCAGTGATGCCAAGCGGTATCCGTACCCAAGCAGCAGAAGTGTTAATGGATAACGATCTTGTTAATGTGATTCCTTTGGCAAATTTAGAGGTTTTAGAGTGACCGTTTCTAAAATCCAATTGATGGTTCTGAGAAAGAAAGAGCAACTAATTATCTAATATTATGTTTGATGAACAAGTAGGGGTCTTCGATTTTCTAAAGAAGATATTTTTGTTCCAACAGCTCGATGATTGGAAGTTGTCACGATTAGCATCCGAATTCGATGTGGTTCGTCTCGCAGCCGGTGAGAAGTTGTACACAGAAGGTGAGCCGGCTGATAACTTCTACATACTTTTGAGTGGCAATATTCTGCTGAGTACAGCACAGGGGAAAAAAAGGCGACAATATGGGAAATTGATCCCTGGTGATTTTCTTGGTGAAGACCTTCTAATTGGTAATTCGCGACGGGAACAAGCTATCTCGGCTAACGATACATTAATAATAAGATTGCAGAAAGAGAAATTTCTAATTCTATTAGATGAATTTCCTGACATCAGGACAATTGCACTGGCAACTGCACGCACTCGCCAGACCGCACGTAAGAAACGGTACAAGTGGTTGGTTGAGGATGAAGCGGTATATTTTGTTGTTCGTAAGCACGAAATTTTTCTGTTCTTGAGTCTACTGCTTCCGATTATATTTATGATTGGCTTTGTCTTGCTCTTTGGGTGGAGCATTAGTACATCAAACGCCACTTTAATTGGGATAAGCGTGATTGGTATGGCGGTATCGTTAATGATTGGTATTTGGGTCTGGCTGGATTGGGGAAACGACTTCTATGTCGTGACGAGCGGGCGGGTTCTCTCGGTAGAAAAGGTGATTTTATTGTTTGATAGTCGTCAAGAAGCCCCGCTTTCTACGATCCTCTCAACTAATGTGCATACCTATCCAAGTTTACGTCATTTTTTTGATTACGGAACCGTGGTCGTTAATACATATACCGGTACGATCCAGATGGGGAGAATCCGCACTCCTGGTTTGATGGTTACCTTTATTAATGGGCTTCAAACCCGCATGCGTGAGTTGAAAAAACAGGATGAAAATGAGACCATGCAAGTGGTGATTCGCCAGAGGTTGGGTCTCTTCGATGAAAAACCTGCACAACCAAAGACAGTATCCACGATTACTTCAACTCATGAGAAAAAACCGGTCGCCTTTGGGAAATTGTTTACTGATTTTTTAAAAATCCGATATGAGGAAGGGGATAAAATTACCTATCGAAAGCACTGGTTTGTACTATTTAAAAAGATTTGGCTTCAAACCTTGGTGATTGCTGGATTATTGATCGTTCTTTTTTATTTTTTTCAATCCTCTCTGATTAATATTTTCACCTCGGGCATGTGGGTCGCAGTGTTCATAATTGTATTCTCCTTTTGGATATATCAATATATTGACTGGCGTAACGATATCTACGTAGTCACCTGGGAGCATATATTTGATATCGAACGGAAGCCATTGGGACGCGAGGATAAAAAATCAGCCTCACTGGAGAATATCCTTAGTTTGGAACATAGCCGGGTAGGTATATTTGGTTTAATGTTTAATTATGGCACAGTAACGATTAACGTAGGTACAGAAAAATTTTTATTCTATAGTGTCTACAATCCGGCTCAGGTGCAGTACGATATATTCAACCGAATGTCTAACCTGCGCCAACGCAAGGAACAGATTGACGCCGCTAAAGAAAGAGAGCGAATTGCTGATTGGATCGCTATCTACCACAAACAGGCAGGCTTTTCGGGTGAAAATGAAGATCCCCCAATGAGTGATAGAATTTCCGAGTAAAATATGAAGAAATCTAGGACGATTAAGTGGTTGAGGTAGGTGTGGCTGTAAGAGATATTGTAACAATACCAGATCCTATATTGTATCGAAAAGCGCGTAAAGTCACAGACTTCGGCAAAGAGTTGCAGACTTTGGTCGATGACATGGTAGAGACTATGCAAGTTGCTCCAGGGGTAGGATTAGCAGCCCCGCAGGTAAATGTACCTTTACGTGTAATAGTCGTGGAATTCGGTGACGAAGAGGATGAATCTGTACCGCTCAAACTATTTACAGTTGTAAATCCTGAAATCACCCGTTTCTCGAAGGAGCAAGTGACTGGTACCGAGGGATGCCTTTCAATCCCTGATTTTGTCGGTGACGTGGATCGTTCGGTCAGCGTAGTCGTTAAGGGTATGAATCGCCGCGGTCAATCAATGCGCATCAAGTCGAGCGGGTGGCTGGCGCGCATCTTTCAACATGAGGTGGATCATCTTAACGGTGTCTTATTTGTTGACCGTACCGAACGTATATGGAAATTGGAAGGAGAGCCAGCACAAGTTTTGCCGACTGTATGACTTGTTTTTCTGTAAATTATTGAGGAGCACACTTTTTATTGAATGGAACTCAATCATCTTGACTTAATCAACTTCCGTAACTTTTCCCGCCTGGAGATCGATGTACCGGGCGGGTTGGTGTTATTGGTAGGAGGTAACGCCCAGGGAAAGACCAGTTTATTGGAAGCAATTTTTTACATGGCGACTTTTGTCTCGTTTCAGACTGCTAACGACCGCCAATTGATAAATTTCTTGGTTAACAAAGAGCCTCATACTGCGGCGCGAATTGCTGCAGATATTCGGTATCGAAGCGTTTCAACATCAAGTGGGATATCAGACCGTACGCATCACATGGAAGTGAAAATTATTCGGGGGATGAATAACTCAAATGGCGTATCTCGTTTACGAAAAGAGATTTTTTTTGACGGGGTAAAAAAGAAAATGAGTGCAGCACTTGGGAATTTTAATGCCGTACTGTTTCTCCCACAAATGCTGCGGGTAATTGAAGGGTCACCCGAAGAACGACGTCGATATTTGAATATGGCGATGAGTCAAGCTATCCCAAATTATGCAAAAATGCTGATTGAATATCGCCGTATTGTTACTCAGCGAAATGCATTGTTAAAACAAATTGGTAACCGCGGAGGCGACATAGGGCAGTTGTCCTATTGGGATGAGAAATTGGCATCAACGGGTGCGAAGTTGATCCATGATCGTATACGTACTATCCAAGAATTGGAACGTATTGCTGCTAACATTCATCGCGATTTATCTGGCGATCAGGAAGTGCTACGTTTATCTTATCAACCGGCATTTGACCCATTAGAAAAGGATAAATTTCAGTATTCGTTATCGTTAGACAACTCGTTGGATCGCTCCGGAATTTCGTTGGACGAGCTTAAAAACGGTTTTAAGAGAGCCTTATCAAAAATACGAGCCGAAGAAATATCACGTGGAGTTACAACAATAGGACCACACCGGGACGAACTGCGTTTTCTTAGCAACGGTATCGATCTGGGGTTATACGGTTCACGCGGCCAAGCGCGCACTGCTGTCTTAGCGATGAAACTGGCTGAAGTTGATTGGATAAAAGGTAAAACTGGTCAGTGGCCTGTACTGCTGCTGGATGAGGTTCTGGCAGAGCTTGATCCTGTTCGCCGCGCTGATTTATTGGCCCGGATTATGGAAAATGAACAGGCTTTATTGACCACCACCGATTTGGAGATGTTCTCCCCAAGTTTTGTAAAACAAGTACAGGTATGGCACATTCAAGGAGGTCGAATATCAGAATGATGCTCTTATTTATTTCTTAACTTTTATTGGTCTCTTTGTAGGAATGCCTGAGCGGCGCGGGTACGCATCTGGTGTCGCAGCTACTTTATCGATCACGACCAGATAACGCTCTTCTGCGACACCGGGCAGTGTAACCGGGACCAGCTTGCGTAGGTGACCTCCCATAATTTTGGTGGCATGCTCGGCGTTGTGAACCTCCGCATGCGCATCCTCGCCTTTCATTGCCACCATTGTTCCTCCAACATGCAGCAAGGGAAGAGAATACTCAACCAAGGCAGGCAATATCGCCACTGCCCGGGCAAAAGCCCAGTCATAATTTTGGCGATGATCGGGCATTTGTCCAACCACCTCAGCGCGATTGTGAATTACATCAACGTCAGTGAGACCAAGAATGCGAACGATATGTTGGCAGAATTCCGCTTTTTTTCCTACAGATTCGACCAGCGTAATGTGTAAAGAAGGATTGATTATTTTCAAAGGCAGACCTGGGAACCCCGCCCCAGTGCCTATATCAATTACATTTTCTGTTGTAGTATCAGTCATGACGAGCATACATGTGAGAGAATCTAAGAAGTGCTTCACCCGGATTTGATTTGGTTTGTGGATGGCAGTGAGGTTCATCCGGGCGTTCCATTTCAGGATTTCATTTTCATACACTTTGAGAGCATTTAACTGCTCTGGAGTTAACTGTATACCGAGCGTTATGTAAGCTTGCTGTGCCAGTTCGTACATATCCCTGATTATAACTGTTAGAATGAAAAGCCCTCAGGATGCTTTTTTCCCTAAGGGCTTCTCTTAATTATTGTGAACTGCTGAAAATTATTTTATTCAGCCTCATCAATTTCTTCCTTTGTATTAGAAGCCTTCTTTTCCTTCTTTCGTCGCCGGCTTCTGCGGAAGGCGCTCAAGATTAAGTACAGGGGCAGCCCAAACACGATCGTCAGCAATAACAACACAGGAACGACGAATATAATTATCCAGATCAACGCGTTAGCAACGAACTTTGTAGAGTTGATCAAAGACTGGATTGCACTCTTAGCAACGCCCACGGGCTGCCAACCGCCGATTGTCAGAGGCTGGACTGCTTCATCAGCAATAATTTCTACACTTATGGCAGACATCGCAGCCGATTGTTCGTAGTATTGGATCTGTCCCTTGATGACTTCTATTTGTTCCTGGACCCTTACCAATTCGTTGTACACGGCTAAAACTTCTTCTGTATCGTCTGCCTCCTCCATAATCTGAGTTAGCTGAGTTTCTGCTTTCTCGAGATTGCGTAATCTTGATTTCAGATCAGTATACTCTCTAGTTACGTCTTGGCTTTCAATCGATTCGCTCAGAGGGTCCTGTTCGCTTTGATCCTTGATTGTGGTCAGGGCTTCATTAAGTTGCGCTGCGGGGACTCGGATAGTTGCTGATGCTCGCAGAACCCTAGATCCACCCTCCAATTCAGTCTGGTACAGGTTTGCAGATACGACGAAGCCGCCCATTTCGTCAGCCATTCTGCTGATGGTGTCTAACGATGCAGAAGGGTCGTCCACCACTATTGTGATACTGGCGTTCTTTATCACGATGCGTTCCACTTCTTGCTGAGTGACATCGTGAATGGTTTTGGTGCCGAATTCTGCCTCTTCATATTCAACGCCGGCTGGTACTTCTCGAGGAGCTGCCGCGAAATCTGCTGTGTTTTGCTCGTATTCTGAAACCGACTTTGGTGCAGATGCACAAGAGCTCAAAAGAAGGGAAAATAGCAGGAAGGCGATCAAATATTTGTGGAATGGCGATGTGCATTGGGCTGGCATGAGTGGACTCCTCCAATTTAAAGAGAGATTATTCTTTCACTCTCAATAACGTCTTCGGTATTATTTTTGTTCCCCAGATTGTAAAAAAATATGTAAAGTCATTTCACCAACCTGCTTGAAGGCGGACAATGTGACGCTCCGGTAGCTGTGCATCTGCCATCCGAGTTTGTACTGCATGGATATCATAAGTTAACCGGCGGTAATCCCAAGTGTTCTCTTTGGAATTATAAATCACGTACGCTGCGCGTGGATCGTGGTCGCGCGGTTGACCTACTGATCCGGGGTTGATTATCGTCCGGGGAGATAAAGTAATTTTGTTGTTCGGGGTTGGTTTATAGACCACCAATTTTTTTTCTTTGCGTGTGTACACGACAGGTAAGTGTGTATGTCCCACAAAACAGTATGGAGTTGAAAAATAATCAAAATTCAATGCAGCAGTCTGGGGGTCCATTAAATATTCCCAAATAGGATGTCTAGGACTTCCGTGTGTAAGGGTTACGTTATTGATTTCGATTTTTTGCTGTAAGCTGCTCAGAAACGAGATACTGCTAACTGTGAGTGTCTTCTGGGTCCATTCGAGCGCTTGGCGCGCTTCCGTGTTGAAGGTTTTAGTGTCGATCTGGTCTAATGCAGCGGGGTCATGGTTGCCAATTATGCATTGCAGGTTAGGTAGTGCACGCACTTTTGCGATGCACTCATTTGGATCCGGTCCGTAGCCGACCAAATCACCCAAACACCAGGCAGCGTCGAAATCACCCGCGTCAGTTAAGACCGCGTCTAAAGCGGTCAGGTTTGCGTGAATATCAGAGATAACCAGGATGCGCATGAATTGGTGGGCAAGCTCTTTGATAATATCAGGATTAGATAATAATTATTAGGCGAATCAAAATCCGGGTTGGATCTAAGAATTTAGATATTATACTATCTCATTGGATTAAATTGCCGCTTTCTCCCATACCTGGTATAAGCCCAGTTTTCCGCTTTCTCCATCCGAAAGAAAAGCATCAACAACCGTAAACCTACATTCATTAGCCAGGTTTGCCAATTCTTCAACAAAAAAGTGATGAACATATCGAAGCCCAAAACCTCCGTGCCGCCAGTCAAGAAGGTAATCGCCTGGGTCGACACTCACCGCAGTCAATCCAATTGTCTCCCACGGTTGTATGCGGGCGCGTAAACGTGGACTGTTCAAGAACTGCCATTCGGAATGTATAAATGTACCGATGGGATTCAACAGTTTGTGCACTTGATGAAGCACACCCTGGCGTAAATCTTCGCCTGGTAAATGATGGAGCACTGCAAATGCGAGTATAAAATCGAAAGGTGAGTTTGGAATATTGGCACTCCAGTTGGGTGATGAGAGATCAACCTGGAGGAATTTGGGTTGGGCGTTCTTGGCGGATTTATCCGAGCTTCTGTTGAGTTCTGGGTTTTCGGATTTTGATATTAGACTTTCGATTAAGTCACCCTGCCTTTTTTTAGCAATTTGTAGCAGTTCATGGCTGTTATCCAAACCCACATAATGGCCTCGATATCCAGCCCGTTTGAGGGAAAGCCACAACTCCCCGTTACTGCAGCCCAGGTCTAAGATGTTCGCATTTTTTGGCATTTGTGCTATGATTCGTTTCACACCAGGCTGAAGGCGTTGGCGTGTATCGGAAAATTGCTGTGCGAATGTCTGGTAGAATTTTTGGTTAAGTTCAACGAGACGGTTCAAAGTGACCTTATCCATAAAACCATTATAGCGTGAAAAGGCAGCCGCGTTTTGTCTAAAAATAGCTGCCCTTAATGTGTTGTTATTGCTAAAGAATGGATACAGACGTTCAAGTTTGGAAGAAGACTCGCCAATATACACCTGAAAAGCTGGCTCTCGCTCGCCAGGTGCTCGAAGAAGTGCGTGCCGGGCGCACTGTGGCTGATGCAGTGCGCCGGAATCCCTTGGTGGAAGGTGGATATGTCGGTAAACATTTACTTGTGGCAGTCTACCGACAGCTAGTACAAAGTGGTGAATGGCGGGCTGATCAAGCTCTTTTGACGCGCATACGCTTGAAGCCGGTTCGCACCTTATCGGGGGTGACCACAGTCACTGTGCTAACCAAACCCTATCCTTGCCCGGGAAAGTGCATCTTCTGCCCGACTGACGAGCGTATGCCAAAGAGCTACCTTCCGGATGAACCGGGAGCTGCGCGCGCTTTGTATCACAAATTCAACCCATACGATCAAGTAAAAGCTCGCATAGAAGCGCTTGAAGCTGTTGGGCAGCCAACGGATAAGATTGAGCTTTTGATCCTGGGTGGGACATGGAGTTCCTACAACCGTGATTACCAGGAGTGGTTCGTCCATCGATGCCTGGATGCCTTGAACCAAGTGGAGAGTGATAGCCTCGAAAAAGCTCAATTCCTGAATGAAACTACACTTCACCGCAACGTTGGTCTTGTGGTGGAAACCCGCCCGGACCAAGTAAACCGGGATGAAATCGCTTGGATGCGCGCTCTCGGCGTCACTAAAGTTCAAATGGGAGCGCAGAGCTTCGATGATGAAATCCTTAGTTCCAATCACCGCGGCCATTCTGTGGAAAAAACCCGCCAGGCAGTGGCATTACTCAGGGCGGTGGGCATTAAAATTGTCTTACATTGGATGCCGAACCTGCTTGGGGCATCCCTCGAATCGGACCGCGAAGATTTTAAGCGCATGTGGGATGGTTTCTGTCCGGATGAGATCAAGA
>Ga0114922_10003497_pt1 | contig 14623 bp, 11 predicted proteins | sample AartaG_FD_100975 | JGI IMG/M metagenome (GOLD analysis project Ga0114922, IMG submission 100975) | Deep subsurface microbial communities from Aarhus Bay to uncover new lineages of life (NeLLi) - Aarhus_00045 metaG | ecosystem: Environmental > Aquatic > Marine > Oceanic > Sediment | place...
CTCATCCTTATTATGTCCTTTGCCATCTTGGTTCTCCTTCTTAAAGGAAAACCATACATTATCGGCTATAATCCGGACATTATCACTTTGCTAAAACCGGACATTATCACGTTGCTGCAACACCCATTCCTTTTCTTTGATCACTTTGCCGTTTTTCTCTAATATTCTTTTGTATTTATAGAAGAAAGTTTTTTCATCACTGGAAAAGTCGAAGATTCCGGTCCATTTTAAGATTCGATCTTTTTGTTCAACGGAAATGGTGTAGGTACTCTGGACACTGGAGTTTGCAGGCTTATCATCATTTGCTATGTATGTTACTAATTCCGTGTAATGCTGAATTCCCCATGGTATTGATCGCTACCCGAATTCTTGGCCAGTATAGTTGCGGTGCGCGTGCGCTCGTCTCGCACGATGTCTGCTAATTCCGCATAGCCAGAAACCGTTCCTGCGGCGATGGATTTATAACCGTCTAACTTCAGCGGGTTTGCTACAGGCTTTGGAAAAGGTTTTGCCAGTGGTGTTGGCTTGATGGGCACCGGTAATTTCAAAAATGATTTCAGCTTGTCATTCGACCTGATTGAAGTCGTCATGTGGTATGGAGAAGGCCAAATCATGGGCCATTGGGCATTGTTTACATTTTGTTAACCCTTTTATATGTTGCTCTAATTAAACGATTTATGCTGTAGCAGTTTTCGTATTTTGGCATGGTTCATGGGTTCGAATCCCATCGCCCCGATTTTCTTTTATCCCCTCGTCACCCTCCCATCTACTCAGAGAAAATCATGGGCTGCCCAACAAGCCCAGTTCAAGCTCTGTCTTGAGTTTTTCCCACTGTGGCAACCTGGATTCCAGCAAATTGTAAAAAGCACGGCCGTGCAGCTTGTGGGTCTTATGGCAAAGTTCATGGATAATGACATAATCAATATGCCGATTTGATGCCTTGATCAGCTCCTGGTTCAGAAAAATCTTGTTAGTCTTGTGCATATAGCTGCCCCATCGCTTACTCAATTTCCTGACTACCAAAGTGGGCATCTCCTCATATTCAAATAATAATAAGCAGGCAGAAAGACGTTCAGAAAATACATTGTTAGCCTTCTTCAAGTACCACTCCATAAGGAGTTGTTTGGCACGGGCGTGATCTTTGAGAGAAAACATGGAAACTGTCAATGTCCCATGCTGAAGCGAAACGCATTCATTCCGGCTGGCCTTGCGGATCAGCAGTTTATACGAACGACCACGATACCGAAATGTCTCACCGCTAATAAAGCGCTTCTCCTCCTCAGATTTGAACTGCGCAAAATAACGTTGTTGTTTCAGAATCCAGCGGAATTTTCTGCACAAAAAATCATAGACACGATCATCAGTAGCCTCAAACGGAGCCCTTACAACTAATGCCTGGCTCGGGAGAACCAGAGCAGAGATGGTCTTCCTGTTCTCAAGTATAAGACAGTAGTCAAAGGAGATATTTTTGTATGCAAAATGCCGGTCCACTTAAGACTCCGAACTGTCTTTGTTTTCAACAGCCAGATTCCAGACCATAGTGACTACGGCGTCTATCTCATCCGTGTTTAACTGTATCCCATAATCTTTCTTGATCACATCAAACAAATAGTCTTCTATCTCCATTCGAACCTTGCGCTCCACCTCGATATTGCGGTCCCAGTCAACAATCTTGCTCCCTTCTATAAAATCATGTATAGCCATGACCATTTTACAGAGCAACTCGGAAGATATAGAATGCAATTTGAGTTTTGATTGCAGATTGCGAAAAAAGGGATGATATTCCTTCCGCTCTTTGATTGAAGCAGGAATATCGTTGTCTTCATAGTCGGAAACCTGTCCCTGGTACTCCCGGGCCTGGCCCAATAATACTTTGAGGTCCTCCTGTCTGGCATTCTTTAGTTCCTCAATCAGAAATTTGATCTTTTCACTGAACCGTTTATAGAACTCCGGATCACGATGATAATTCTCTTTGATGATGCGTTGGGTTTGTGCAGCTATCGCCTCAGCTTTGGATTTGTCCGATAAACCGCGTTCTGTATTCTCAATGTATTCATTAAACTCAGTTGATTCTGCTATACACAACGGTTTCGATAATTCCACCACGTATTCCGCTGAAACATATTTATCCAGAATCCGCCGGATCTGATCCTCATATTTTGAAAAATCTATCTCCTCTGCATTCTTAATCTTCTGGATTTTTTTAAGTTCTACAAATTTCTTTAGATCACCCTGATAACGATGCAATTTTTCAGCGTCAAACTTCTGTGAGAAATCGTAGAGCATCCTACACGTGGAAAAATGTTTGATAAACTCATTCACCAATTCGTAGAAGTGTTCACGTTTCTCTACATCATCTTCCAAAATACGCACGTATTCCTCGGTTTCCTGTTTGTTCACGACAGCATTAAAGATTGATTGCAGTTCCTGATAAACCCGCTCAAGATCACGAATCTTCTCATCTGAATTTAGCAGCGCTCTCTCGATGTCAGCTGGATCATAGTTCGAGAAAAGTTCCATTGCGTCGTACAGGTTCTTTGCGTTCTTCGAATAATCGATGACAAAGCCGTTAACCTTGGCCTCCCGGCCTTTATCTCCATCGAACAGGCGGTTCACACGCGCTATAGCTTGGAGAAGGTTATGATCCTTGAGCTGCTTGGCCAGATAGAGGAATGCATTACGGGGTGCATCGAAGCCGGTCAGCAGCTTGTCCACTACGATTAGCATACGCACACCTTCAGGATTCTCTTTAAATTCCTTAATGAGATTTTTCTCCCGGGTTTCCAGAGAGGATCCGTGTTTGTGCTTCTCATTAGCCAGCCACTCAGCCACTAATTTCTTGTGCTCAGGCAGTTTATCATCTTCCTCCTTATCCGTAGATTCCGAGATGATGACTTCGATGGGCACCTTGTCCTGAAGATCGAATGCCTTCATGAACATCACAGCCGCATATTTCGACGGAGCCACAACCTGTGCCTTGAGCCCTGTATCTATGTACTCTCTATAATGCTCCAAAATATCCAGAGCAATTGTTTCAATCCGCTGGGAAGTCTCTTCGACAATCTGAGAAGAGCTGAATTTCTGCTGCAGATCCTTTTTCTGCTGTTCATTCAAGTCCTGGGTAATATGGTCATAGAACCTGTCCAGAAGATCCTGCTGAACCCGTTGTTCCACAAACCGCGGTTGATAGATCAAGGGAAGAACAACTCCATCTGCTTCTGCCTCGGATATTGTATAGGCATCAATAATACCTCCGAACTTTCTTTCACTCGATTTTTCTCGTTTCATCAATGGCGTTCCGGTGAAGCCAATCTGACATGCCTTTGGCAGAACATAATTCAATTCAATATTCGCCTTGCCTGCCTGAGACCGATGCGCTTCATCAATAAGAATGAAAACGTTCGGATCATCATCTACAAAATTTCGCAACGCCCTGGACGCATCGAACTTATGAATCAGTGATGTGATGACACGCTGGTCTTTCTCTTTGATAAGACGGAGAAGTTCTTTTGCACTGGTCGTACGCTTCACATCTTTCTTGATATTGCATGCCGTAAACGTATCACTGATTTGCTTATCCAGATCTCGCCGGTCTGTTACAACTAAAACTCTGGGCAGGACAATATCCGGATCGTCAATCAAGCACTTGACCAACATCACCATCGTAAGGCTCTTCCCTGTACCCTGCGTATGCCAAATCAGACCTCCACGCCGACGTCCATACTCATCAAACGTCTTAAGCCGATCTAAGGCTTTTTTGATAGCAAAATACTGCGGGTAGCGGGCGATCTTCTTGATTCCACCATCATAGAGAATAAAATTGCGGGTAAGATCAAGAAGCCTTTCCGGCCGAAGGAGACTATAAATACCCCGATCCTGGTTCGTGACAGCCCGATCCGGTGTCTGAACATAGTCTGTGCGGATCAGATCCGAGGAAATCTGCTTGATCGTCTCGGGATGAACAGGTTTATTGACAACCGCTGAGACCTCGGCGTCGTAGCCTTCCTGATCGGCATCTTTCTCTTTCCAATGCGAGTAGAACCGTGCCGGTGTCAGCATTGTTCCAAACTTCAACTCGCGGACGTTAGTGGCAACCAGAATCTGAGGAAAGAGGAAGAACTTTGGTGTTTCGTTTCGGCCCTGGTTTCGGACCATCTGAACAATCCCCTCGTCGACTTTGACCGATTCCTTCTTGTTCTCTATCACTGCAAACGGGAACCCGTTTACGAAGAGGACAATATCCGGTCTTCGACTTTGGCCCTCAGACAGCTCGAATTCCGCGCATACATGGAAATTGTTATTCTGAGGCACTTTGAAATCGACAAATCTCATCTGCGGCGATACCCGCCTCCCGTTCACGAGTTCAGAAACCGCCCTCCCCGCCAGCATCAGCGAGTACACATCTTCCGACGCACGAAACACGCCGTCGCCCATATCGACCTGCTCTGCCTCGAAAACCGCATCACAGATGCTTTTGTCCGAGATGTTGGATCCATTGATCTCGCGTAAGGCGGTGAATGCAATATCACGAAGGACATACTGTGACGGACTTTCCCGCATTTCCGAGACATGAGCCCTAGGGATATAAGTGAAACCCAGGTTAACCAGTTCCAGTAGAGCCGGGATCTGGCTCATTGATGCTTCATCAAAATCGGGCAGTTCGTATTCACGACTCATGATTAATCTCCATCTGTTCTGTTGGATGTGGTACTGCCTCTGAATCGAGGGAGGCGTATTGTCCCAGTCACCAGATTGTTTAACAGAAACTTCTTCTGATCTTTCAGGATCGCCAACTTCCGCTCTAAGCTTTCAATCTCATCATTTGCCTTAGACAGAAGGTCAGCTATTATTTCTTGTTCTTTTACTTCAGAAGGGACTGCAATTTGAAAACCTCTAATATCTTTGCTGTTTACTGCAGTAAAAGTGCTTCCTTGGCCGAATGCTTTCCATGCGTTTACTGAATTGTCCAGTAAGTGAAACACGAATCTCTGACTTGCTGTTTTCCCACGAATAGCACAGATTCCGCGACCAATACACGCCTTATGGATGGAAAGAGCAATTTCCCCAACTGGAGCACGAACTGTCATTAAAATATCGCCGGGCAGGCAAAGTCTTGTTATCTGGCTTGTCCAGTAGTGAGGGCAAGAAAATCCTTTTTTGATATCATTGTTGCCCTGAAGAAGTGGTAGTCCTTCTTTGCTTTTGTTATAGAACAAAGAGGCTGGCGATTGTCCCATGATGATTTCGCACACATCCCCCAAACGCACTTCCTGCCACTTCCCCAAAAAACCCGGCAACCGCTGTTTGCCAGAAAGAAGCCGCTGCATCAGCCCCTTTTTGATAGTCCGCTTCTTTTCAATCTTCTTTTCATAATTCCGAATCGCCTTGTCCCAGCACTCCAACACCTCCGCAATCGCCTCCTGTTCAGGGAGAGACTCAGGTTTCACAATGGGGAAGAAATTTATTAATTGGATTGTCAATTGTGGCACAGCACTTCCGAAGGTTAGCCGGTGAATTACTTTTTTGAAAGATTGTGATATTAAGAAGTTCATAAGAAAATAAGTTGACACCCCGTCATCTTGATTGCGAATAATGGCCATCCCAGAATTGATTCGAACATGCTCAAAGTTCACTTTGTCATCATAGTGTGCAAAATTTCCAATGGTTCCGCGGGTCGTGATAATAATGTCGCCTCTTTTCAACTTACCCTTTCTCAGCAACTCGTCTCGTTCTTGGCTCACAAATTGTGTATTTTCGAAGGAAAATCCCTTAGATGTAACATTCCCAGCATTCAGAAAGAGACAATACCCACTATCAGTGAAGTCATGTTGTTTCGGATAACTTTTGCCTCTATCCCCATCTTCAATTGTAACATCCAGATTCGACAGCTCAATGCAATCCCACTCCTTCGGAATCCACCCGACTTTCGTCTTTTTGTATCCAATTCTATTCTTATTCTTTACGTCCATTAACAATTCCTTATCTAAATTCTACATTCGATGTCCCAGCCAATTTTCGTTCTTCCGCATTCATCGCCGACAAAAACAAAGATTCTAAGAGCAAGTGGATTCATTTTCCTGATCCCAGATTTGAAAAATGCCTTCTAAACCATGATCTCTCTGCCAATTTCCTGAGTCCGATTACCTTAAAATGAAAGGAACATGCCCCAAGTCGTTTGCCACAACCACAAGGACATATTTTCTTGTTAGCAAGCCGTTTCTTTATTCCGAGCAACGCTAGCACTTGAAGCACTTGTTTCTTGTTGGTGACTTCAAATAGGTCCATGTAGTCAGCGATAACTCCTGGGTTACCGTGGTCCAGTTCTCCAAACGGAAATGTTCCATACATCATCTTATGGGAGATGCTGTACAAATATGAAACTAGACACTCCTCAGCAAATCCGACAAGAGTTGGTTTCTGGCTAAGCTTCCATAACAGACGTAGTGGCGATCCAAGACATAGAGTGTTATCTGGATTAACATGATATCTGCCATCCCGCGGAATTTTGTGGTCTGTCTCGGAGACCAGTGGCATTTCCCTCGGAAAACTGGAAGGCACATCAATTGCCAACATGTAGGAATCATCAATATGAGGGGAATCCGATCGCGATGCTGAGAAATCGAATTCTCCTTTCAAAACCAATGAACTATTCGTTGTGGGAGCAATTATCATTTTAGGGTAGTCTTTCAGAAACTCCTCCAGACCTGGAAATTTCTCTCCGATCATTCAGTTACTCCCTCCACGGTTTTGAGGAATCCTCTAGCTGATGTTCTTTGGGGACACGGAGGCTGGGCGCAACCGATATTCCCAACATAGTTTTCAGCTCTGATTCATTCAAATTTAGACCAAACTTTTTGGATACTTGCCCAATAATAAAAGAAATATCGTCCGCTTGCACAAAGGTTTTAAAATCTGCCCTTACCGCACTGAGCCAAAGGTTAAAATTTAGTTCAAGCTGCAGATGTTTGTATTTTGGCATTGACCATCTATCCGCAAAATCCTCAGCTGGATTCACTGGATTCGGGACACGAGGATTTTCATCGCTTACGTATCTGCCCATATAGCCCAAAATTGTATTCATAGCAGATGACAAGTTTAGTTCGCCTTGATAGGCTCTGCTGGCTAGAGTTGTGATGATGATAGAAATAGGCTTTGAATCAGGATTATCCTTGAACATCTGATCACGGTGCCTTTTCAGTAATTGGATGCTCCTCTGTAAGGGTGTTTTCCACTGGAAATATTGCAGATCGTCAATTTTCTCAACTTTCATCATCTTTGCTCTCCCAAGAATATATGATTCGGCCAAGCGCATCCTAGATTCGAACCAGAGCGCGTATCCCTCAGGATTGCTTAAAAGCCAATCATCACATATTTGATCATATCGAGCATGTCTGTCATCAGTAATCACTACTGTCAACTCCGAAATTCGCTCTGAAAGTTCGATTTGCTCCCCACTCTTTAATATTGTTTCTTTGATCAACATCCGTCGGGAGACTTCTTCTGGAATACATGGAACAATATCTAAATGAAAACTTAGATCATCCTGATATTCCAGCCTCCAGCAGCGATGTTTTTTCTCTAAAGGTGAGACAATCCCTCTGTTTCGGCGATAAGCTTCAATATCATGCCCCACCAGTTCCTTCAGCAACTTCTGCGAATGTGAATCCTTTGCAATACCTTCACGAAGCTTGCATGCCAGGTCCAAGTCGTATTCCTCCTCATCATTCAGAGGTCTGATCGCTGTTCCAAGGCGAAATGACCCTTGGGGAAAAATATGAGGATTATGTGGGTGGCTTAGGGAATCATCCCGCTCAAGCCATGCACCAATGTCTTCATATCGGCTCTTTGCCTTCTCATAAGCAGATTCAGGAAGGTCCAGTTTTTCTACTGTATGTTCCAATATTTTTGCATTCATTATTCTTCTCCTTATTTGTTGAGAAATGTCTTTATAAAGGACGAGCTGTGCGTAAATTCCCTATCAGCTCGTGTAATTAGATCGTCAAACTCGTCAGGTGCGTCCATCGGAAGCTTCTTCTCTAATTCGAAATTGAGCCTAAGAATCTGGTTGCGCTCAAGTAGAAGCCCAAGCATGTTATTGGCATTCTGTGACTGGAGACTGAACAGCATCTCAATAATCTTGCCTCTACCCCATTTGGTGGCGAAACCCCACCCAAAAAACCGACGATTTTTGAAATTTTTTATAGGGTAGAATTGGTTTGCTTTGCCTGTTCCTATTGAGAGGATTTGCAGGTCCTCCAGTTTCGCATTAAGCCTTTTCTTTGCATCTATTGCAGCAACAAGCGCTGGGTTGTTTGCCCACAATCCGCCATCTGATAACAGATAAGGTTGATCTCCAGAGATTAAAGTTGGGGGGAAAAACATGGGGGCTGAACATGATGCCAGGACCGCTTCTGAGACAAGAACTTCTTTGTCTCTGAAAAACTCATTATGATATGTAGATTTGAAGACATGTACACATCCATTTCCGATGTCTGTTGCCGGAATGATCAAAGGACTTTCGATATCACCAAGCGTCGCTTCACCGAAAAACGAATCGAGGATATTACGAAGGCCAACATTCTTGTATTTGCTGGCAAACAATCCTAATCGGGGAATGGTTGATTTCTTGAAAATGTCATGACCGTGCTTTTTATACAGATCACAGATTTCATTAGCAGGTATGCCTATAGCCAAACCGGCAGCAATGATAGCCCCTGTGCTAGTTCCAGCAAGAAGTTTAAAATCATGACGCCAGTTTACTGCAAACTCTTCCTCGATCCGTTTCAGAAGATGAGCAGAATAAGCACCTCTGAAACCACCCCCATCTATTGCCAATATCTTGAACTTGTTGCTCATTCTATTTTCACTCATCTACACTATTCCTTGTCTTCCTTGGTTTTATCTCCAAGTCGCTTCGCCTCATCCTCAAGCATCTTTATCGATTCGGCTTCACCAAGCTGTTCTTTGCATTCCCTGCGAAGGGCGGCGAAGCGGTCGTATTCTTGTTTTGCATGAGTTTCCGCATCATCCTTACTGATGCTGCCGGCATGATCAAGGACGCGCCGCTCGTTGAAGACGAGAAAATCGTCAAGCCTAGTTTCCCAGTCTTTCATAAAAACCTGTTTGCGACGTGAAGCCTGGTCTTCGGCAAAATCAAGCCACATGACAACGATGCGGTTCAGTTCGTCGATTTCATTCTCGCGCAGGTAATTCTTAGCGATAGTTACATCGGTTTTTCGCACCTCGGTTTTCAACCAACTGGTCAGACCCATGTTGGTGAGTTCAGCATTGGCACGCAACTGGATAAGTTCAGCAGCGGTCATGCCAGTGGCGACAAAGTGGAGCTTATTCTGGATGATACTGAAAAATCTAGTGGTCTCGCTCCGTGAAAGATCATAGTCCCCAGCCATTGAAAAGATCTCCCGCACCCGCATGTACATTCGCTGTTCACTGGCACGAATATCGCGGATACGAGCCAGTATTTCATCGAAGTAGTCCGGGATCCCGGAGCCGGCAATTGGAGGATTCTTCAGCCGTTCGTCATTCAAGACAAATCCCTTAACGATATATTCCTTGAGACGTTCAGTGGCCCAGATGCGAAAACGAGTTGCGATAAGGCTTTTTACACGATAGCCAACGGAAAGTATGGCATCTAGATTGTAAAAATTGGTTTTGTATTGTTTACTATCTGCAGCAGTTGTAAAGAATTTCTTTACTACTGAATCCTGAACCAACTCTCCCTCTGCAAAGACGTTCTTCAGATGTTGCCCGATATTCTGCTTTGTGGTCTGGAATAAGTCAGCCATCATTTGCTGAGTCAGCCAGATTGTCTCGTCTTCCAGTCGTACATCGATTTTAACTTGTCCATCATCGGTCTGATAGAGCAAAAATTCACCCTTGGCTGGAAGATTCTCATTCATATTGACCTTCCTGTTGAGCTATTAGGAATTTCCGAATAGCTGCATAATTTGAGATGCTGTCCACTTTTCCATGTTTTTTTATGGCTCATTTCACTATCCCCAACGCTTTCAAATGCTTCGTCATCTCGGCTTCCAGCTTCACAAGTTCGGCATCAAGCTCTATTAATTCTTTCAGGTTGGCTTCAATGTCGACTTCCTCTTCTTCCTCAAATGTATCAACGTAACGGGTGATGTTAAGATTGAAATCGTTTTCTTCGATCTCATCCGGTTGAACGATGCGGCAGAATTTCTTTATATCCTGTCGTTTTTCTACTGCATCAAGAATCTTGTCTATATGCTCATCGTCCAAGAAGTTTTGTGCTTTGCCTGATCTGAACATTTTTGAAGCCTCGACAAAAAACACATCCTTGCGGGCTTCGTTCTTCCCACCTAGTTCACGTGAACGGTCGAGAATCAGGATGGCGACAGGAATGCCCGTTGTCTGGAATAGTCCTGCGGGTAGACCGATGACCGTATCAATAATGTTTTCCTTCAGAAGGCATTGGCGAATCTTTCCCTCCGCCGCTCCACGGAACAGCACTCCATGCGGAACGATCACAACCACTTTGCCTTCTTTAGCTTTTGCCGTTTCAACCATGTGGCTGATAAAGGCGTAATCGCCTTTGGTTCTTGGCGGCACTCCACGAAAAAATCTGTTGTATAGGTCATTTTCAATATTGTCTCCAGCCCATTTCTTAAGTGAGAAGGGTGGATTGGCGATAACAAGATCGAACTTCATCAGGGCATCGCCCTCTTTCAGCAGGGGATTATTGAGTGTATCGCCCCATTCTAACCGGGCAGAGTCTTTGCCGTGCAGGAACATGTTCATTCGTGCTAAATTATAGGTTGACCCTATGCTTTCCTGCCCATAAAGTGCAAAATCACGGGAGCCCTGTTTTTCTATCTCCGAGCCAGCCAACAGCAGCAGGCCGCCAGAACCACACGCAGGATCACATATACGCCAGCCCGGCAGCGGCTTTGCCAGCTTGGAAAGGAGTATGGCCACGGACTTGACCGTGAAAAACTCGCCCGCTTTCTTGCCTGCATCTGAGCCGAATCTTTCAATCATATACATATAGGCATTACCAATGACATCGTCACCCGCTGCAGAGAGGTCGATTTTGGAAAAATCAGTCATCAGATGGCGAAGCATCTTGTTCCGCTGGTCGGTTTTGCCTAGAACAGCATCAGAATTAAAATCGATGGAAAAAAGCCCTTCCAGACGGTGTCCGTTCGCATCTTCGATAGCATGTAGAGCTATATTGATCAATTCGCCGATATTGTCTTCATCTTTCTTCTTGAGAAGGTCATAAAAGCTTGTCCCCTCAGGAAGTACAAACCGCATATTTTTTTGCCGCAAGACAATACGCTCCTTGTCATCGCCATATCGCTTGATGAGATCCTCCATTTCGTGCTTATGGAGATCGCTCATATACTTATAGAACAGGAACAGCAAGACATAGTCTTTGTAGATGCTTCCATCCACATTCATGCGTGACGAGTCAGCCGCTTCCCACAACATTCTGTTCAATGCTTCCTGACTGTACTGTTTTTGTTCGATCATCTGTTTCTCCTTTTTATAGATTGTTCTGCCTTCGTCAATTCAATGTTGAGAATCTGTCTTAGTAATTCCAATTTTCTGTTTGATAGATGTGCATATTCCCTGTTGGTCGTTTCGAATTTGACAAGTGCTAGCTGTTTCTTTATTGGGGGGACCGGGATATCCATGTTTGCCAGATTGCTTGCTCTGATAAAAGGCACTGTTGTTTTCTCTAAATGACGGTGGAAGAGCTTTTGTCCGTTTTCTGAGTTGAAATAGAGTGAGACGTATTCCGGCAGCACCGATTCGTTTTTGATCGAAAGGATAAGGATGGAAGACGGGACTTTCCAGGGACCTGGATCACTCAGATTAAACACTGTAGCTGCGAAACGTCCGCGGTTCACCAGCAGCACGTCCCCATACTGAATTGGCTTTGAGGCAGAAATATCCGTTAACCAGGGCTCCTCATCTTCGAAAGAGAGAATTCCACCCGATGAGATGTTCTTTGGCTGAATAACTTTAACGCCGCCGCCAGGCATATGCTCCAGCCGTTTCCTGAAGGCATAACCCATTCTGATTTTACAAAATTTATTGATTTTCATTCCAATTCTTCCAATTTAAACGCAGTATACACATACTGCATAATAATGTCAAGCGTTTATTTTCACAGTATTTTCCTACTGTGATATATTCATTGTGCAAAAATGCCGGAAAGGCAAGAATTGTCTGAATTTCGGGCAGGCCGGATGCTATTTTTTTTAACGATTACTCACTTTTCAATAATTCTGATATGGTCCGATATTTAACCTGAGTGCTTTTTGTATCTTATCGCGTTGGGATACGTTTACCCTAGCTTCATCAGCATAATCTTTCCAGCGGGAAATTACTTCAGTGACTTCCTTTAATATTGTTTCTGCACGACCACGTTTCATTAATGCTTTTTGTGCACAGGAGTTGAAATCCTCCAGGGCAAAGTTATCACGCTTGCCGTTAAGCGTCATTTGGTGATTCGAGGTCCATTGCCCGGATGGCTGATAACTGTAAGTCATGTCGAATGCCGGGGCTAGAGACCATTTTCCGTTCTTATCCATCAGAAATTCAATATTCTTTACATGATCATCCTGATTTCTGCCTACTATATTAAATGTCATCCTGCGGAATAACTGCTCTACGACATTCAAGGATAAATTTAACTGGCGAGAAATGAATATCGCCTGTTCGTAACTGTGGGCTCCAGCCTGATTAAAGTCTAATTGTGCTATCCCACAAAGTGATAGTTTATGAAGTTTTTTACCGTAATCAGTACGGTCATAGCGACGGGTCATAAAATGACGGCGCCCATTTTCTTCAAACAAACGACATTCACTCATCTCAATTCCGGCATCCAATGCCATTTTATGGTAGGCATATTCGATGGCTCCATAGCCTTTGGGATCCTCTAATTCCTTATCTTTGTTTCCGGATACACCATCAAATTTTAGCAGCCAATATTCGAATCCTGGTCCCGCGCTTATTTGCCCAGAACGTACTTCGTTAGTTTTTGGATTCCAGGCAATGACTGCCTTTGCTCGTGCTCCTCCAGCAGAAGTCCCTACCAGCAGAATTTCTTTTAATGCTTCTCTCCTTTTCTTGTCCTCAAAAGAAACATTTAAATTCTCCCGATGAGTTAGAATGTCAGACGCTAACTCCACTAACTTGTCTATTTTAATCTTTTTGGCTGTTCTTGCCCTTGGCCCCTTCGAAGGATGAAACTCCAATGCCCCCATGCCTCTGGCTCCTGTATAACAAAGCCTTTCTACAGCATTAAATGATTCCGGTGTACGCCCCTGAGATGCTAACCAGGAATCAATTAAAGCATTTCCAAAACGGTCGGGCAATGAATCCGCCAGCAATCCCGGCAATCCGTGAAAAGTATCTAAAGGTAATGCCGGAAAACTGTAAACCTGATCCCCTAACGGCATTGTCAGAGGGGCCACCTCAATCTCACTGTTGATAAAATCAGAAGCATATTGGAAGGAGACATAATCGGCATCATCCTCCAGAACTGCTGCTCCTATTCGCGTGCCCCAAAGCCATACTTCTGCCAGTACACTCATTGTTCATCACCCCACTGCCATTTTCTTTTTGACTTGGCCGGCTGTTTGCTGCGGGAAACCCGTTGCCGGGTTTTTCCTCTCAATTTTATTAAATCCATCGGCAGAGTACCGGTTTCCGGAATGGCCGCATCAAGCCTATCCAGCAGATCTAGGGCACGAAGAATCCGGATTAAATTCGACATCTGGGTTGATTCTCCGGACTCAATCCGCTCAACTGTGCGTTTTCCTACTCCGGCCTTCTCTGCTAAATCTGCCTGAGACAACTTTTTCTCAATACGCTTTTCCTGTAAACGCCCCCCCAGTTCTTGTAGAACTGCGTCATCTGTTAATCTTTTTTCTATTTTCATTGCCTGAACCTTTAATTCATTTTTAATTCAATGTTATTATATCGCCATAAATGGCGATTATCAAGTATTTTTTATGCTTTATTCGTCATTTTTGGCGACATATCTTACCAGGACTTTCTCTCCCCATGCTGCCAAAGCTCGCAAAAATCAATCCACACACTTATTCTCTGCAAATAGCTGTCGGATATTATGTGTTCTTACAAGAGGAGTTAAATGTCCTGCTATTCCAGCTCTACAAGGTCGTAATCTTGACTCCCCAGGCCGATTTTTTCACCGCCATTGAAAAATTTATTCTTCAATTGAATTGAAATGAAAAAAACATGTACAATAGATATGAACATGTTTTACCCCGGTTATGGCAATCGCTGACTCCAGGACCTCTGTTACATCTTCAGCCTTCATGGATTTACACAGGTTCCAGGCAATAATATACCGGGAATAATCATCCAGAACCGTCAGTAGATAGTACCAGCCCCAGTCTATGACCTTTAGATATGTAAAATCCGTCTGCCAGAGTTCATTGACCCGGGTAGACAGGAATTTTGTTTTTGTACTTGCCGGGCTTTACCATAATCTGGGAATATCTTCTACCCATTCCTTTTCTTTGATCACTTTGCCGTTTTTCTCTAATATTCTTTTGTATTTATAGAAGAAAGTTTTTTCATCACTGGAAAAGTCGAG
>Ga0114922_10003498_pt1 | contig 14621 bp, 12 predicted proteins | sample AartaG_FD_100975 | JGI IMG/M metagenome (GOLD analysis project Ga0114922, IMG submission 100975) | Deep subsurface microbial communities from Aarhus Bay to uncover new lineages of life (NeLLi) - Aarhus_00045 metaG | ecosystem: Environmental > Aquatic > Marine > Oceanic > Sediment | place...
AAGAAAAGGAGGATATGGCGCGTTTCATCCTCGATATCCACGAGCGCGAGCATATGACGATCTTGCTGATCGAACATGATATGGGGCTTGTCATGGATATCGCCGATCGGGCGGTGGTCCTCGACTTCGGTGCCAAGATCGCCGAGGGCTCGCCGCAGGAGATCCGAGCAGACACGGCTGTGATTAATGCCTACCTGGGAGAGGCCAACTGACGTGGGTGAGATCGATACACTCCCGTTAAGCCTGCGTGCCACCGCTAAACGCTTCGGTCTGACACGCACCGCCATGCGGCAGAAGGATCGCGGCATCTGGCGTTCCTTCACCTGGGAAGAATCATTTGAGCAAACTCGGGATCTATCCCTGGGTCTCACCCAGTTGGGTTTTCAACGCAACGATAAGGCCTGCATTATCGGCGATAATGATCCGCAGTACTTCTGGGCGCAATTGGCGATTCAATCTGTGGGGGGTGTGGCTGTCGGCATCTTCACAGATAGTTCACCGATTGAAATCGAATATATTGTGGTCCATTCGGATGCCACCTTGGTGTTTGCCAAAGATCAGGAACAATGTGACAAACTGATCGAGATCAAGGATCAGATTCCCAATGTGAAGCGTGTCATTTACTGGGATGAAAAGGGTTTGTGGAGTTACAACGACGATTGGTTACTGGATTACGCCGAGGTCCAGGAACTCGGCAGAAATATCCAAAAGGAACAACCGACACTGTTTGATGAATTGGTCGACGCTGGAAAGGCAGATGACTTCGCCATCTTCTGCTACACATCGGGAACAACCGGCCAACCTAAAGGGGCGATGATTAGCCACGCAAATTTGATCGACGGTTGTGATCTAACCCTGGAGGTCGACCCACGCACCGAGGATGATGAATATCTCTCCTTCCTGCCTCCGGCCTGGATCACCGAGAACGTGCTTGGTCTGACGATTCACCTGCGCACAGGCATGATCGCCAACTTTCCAGAAGCTCCCGAGACGGTCCAGGAGAACCTGCGCGAGATCACACCCTTCGTCCAGTTGTTCAGCGCCCGTCAGTGGGAAAGCCTGGTTGCCCTGGTGCAGATGAAGATGACCGAAGCTACCTGGATCAACCGGATGCTCTACCGACTCTTCATGCCGGTTGGCTATAAAGTAGCCAATTTACGCTACGAACAACACAAACCGATCCCCTGGATCTGGCGCGTATTGTTCGCTTTCGGTGAATTTGCTTTATTCCATCCTCTGCGGGACAAGCTGGGCATGACCCGCATCCGCTCAGCTTATTCCTCGGGTGCAGCCCTGAGCCCTGATGTGATCCGTTTCTTCCGTGCCATTGGGGTCAATATCAAGCAGCTGTACGGTTCCACGGAAGCCCAGACCCACACGCTCCACATAGGTGATGACGTGCGTTTTGAGACTGTCGGCGTACCATTACCAGGGATGGATGTCCGCATTGGTGATGACGGCGAGATCCTCATCGCCGGTCCTTCGGTTTTCCAAGGCTACTATAAAGATCCTGGCGCCACTCAAGCAGCACTCGTAATCGATTCGGAAGGTAAGAGGTGGTTCCGCACCGGGGATGCCGGGCACATCGATGATGACCAGCACGTGATCTACCTCGACCGCCTTAAGGAGATGATCCCGCTGGCAAGCGGAGAGCATTTCTCGCCACAGTTCATAGAGGGTCAGCTTAAATTCAGCCCCTATATCCGTGACGTGATGACGGTTGGCGCGGCCGATCTCCCCTTCGTCACGGCTTTGATCAATATCGATTTTGAGAACGTGGGCCGCTGGGCTGAAAGACAAGGTCTCGCGTATACGACGTTCGTGGATTTATCTCAAAGGCCAGAGATCTATCATCTTATCCGACAGGATGTGCAGCGCGTCAACCGGACGCTGGTCGAGGCGGCAGCAGTTCGCCGATTTGTGCTAATGCATAAAGAATTCGATGCCGATGAAGCCGAGCTCACTCGCACCCGTAAATTGCGTCGGCGGACGTTGTGGGAACATAATAAGGAAATTATTGATGCCATGTATAGCGATAACACCGAAGTGAGCGTCAAGGCTTCCGTTCGCTATCGGGATGGTCGTGAAGGTGTCATCGAGACGACAGTACATGTAGAAACGCTCGACAAGGAGGAGAACCCGGTATGAATTGGCAATTATTGCCTCAGTTTGCCACGACTGGCTTATTGGCCGGGGGTCCGATTGCCTTGATGGCGCTTGGTCTAGTGCTCATCTTCAAGTCCTCCTACATCTTTAACTTTGCACAAGGCCAGCTGCTGCTCATCGGCGCGCTGATTACATGGTGGTTTTCGGTGGAGTTAGGGCTGCCGTTGTGGGTCTCGATCACCTTGGCGCTGATTCTCTCAGCCTTGCTGGGTTTGGCTATTGAACGCTTGACGCTGCGACCGATGACCGGTCAACCACTGCTGTCGATCATCCTGATGACGCTCGGTCTCAGCCAGGTGCTGCAAGGGTTGGCGTTGCTTTTTTTTGGTGGCAATCAGCGCAATTTCCCGCAGATTTTCTCAGCCGGCGACCCCTATAAGATCACTACCCCTTTCATGCACGAGGGCAACCCGATTGTGCTGATCCTCAAGCAGAACTTGGTGTGGTCCTTTATCGTGGCCATCCTGGGCGTGATCGTGATCGGTGCTTTCTTTCAATTCACCAAAGCCGGGTTGGCGATGCGGGCTACCTCCGAGGATCACGAGCTGGCTCAGAGCATCGGTCTGCGCATCCACCGCATCTTTGGCATTTCCTGGATGCTGGCCGCCGTTGCTGCGACGACCGGAGGGGTGCTCCTGGCCACATCAAGTGGTCTCGACCTGAGCCTTTCCGTCGTAGTGCTGGCGGCATTTCCGGCAGTCCTATTAGGGGGCCTTGAGTCGATTCCAGGCACGATCGTCGGTGGCCTTTTAATTGGTCTATCGCAAGGCTTGGTCTCAGCCTCGAAGATCCAATTTATTCGCAACTCAGGCGAGATCATGCCTTACATCGTGCTCCTGCTGGTCTTACTGATCCGACCAGAAGGATTATTCGGTCAGAAGCGGATCGAGAGGATCTAGGATATGACCGTGTTGCGACCCGCTGGTGAATTCGATACCAGATATGCTGAGGACATGGCAACCATCCGTCGCAAGTGGCAGTGGGTGCTTCTGCTAGCGTCAATCATTGCTCTTTACACGCTGCCGTTCTATGCCAGTCAAAGCATGGTCGCCTTGGTGAATCGTATTTGCATCACCATTATCGCCGTTCAGGGCCTTAATTTGTTGACGGGTTATACCGGACAGATATCGCTCGGCCAGGCGGCCTTCATGACCACTGGAGGCTATATTTCGGCGCTGCTGGTTAACCAGTTGGGCTGGCCTTTCTACTTCTCGATGCCAGCCGCTGCTCTGGGGGCAGGCGTGATTGGATTGATATTCGGTTTGCCCTCGCTGCGAGTGAAGGGCTTTTACCTGGTGATGGCCACTCTGGCAGCCCAGTTCATCATCCCTTGGTTCACCCGCAACACCTTTAAAGACCTGCTGAATGGCGCCCAGGGTATAAACGTGGCAGTACCCACATTATTTGGCCTGCAAATTAACACACCACAACGCTACCTGGTGCTGACACTAACTGTCCTGATCGTGACCACGATTATCGCCCACAATATCTCGCGCTCACGTCTGGGGCGTGCCTTCATCACGATACGAGACAACGATTTAGCGGCTGAAGTGCTCGGTGTCAATCTTTTCCGGGTAAAGCTTCAGGCTTTCTTCCTGGCGGCTATGTACGCTGGCCTGGCAGGTGCGCTAGCAGCCCACCAACTGCGCCATATAAATTCTGAAACCTTTAATTTGACCGACTCGATCATCTTGATGGGGATGCTGGTCATCGGCGGCCTGGGATCCAATCTGGGACCTTTCTTTGGAGCGATTGTGGTCGAGTTACTGATCGAAATTGCCACCATTCTCGGGCCAGTTTTCTCCGACATTCTTCCGTCAACAGCTTATGGCGCCGTTCAGGCATTGCGTCCATTGTTCTTTGGCACAGCTTTAATGCTTTTCCTGATCTTTGAACCGCGCGGTTTGGCCTATCGCTGGAATCTCATGAAAGCAGCCTGGCGATTGCGTCCATTCTCTCATTGACCTGGAAGGAGGTGTAGGAAAATCTTGTTCATTTTCAACGCTCAGAGCCCGCCCCGATCCCCGACGTTGAAGACAGAGGCCTGAGTAGGACCCGTCAAACTTAACGAGGAGATGAGCCATGCGTAGCAAAATCCACATCCTTCTTAGCCTAATTGTCCTTGTGGCCTTGGTATTGGGTGCCTGCGCACCTGCCGCTACGGAAGAACCACCACCACCGCCACCGCCAGAGCCCACAGCCCCTCCTGAGCCAGAACCTGAAATACCGGCCGGTCCGCCTGATCTGACCGGTGAAACGATTACGATCTATCACTTCGGCGATCTTTCCGGTCCATATGCGGCTATCACCTCGCCGCTGGTGCACGGAGCGGAAGATGCCGTCGCGGCAGTTAATGAGGCCGGGGGAATTTATGGCGCCATGCTTGATGTGAAATTCGCTGATACTGCCGGCAGCATCGATGAAGCCGTGGCAGCTTTCGATCGCTTCACCGGTGAAGATGACAATCCGCTGGTGATGATCACCTACGGCTCAGGTGAAGTTGAAGCGTTGGCGCAGCGCTTCGCCGAGAATAAGGTCGTCAACATCACCGCCGGTTTGAGTGCTCGGGGCTTCTACATTGATTCGGGTTACTCCTTCGGTCTGGGACCGATCTACCCCGATCAGTTCGGCTTAGTAATGACCTTTTTGCACGATAACTGGGCAGATTACAAACCAGCCGATGCAGGGGATGAGATAAAGCTAGCCTACATCAGCTGGCCCACAGCCTTCGGCCAGGGGGCACTTACATCCGAAACGCGAGCCTTCCTGGATGATTTAGGCATCGAGGTGGTCGCTGAAGAAACCTACGATGTTTCGCCGACCGCGGATACGACCACCGCCATCCTCAACGCCCAGGCGGCTGGTGCCAATGTCATCTGGACCAATACCCTGGCGTTTGGCGTCTCGGTTGTTTTGAATGACCTCAATAGCCTTGGTCTACGTGATCAATTTGTCGTCGCGACCGATAACTGGGGTATGGATCTAGCCACTTATGCTTTCCTCGCAGACGGGGCATATGGCGTTGGCTTATTCTCGGCCTTCCCTTATCTCTGGTGGACGGATGCGGATAATGCCGGTGTGCAGTATGCCGAGAGCTTGTTCGCCGCCAATGAGCGGCCGTCGAGTGAACACAATGTCGGCTACCTGCTGTTGGTCGCCGGGATCGATATGGCTGTTCAGGCGATCCAGCACGCCATCGATACGGTGGGCTACGAGAACATCAACGGCGAAGCCGTGCATGATGCCCTGATGGACTTGAGCCCGTTCGAGCCGCTGGACGGTGTGCTGCGCGTCGACTACTCAGGTACGAGCCGATCGCCACATGTCTCCCAGGTTCGTATGATCATGGGTGGACCAGACGCCTTTAATGTTCTTCAAGACTGGACTGACACCCCAGATCTGCGACCCACAGAGTAGAGTATCCATCGCTAAGAATTACCCCCGGGGGCGTCTGGATTTGATGCCCCCGGGATCAATAAGGTGCCTATGTCGCAGTTAAGGCTTAATAACATCGAGGTTGTCTATTGCGACGTCATCCAGGTGCTCCGGGGGGTGTCCCTCGAAGTGCAGCCTGGAACCGTCGTGGCCTTGTTGGGTTCGAACGGTGCTGGAAAGACGACAACCCTGCGCGCAATCTCGGGCTTGCTCGTAAGCCAGGACGGTAGGATCACGCGTGGCACGATCGAGTACGGCGGCGAGCGCATCGATCGCCTGCCGCCAGATGAAGTCGTCCGCAGGGGATTGATCCAGATTCTGGAAGGGCGACGGCTCTTCCAACATCTCACGGTCGAGGAGAACTTGGTCGTAGGCTCGGTGGCGCGTGGTCGCACAACAGAAGCCATCTTGAAACGCGATCTGGCCGAGGTCTACCGCTATTTCCCTAGACTGGATGATATGCGCAAGCGTGTCAGCGGCTACCTGTCTGGCGGGGAACAGCAAATGCTGGTTATTGGTCGAGCGCTCATGAGCAACCCGCGCTTCATCCTGCTGGATGAGCCTTCCCTGGGATTGGCACCGTTACTCGTCGCCGAGATCTTCAGGGTTATCCAACAAATGCGTGATCAAAGCGGAATATCGATTCTGCTTGTAGAACAAAACGCCAATCTGGCACTCAATGTGGCGGACTACGCCTACGTGATGGATAACGGACGTATCGTATTGGATGGTTCGGCTGAGCAATTGGTCAATAATGAGGACATCAAGGAATTCTATCTGGGATTAAATCAGTTGGGCGAGCGCAAGAGCTACCGGGACGTGAAACATTACAAGCGAAGGAAGCGTTGGCTGGGATGAGATCCATTCAAATTTGAGATCATCCCGCGGAAGGTGGATAGCATCATGAGACGAACTTTTTACACGATCTTTCAAGATAACGCCCGTGCACGTGGTTCTGAAATAGCACTCATTGGTCCATCTGATTCGCTCACGTACTATCAATTCCTGGAACGTGTGGATAGGCTTGCCGAGGATCTCAACCAGAGGGGGATCGTATCGGGTGAGCGCGTTTGTCTCCTGGCCCATAATGCCATCGAGAGCTTCCTGCTGCTTGGCGCTTGCGCAAGAACTGGGGCGATCGTCTTCCCGATCAATTGGCGTCTGTTTGGCACAGAGGTTCAAGCGGTGTTGGACTTGGCTGAGCCGAAGATGTTGATCGTAGATGCAGCCAACCTGGGGATGCTAGAATCCATCGAAGTCGAGTCTATTCCACATCGAGTGGTCTTGGGCATCGAACCCCAGGAGGGTTGGCTGCCCTTTGGAGACTTGTCACTCGAGGCGACTGGGGAATTTCCAGGGGTCAAGGCGGAAGATGCTTTCGTGTTGCTGACGACGGCTGCTGTCGAAGGAGTGTCGCGTGCGGCGACTTTAACACACGATAACATCCTGACGGCCAGCGATCAATTGATAAATAGTCTCAAGCTATCACCCGAAGACCGCCATCTCGCCGCGCTGCCACTTTTCCACATCACCGGGTTAGGGCTCTCATTAGCGACGCTTCAAGCTGGCGGTGCCAATGTCATCCAGGAACGTTTCAATCCATCTGAAGCGGTCCAGCTTATGGACCAACATCAGGTGAGCTTGCTGGCCAGCTTTCCTCCCGTGTTGGCGACTTTGCTGGAGGCGCGTGAAGCGAGTGGCGCTATATGGGATTCACTGCGGTATGTCTTGGGGCTCGATGCTCCTGAAATGATCCAACGCTTGCTTGCGGAAAGCGGGGCGAGTTTCTGGACTGGCTTCGGTCAATCCGAGACCTCTGGAGTTGTAACATTGATCGATGTGCGGGAGAAACCAGGTGCGGCGGGCAAACCCTTGCCCGGAGCTGAGGTGCGCTGCTTTGACGAGAACGGTGTTGAAGTGCCCACAGGCGCGCCGGGGGAGATCGTCGTTCAAGGACCGCTGGTCTTTCGAGGCTACTGGCGTGATGATGATGCGAATTTGTACACATCCCGCCATGGGTGGCACCATACTGGTGATCTGGGACGCTTCGATGAGGAAGGCTACCTCTACTACCTAGGACGCAAACCGGAGAAGGATCTGATCAAATCAGGCGGAGAGAATGTCTACCCGGCCGAGGTGGAGTTCGCCATCGCATCGTTGCCGCAGGTTAGCGCCGTGTGTGTCATCGGGGTTCCCGATAAGACCTGGGGTGAGACGGTCAAGGCTTTGATTGAACTAAAGGCTGGAGAGACGTTGACCGATAAGGAAGTGAAAGAGGCAGTCACGGCGCGTATCGCCGCCTACAAGAAACCCAGGAAAATTCAGTTCGTAGAGGCGTTGCCGCGCACGTCCGAAGGTCAAATCGACCGTGCAGCCGTAAAAAAGACCTATGGTGAGTAGGGTCCCCATCCATTATTAAGTACTTCCATCTTAAAGATATCCTATCTGCTCCGGCCGTTGAGATGCGCGTCCCCAGTGATGTTGATACTGAAGTGCTTGGAGTGCTGACTAGTCTGGGGTACAGCCTTGTCGAATCACAGACAGCAATCCAATCCATCCCTGAGGATGCGAAGGATGACCTCGAGGATCGTGTCCGCTTAGCGCTCCAGTACTTCTCCTCGCCTTACCCCTCATAACCGTTTTTTAGAAAGTCCAAACAAACGATTTCAGTACGATTGACTCTCTTTCAACCATGAGGAAATCCATGTGTCCTCAGGATAAGCCGATCATCTGCATCCGACAAACCTGGACTTAGAACTCCCTCGTAGGTCGTTCAGAAAGGTGGAGCGATGAAAAATTTTCCCCACGTACGGTAATCTTATAGGCAAAGCTGCGATATTTAGCTCTCTAAATTCATACAGAATGGGCCCTCTTTGCAGTTAAAAGTGAGTATAGATTCACCTCGGAACATGCCATAAATTCGACGATTCCATGTCTCGCGGCGCAGATTGCTGGACAAAACAAAGGCCTTCGGGTATTATTCCCCGCGTTGCCTATTTTCCTTGACAGATCGGAAAAAACTGATCCGATGATGTGCACCGGTGTATAGAATCCAGGTGTTTTAACAACACCGATCGACCAAGGAAGGTGGGCGCGAATGGTTGGAAAGAGAATATCCACGAATTTAGAACCCACAAGGGATGTCCTATGCCGGATCTCGTAAAAAATATATCCAGCGAGTTGCAGCGTCAAATCGATGCCTTTTCTCCAGAAATTGAGCTGAAGGATGTCGGTGCAGTTTTAGAAGCGGGCGATGGGATCGCCCGCGTATCTGGTCTATCCGACGTCCGTGCTCAGGAGCTCATTCAATTTGCGAATGGGGTTATGGGTATCGCATTCAACCTGGAGCGTGATGCAGTTGGTGTTCTCATCATGGGGGACTACTCCGAGATTAATGAAGGCATGCTTGTTTACACAACCGGGCGCATCGCTTCAGTACCAGTGGGTGAGGGCTTGATTGGTCGAGTTATAAACACGTTAGGTGAACCTGTTGACGGGAAAGGACCTCTCCAGTATGACGACTACCGCCCGGTCGAACGAATCGCACCCGGCGTTGTCGCACGCAAAGATGTAGATACACCTGTCCAAACCGGGATTAAGTCGATCGATTCTATGATCCCAATTGGCCGCGGGCAGAGGGAGTTGATCATCGGCGACCGCCAGACTGGAAAAACAGCGCTTGCAATCGACACGATTATCAACCAGAAGGGTAAGGATCTCATTTGTATTTACGTTGCCATTGGCCAGAAACGCGCGGCTGTGGCACGGACTGTGGCATTGTTGGAGAGCTTCGGAGCTATGGACCATACCATTGTCGTCATAGCTGCCGCGGATGATCCTGCGGCTCTGCAATACCTCGCCCCTTACGCAGGTTGCGCGATCGGCGAAGAGTTAGCCCAGCGAGGGCTTGATGCGCTAGTTGTGTATGATGACCTCAGCAAACATGCCTGGGCATATCGCCAGGTATCTCTACTTCTCAGACGTCCACCCGGTCGTGAGGCCTATCCCGGTGACGTCTTCTACCTACACAGTAGGCTTCTCGAGCGAGCTGTACGCCTCGCTGATCAGTTCGTCATTGTCCCCAAGGATTTCGATGGCGCAGCATCTGAACAAAATGCAGTCGATGGCAAGGTATATGGTGGACCGCTGGCGAAACATGAAGTGAATGAAGCGCTCAAGGCGATGGATGATTCTGCCAAGTATCGCGTAGCCCTCGTCGAGGGAAGCGGCGGTTCACTGACCGCGCTGCCGATCATCGAGACGCTGCTGGGTGATGTTTCAGCCTATATCCCAACCAATGTTATTTCAATCACTGATGGGCAGATATATTTGGAAAGCGATCTCTTCAATGCCGGCATCAGACCAGCGATCAATGCTGGGCTTTCCGTTTCGCGCGTAGGCGGTGATGCACAGACGAAGGCGATGAAACAGGTTGCCGGACGTTTGCGGCTTGATATGGCAGCTTATCGTGAAGTAGCGGCCTTTGCCCAGTTTGGTTCAGATCTCGATTCTACGACTCAAGCTCAGCTCAGCCGCGGTCAGCGATTGCAGGAGATTTTAAATCAGCTGCAGTATAAGCCGATGAACCTTGAAAATCAGATCGTCGTCCTATTTGCCGCCACGAATGGCTACGCTGACGATGTGAATGTCGATCAGATTGGCGCATGGGAGATTGCTCTATTGCGTAATATCGAGACTTCGCACCCCGAAATCCTGAAAGATATCGCAAAGGTGAAAGCCATCACCGACGAAACCGAGAAAAAGCTGCACCAGGCAGTCGAAATTTTCAACCGCACATGGTTGGATTAAACTGAGTTCGCGGGAGTTCTGAGATGGCTTCAGCACGAGAGATGCGGCTCCGCATTCGGAGCGTTGAAAATATCGCCCAGGTTACACGCGCTCTACAGGCTGTCAGCGCAAGCCGAGTGAGGAAGGCTGAGGCGAGGGTTCAGGAAACACGCCCTTATGCCGAAAAAGCGTGGCAGGTATTGCGCCATCTTTCACAGCAACCCGTCAGCGATCAAGTTCACCCATTCCTTGCTATCCCACCTGAGGTTAAGAGGATCTTGGTCATCCTCATCAGCGGTGACCGAGGTCTAGCAGGCGCATACAATACGAATGTAATGCGCTACACACTAGAAACCTTCAGAGCCGTAGATGTTCCGGTGAGCTATATCGCAGTCGGTCGAAAGGGCCGGGACTTGTTGATCCGCCAGCGGCTTGATGTCACGGCGGAATTCAGTGATTTGCCTGCAGAACCTACATTCGCTGATGTTTCAGCGATTGGTCGCGTGGCGATGGATGAGTTTGTGGGTGGTCGAGCGGAGCAGGTTTACATCGTATATACGGACTTCGTCAGCCTGCTGCGTCAAATCCCGAGCCGGAAGCTGCTGCTTCCGGTCAGTTTCGAAGATATTCGGATTGGAAGAAACGAGCAAATCGTGCAAGCCGATCGGGTAATAAAAGAGGGACCGGAAGCGACATATATCTACGAGCCTAGCCAGGAAGCGCTGATTAATAGGATCGTACCCAGGCTTACAGAGCTACAGGTCTACCAGGCGATAACCGAGTCGCTTGCCAGCGAACATGCAGCCCGGATGGTCGCCATGCAGAATGCGACTGACAATGCAGTTGAACTATCCGCTGCTCTGAGATTGGAATATAACAAAGCACGGCAGAAGGCGATCACCAGTGATATGCTCGATATTGCCGGCGGGGCTGAAGCACTTAGAAGAAATTAGCAGACGAGAAACACTGAAAGACGGAGGATAGGATGGCAGGTGCAACAGGCCGAGTCATTGAAATCCAAGGGGCCGTGGTTGATTGTGAGTTCCCCGCAGGCGAAATGCCTGATATTAATGAGGCGATCGAAGTCCCTCGCGATGGATCTGATACGTTGATCCTTGAGGTCCAGCGACACTTGGGTAATCACGCAGTACGCACAGTAGCAATGGACTCGACCGATGGTTTACAGCGTGGTCGCCCGGCAGTTGCTATGGGAGCACCGATCATGGTACCGGTCGGAGAAGCGACGCTCGGCCGGATGTTCAATGTCCTCGGTAAGCCAATCGACGATCGCGGCCAGGTCGACGCGGAAGTTTTATATCCTATTCACCGGCCAGCGCCCCTCTTTGAAGAGCAATCCACACGCGTGGATGTTTTTGAAACAGGTTTAAAAGTGATTGATTTAATCGCTCCATTCACCCGTGGTGGAAAAACGGGCATCTTTGGCGGCGCTGGAGTAGGAAAAACGATCATCATTCAGGAGCTGATCCGGTCTATCGCGACGGTTCATCAAGGAAATTCGGTGTTTGCTGGCGTTGGTGAACGGACACGAGAGGGTACGCAGATGTACCGGGAAATGATTGAATCTGGTGTCCTTACGGATACGGTCATGGTATATGGTCAGATGAACGAACCGCCCGGGGTGAGACTCCGAGTGGGGCTAACCGCGCTTACGATGGCAGAATATTTCCGAGATCAAGGACGAGATGTTCTTCTATTCATCGATAATATATTCCGCTTCAGCATGTCTGGCTCCGAGGTGTCCGCGCTCTTAGGACGCATGCCATCGGCTGTAGGCTATCAGCCAACTCTAGCGACAGAGATGGGCGAGCTCCAGGAGCGGATCACGTCCACGCATACCGGTTCGATTACTTCAATGCAGGCCGTCTATGTCCCGGCGGATGACTACTCAGATCCCGCTCCTGTGGCAACATTTACCCACCTTGATGCAACCATCGCTCTCGAACGCTCCATTGTTGAGAAAGGGATCTATCCGGCGGTTGACCCGCTGGCGTCCACCTCACGGATTCTCGATCCACAGATTGTCGGCGAGGAGCATTACGCAGTCGCCCGCGAAGTGCAGCAAATCCTGCAGCGCTACAAGGATTTGCAGGACATCATCGCCATCCTAGGTATCGAAGAGTTAGGTGAAGAGGATAAGATTGTCGTCTCTCGCGCCCGCAAGATAGAACGCTTTTTCTCCCAGCCGATGCATGTCGCCGAGCAATTCACGGGGCAGGACGGTCGTTATGTCCCGTTGCGTGAAACTGTCCACGGCTTCCGTGAGATACTCGACGGGAAATACGATGACTTGCCGGAGCAGGCATTCCTTATGGTTGGGAATATCGAAGATGCTGTGAAAAAGGCTGAAGGACTCGGTTCTAATTAACAGGAAGAGAAACGTCTCAATATGCCGATTCGATGCGAGATTGTCACTCAGGATCGTTCCCTCTACGAAGGTGAAGCGGATATCGTCATCGCTCCCGGCTCGGAGGGTGAACTGGGTATTCTCCCAAACCACGCTCCACTTCTCACGACGCTTGAATTTGGGGTTTTAATAGTGCGACATCAAGGTTTGGAAGAAGCCTTTGCCATCTCCGGCGGGATCCTCGAGGTCCGACCAGATGTGGTCACAGTTCTCGCTAATGTTGGAGAAAGGGTAGATGAGATCGATCTAACCCGTGCGGAGGCAGCCAGAGAGCGTGCTCAAAAATACCTGCAAGAGGGACCTCCTCCCGACACCGATGAGTACCTCCGCATTCAAGCTGCTCTGCGACGCTCCCGCATGCGCATCGATGCAGTGAAGCGGTTTAAAAAGCGCCCCCAGCCTCCCCGGGCGGGGTCGCGTGATGAGGGAACCTAATTCATGTCCATGTTCGGTAAGGACTTAGGGATCGATCTTGGCACAGTCAATACCTTAATTTGTGAAAACGACGAGATCATTCTCCATGAGCCGACAGTTGTTGCGATCGATATTGATGAATTGAAGATCGTCGATGTTGGTCATTCGGCACGTGAGATGGACGGTCGCGTTCCGGAAACCATTGAAGTTTCTCGTCCTCTACGAGACGGAGTCATCGCGGATTTCGAGGTGACTCACCGTATGTTGGGGTACTTTATTGAACGGGTTTCTGGTCCCGCTCGGCTTTTCAAGCCAAGGGTGATGATCACGGTTCCCTTAGGGGTAACGAGCGTTGAGATGCGCGCGGTCCACGAGGCCACTCTACAGGCTGGAAGCCGCGATGTTCATCTCATACAAGAGCCGCTCGCAGCCGCGATCGGAGTGGGATTACCGATTACGACACCCTCGGGGAATATGGTCGTCGATCTTGGCGGGGGTGTGACACAAGCGGTTATGATCGCGATGAGCGGCATTGTGGCTCAAGGTGCAACCAGGCTTGGGGGATTGAAACTTGATGAAGCGATCAGTGTTTACGTCCGCAAGAAATATGGCTTGATTATCGGTACCAGAACTGCTGAAGAGGCGAAGATTCGGATCGGAGCTGCGCTTCCTCAGGATGAGGACCGCACAATCGAGATCCAGGGTCAGGACCAGGTTACGGGTCTCCCGCGGCCTGTTACAATCTCAACGAGTGAAATCGTTGAGGCTTTACAGGAGACACTCCAGTTGATGGTGATGTCGATTCGAGAGGTTCTTGAGAAAACCCCACCGGAGCTTGCTTCCGATATCATCGATCGCGGAATGGTGATATGTGGTGGGGGTTCGCTCCTGCGGGGGATTGACAAATGGCTCACGCGAGAAACCGGCGTCCCCGCATATCGGGCGGAAGAACCTGTGGCATGTATTGCCCGAGGAGCATTTCGAGGGTTAGGGATGTTGGATCGTCTGAGGCGGACCCTTCCCCATGTATGATAAGCACATGGGTGCCAAGCTGATTTAAAAGCGCATGGATACGGCGCTTTTTTCATTTAATGACGTCGACTGGAAGCTTTTTCTCGTACACACTCCGCTCGTGGGGGCAAGTCTCAGACCAAGCGAAGCCAGGGTGTAACGTCATCGGGTGACAGTGAAGAGAGGGACCAGAGTACGTAAATTCTCTTTATTCAGGCAGGTAATACGTCATATGCTGCAGGTGAAGAAGGGGGTCGATATACTCCACCCTAATGTTGTCAGGTACGAAGAGTGATGTCGGTGCATAGCACAATATGGCCTCGATACCAGCTTCGACCAGCTTCTCTGATACTTGCTGGGCTTCAGATGCAGGAACGGCGAG